>ERZ869909.636-NODE-636-length-37039-cov-80.382230_pt1 | contig 37039 bp, 34 predicted proteins | sample MGYA00520892_ERZ869909 | MGnify/ENA primary metagenome ERZ869909 (study PRJEB32215, sample SAMEA104723947) | bioreactor metagenome | biome: bioreactor; feature: anaerobic bioreactor; material: water | place: China | collected 2015-03-12 ...
CCAGCTAACCCATTGAAATATCGAAGGCCGATATACGAAATCCGCTCAAATCACGCTCCGATGTGTCGAACTTCGGATAGACCGGCAAACAGTTGTCCGCATACACTCAGCGTATCGTCAGCGTTACAGCGAATATCCATGCCAATAAACACCGCCGATAAGAAGCTGGAACGATCCGACCAGCAGGAAAGCGCGCGAAAAAACGGTTGGCATTGTCTCTACCCTTGTCATGACCGCGGATTGCGAAGCAGCAGTGCTATTGAGTTATTGCGCACCGGCATTGAGAGTTAGTTCAAGCCGACCGTCGCAATCCACAGAACCACGTTTTTCCGGGCGGCGATTTCTGTTGCGCCCCCTCTTGCGCAGTTCGCCGGGTAGCGCTAAAGAACGGCGCGTGGGGCGATTAGCTCAGCGGTAGAGCGCTTCGTTCACATCGAAGATGTCAGCGGTTCAAATCCGTTATCGCCCACCATTTTTCTCAATCCTCACGGAACAGGCTGCTGTTTTCCACTTCGCACCGGGAGCCTATCAGCCGGGTGTTAAACAGCTTTCGCGCAACAACAGGATTTCGGCAGTCACGCAGACGGCATTGGCCTCATGCGTCAGATTACCGGAAGCGCCGCGCCCGTCAAAACCGACCGAGGCGACCTGAAGCGAAATCCTGCCTTCCTGTAATCGTCCCTGCTGGATGAGGATTTCAGTTGCATAGCTCTCGATGGCCCGACCGTCGTCAAAAGCGGTGCCGACAAGGCTGCCGATCCCCTCGAACCGTGCCGCGCCGATGCCGTGACGGCGTGCGAAGGCGAGCAGCGCCGCGCTGATATCCTGATTGGGCTTCAGCGTGATCAGGAACGCATTCGGTTCCGATGCCTCACCCGTCTTCTCTGGCCGGAACAGGGTAAAGTCCGTCTCGGTGTCATGGTGCGACACAAGGCCCGCGCCGCAAAGGCCCCAGGCGATGACCGTGCAGTCCAGCGCCAGCGTGCTTTGATCGCAGAGCAGATGGCCCGTATCGGGCGGCGCATCCGGCCCGCCCCACGCACCATGGCAGTGCACGAAGGGCGCTCCGTCGCGCCTGCCCAGATGCATCCCCGCATGCCTGGCGCGTGCCGGTCCCGCGATGTAATGCGTGGCGCTATACCATGCCGCATGCCCATCGCCTGGCGCGGGGGCAGGGGTGACGAGGTTCAGCGGAGCAAAGCTGGCGCCATCCAGCCGCAGATAGCCAAAGTCATATCCCGCCTGCGCAAAGGCCTCTGTCACCGCGCCAGCAAGGCTCTGACCGGCGCGCAGCGTCAGGCGCAGCGGCACGGCCCGGCAGGGCAGGGCGCAGATCCGTTCATCGGCCGGCGGACCGGGATGACGTATCGTGCGCAATCGCACCGTCATGCGCCCTTGCCCGGCAATTGACCCCGCGCTTCCAACTCGTCTCGGATCATCTTCTTTGTGATCTTGCCATAGGCGGACTTGGGCAAGGCTTCCCACAAAACAGCATGGCGCGGCAACTTGTAGCGCGCAAGCTGCGGGGCGAGCCAATCCAGGAGGGTTTCGGCTTGGGGCTGCGCCCCCGCGCGCGGCACGCAAACGGCCATGCCCACCTCGCCCCAGACCGGGTCCGGCACGCCCAGAACCGCGACTTCGGACAGTTCTGGGTGGAGCAACAGCTTTTCCTCGATCTCGCGCGGATAGATGTTCGAGCCACCCGAGATATACATGTCGGACGCCCGCCCGGTCAGATACACAAAGCCCTGCGCATCCATATGGCCCAGATCGCCGGTCAGGAACCAGCCATTGCGAAAGCTTTTCTTATTGGCCTCGGGATTGTTGAAATAGCCCGCAAAAACCGCCGGACCGATCACCGCAATCTCGCCGGTTTCGCCAAAAGCCACTTCCGCGCCCTGATCGTTCTGGATCTGAACTTGCATCCCGGTGCGCGCAAATCCGCAAGAACCGATACGCATCTTCTCGTCATCGAGGTGGTGGTGGGCGGGCGGCAGAACGGTGATATTGCCGGTCACTTCACCAAGACCGAAATACTGCACCAGCACCGGACCCAGCTTTTCCAGCGCCAAACGCTGATCGGTGCGATACATCGGCGCACCGGCATAGATGACATAGCGCAGGCTGGAATGGTCAAGCTGGTCGACGCTGGGGTGTTCTACCAGAAGCTTGACGATGGTCGGCACGGTGAACATGTTGCTGACGCGCCAGCGCGCGACCAGTTCCCAGATCTCGGCGGGGTCGAATTTTTCGCGCGCGGGCAGGATGGTCTTTACCCCATGCGCGACCTGCGCAAGCTGGTGAATACCAGCGCCATGCGACAGGGGCGCGACGACAAGCGAGGCATCCTCGGGCCCGGTTGCGGGCATCAGGTCGCACAGGTGGTTGGTGACGACAAAGGCAAGCTGTCCGTGCGTCAGCACCGCCGCCTTGGGCTTGCCGGTCGTCCCCGAAGTGAAGAAGAACCACGCCGGATCATCGCGCTGCACCGCCACGGGAGCAGGTGCGGCGCCGAGGTGTCGGGCAACAAGGGTTTCATAGTCAGATCCAAGGGTAATGATCGCCTCGACATGCGGCGCGCAGGCGCCTGCATGGTCGGGGAACTGTGCGCCACACAGCAACAGCCGCGCGCCGGATGACCCGGCCAGCCAGGCAAGATCCTCGGGCGAGAGGCGGAAATTCGCTGGAACCCAGACCGCGCCGACGCGCCAGCAGGCGAACATCGCCTCGAACATCTGGTTGCTGTTGGCCGATTGCACCAGCACCCGGTCACCCTTGGTAATGCCATAGTCCTGCACCAATGCCGTCGCGAATGCCGCGGCGCGGGCCTCCATCTCGGCCCAGCTCCAACGGTCACTGCCCCAGGCAAACCCGACCGCATCACCCAGCCGCCGCGCGCTTTCCGTCAGCAGATGTGACAGGTTCATCACCCGGGTCGAGAACGGCGCGACTCCTTGCGACAGATCCTGCCTCATTTCACACGTTCCAGAATCGAGACGTAATTCGCCACCGCAGCACCACCCATGTTGAACACGCCCGCCAGGCTGGCGCCGGGAATCTGCATGCCTTCGGCCTGACCATCCAGTTGCATTGCGGCCATGACATGCATTGACACGCCCGTGGCGCCGATCGGATGGCCCTTGGCCTTCAGCCCGCCCGAGGGGTTGACCGGCAGCCGCCCGTCCTTTTGCGTGATGCCCTCGCGGATTACCCGATGCCCCTGTCCGGCCTCCGCCAGCCCCATTGCTTCGTATTCGAGCATCTCGGCGATGGTGAAACAATCATGTGTTTCGACAAGATTCAGATCGTCAAGCGAGACACCGGCGCTTTCCAGCGCACGTGCCCAGGCCATGCGCGCGCCCCGAAACTCAAGCACGTCGCGGCGCGACAGCGCCATGATGTCATTGACCTGTGCCCGCGCACGAAAGCCGATGGCGCGCTGCATGCCCGCCGCTGTTTCGGCATCCGCCAGCACCAGCACTGCCGCCCCGTCAGATACCAGCGAGCAATCTGTGCGCCGCAGCGGGCCCGCCACGCGGGGGTTCTTCTCGGACACCGTGTTGCAGAAATCGACGCCGAAATCCTTGCGCATATGGGCATAGGGGTTGGCCATGCCATTGGCGTGGTTCTTCACGGCGATCATCGCCAGTTCTTCCGAGCGGTCGCCGTAACGCTGGAAATAGCTTTGCGCGATCTGCCCGAAAAGGCCAGCAAACCCGCCCTCGACCCCGGCTTCCTCGCTGCGGTAGCTGGCGCCAAGCAGGATATCACCCACTTCCGCCGTGGGGGTGGCGGTCATCTTCTCGGCACCGACGACAAGGGCGATGCGCCCGCGGCCCGCCTCGATGAAATCCATCGCACCGTGCAGCGCGGCCGATCCGGTGGCGCAGGCGTTTTCAAACCGCGTGGCAGGGGTATGGGCAAAACGCTCATTGCCCATGGCAACCAGGGCACCTTGAAAATCCTGCCTTGAGAAGCCGTTATTGAAGACACCGACGAAAATGCCATCGACATCCTCTGCCCCGATCTGCGCATGATCCAGTGCGCGCGCCACCGCTTCGGCCATCAGGCTTTCCGTGTCGGGATGGTCGGATTTGCCAAACGCCGTGTGGCCCCAACCGATAATCTGCGCGTTTGTCATCATTCGCTTCCTTCCTTCGGCCTGCCGGGCGGGGTGCCCTTTGCAAGGCGTGTTTCGATCAGGCGTGCCTCGGCCTGCAGTTTCTGCACAAGATCGCTTCGGCGCGGCTCTTTCATGCGGCTCTCGACGGCGGCCAGCGATACAGCCCCCACCATCTGCCCATCCGGGCCGCGCAGCGCCACGCCCAGCCCCCAGGAATCCTCGAAGATCAGGCCCGGGTTAAGCGCGACGCCGGTTTCGCGCGCCTTTTCAAGCTGCGCGCGCAGGATGTCCGGCTGCAAGCGCGGATAGTTGTTTTCCAGTTCAGCGCGGTTCGCCGCGATCGCTGCCTCTGCCTCGGCCCGAGGCAGCGCGGCCAGCATCGCCAAAGACCCCGCGCCAACACCCAGCGGGTGGTGCGCGCCGGGCATCAGCGCGTAGGTGCGGATCGGGTGCGGGCCATCTTCGCGATGCAGGCAGACCGCGTAATGCCCCCGGCGCACCGACACGAAGGCGGCATCCCCCGTTTCGCGCGCAAGGCGCTGAAGGGATTCCATTGCCTGTGACAAAAGCCCGTGACGTCCCTGCGCCAGCAACCCCAGAAGATAGGCTTCCTCGCCCAGGTGATAGGTTCGCTTTTCGTCGGCCTGTTCGACCAATCCGCCACGCATCAGCGCCAGCAACAGGCGTCGAACGGTGGCCTTGTTCAGGCCGGTTTCGGTGACAATGGCGGAAAGCGGCATCCCTGTAGCCGTGTGTCGCCCGATCAACGACAACAGTGCCAGAGCACGATCGACGCTTTGCGTCCCGCCGGTCGCCGATTCTGGCCCCTCATGCTTCATAATATGAACCGATACTCCGCGTGCAATCGTGCTGTTTTGTCAATTAACAGGTGCATTCTGATTTTGTTTTAGGCAGCTTGCAAGTTCTTCTTGCAATCTGAGGAAAGTAAGGTCCACTATTTGCAAAAAAGCAGAGGCAAGTGACCACACGGGCCATCAGCAGTTTTTCAATGGGAGGAAAGAATGAGTTTTTCACGTCTTACGGGCGCCGCGCTGGCAGCAAGCCTTGCGGCCGCACTGAGCTTTTCCGCAGCATCGGCCGAAACCCTGCGCCTGTCGCACAATACCGGCGACACCACCACCTGGCATCAGGGCGCCGAGCGCTTCGCCGAACTGCTGGCGGAACGCACGGATGGCGCGCTGAGCGTGCGCGTATTCCCCAATGCGCAACTGTCGGGCGGCGATCAGATGCGCCAGGCCGAAATGGTGGGCCGGGGGGCACTGGATCTGGTTGTGACATCGGCCATCAACGTGACACCTCTGGTGCCGGAAATGGCCGTGTTCTCGCTGCCCTATCTCTATTCCAGCTATGAGCAGGTCGATGCCACCACGCAGGGCGCGCCGGGTCAGATGCTGTCCGATATCCTGCTGGAGAAGGGTATCGTTGTTCTGGCATGGGGCGAGAACGGCTTTCGTGAGGTGACCAACAACACCCGGCCGATCCGCAGCCCCGAGGATATGCGCGGGCTGAACATGCGCGTTGCCGGGCCGATGTATATCGACGTCATGAACGCGCTTGGCGCGAATCCGCAGCAGATGCAGTGGGGTGAAACCATGTCGGCGCTGCAGCAGGGTGTCGTCGATGGGCAGGAAAACCCCATCGGTGCGGTGATCATTCCGCAACAGGTCTATGAGGTGCAGCGCTATCTGACGGCATGGCACTATTCCTATGATCCGATCTTCCTGGGTATCTCGCAGGCAAAGTGGGACAGCTATGATGCCGACATGCAGGCCGTAATTCGCGAAGCCGCGCAAGACGCCATGGCTTACCAGCGCGAGATCACGCGCGAGGGCACGGCGCAGGGTATCGAATTCCTGCGCGCGCAGGGCATGGAGGTGTATGAACCCACCGACGAAGAGCTTGCCGCCTTCCGCGAAGCCACGCAGCCTGCATTCGATCAGTGGGCCGAGCGGGTAGGCGCCGAGATTGTCGGCGCCTTCCAGGAAGCAATCGCCGCCGTCGACTGAGGCGTGATCCGACAGCCCATGGCCTTTCACCGGGGCCATGGGCGTTGTTCTGTCAGGGGCCTTGCCGATGATACGCCTTCTGTTGCGCGATTTTGAAAAGATCGTCTGCGCGATCCTGTTTCTGGCCATGACGGCGCTTGGCTTTGTCAATGTCGTCATCCGCTATGGTACCAATTACTCGTTCGCTGCCAGCGAGGAGTTGCTGGTCAACGGTTTCCTGCTGCTGACGGTCTTTGGCGCAGCCATCGCGGCGCGGCGTGGCGAGCATCTGGCGGTTACAATGGTGCACGAGGTGCTGCCGCGGGCGCTGTGGGCACCGATACTGCTGCTGTCTGTCCTGCTTTCGGTGGCGCTTTTGTCCCTGTCGGCCTGGTTCTCCTGGGAAGCGATGATGAATATCCGGCGCGTCGGGATGCGATCTTACGGTCTGGGGTTGCCCGCCTGGTATTATCAGGCCGCGCTGCCACTCGGTTTTGCGCTGATCATCCTGCGCTATCTGCAACACGCCTGGAGCGTGCTGCGTTCCGGTCCGGATACAGGGGTAGACCATGTTTGAGCTGATCGGCATCACATCGGCCGGAACGCAGATGATCGTCCTGTTCTTCCTGCTGATGGCGGTTCGGGTGCCGGTGGCCTTCGCGCTGGGGCTCTCGGCGCTTTATGCCATGTGGAAGATCGGCTTCGGGCTGGAACTGGCGGGCGATCTGATTGCCACCGGCATCACAAAATTCTCGCTTCTGGCGATTCCGTTCTTCATTCTGGCGGGCACACTGATGGGCAGCCTCGGCATCGCCGAGCGGATGATCCGCTTCTTTCGCGTGGCTGTGGGTGGCCTGCCGGGGGGGATGGGGATGGTGGGCACGATCGTCTGCCTGTTCTGGGGCGCTGTCAGTGGCTCTGGTCCGGCCTCGGTCGCCGCCATTGGCCCGATGATCATCAAGGGGATGGAGGAAGACGGCTATGACCGCGCCTTCGCCGCCGGTCTGGTGGTGACGGGGGCTGCGTTTTCCATTGTCATTCCGCCGTCTATCGGGCTGGTGATCTATGGGGTGATCGCTGAAACCTCCATCTCGCGGTTGTTCATTGCCGCTATCCTTCCCGGCATCTTCATGGCCCTGACGATGGTTGCCGTTTTGCCCTTTGCGCGCCGCCACAGCGTGCCTGCCAGCAGTGCCAGCCTTCAGGCCCTGAGCCCTGAACCATACATCGCCGTTTCTCGGCGCCGTGCATTGTGGCAATCTTTCCGCGACAGTTTCTGGGGGCTGATGACGCCTGTCGTCATTCTGGGCGGTATCTATTCAGGCGTTTTCACCCCGACCGAGGCCGCGATTGTGGCCACGGTCTATGCGTTGCTGGTGGGGGCGTTTGCCTATCGCACGCTGACCTTTCAGCGCCTCTACGATGCGCTTGGCACGGCAGCGGCGTCATCGGCAGTGGTGATGCTGATCGTGGCCTATGCAAGCCTCTTTGGCTGGGTGGTCACGGTCGATGATCTGGTGGGCAGCTATTCCGGTGCGCTGCTGGGACTGAGCGATAATGGCTGGGTCATCTTGCTTGTGATCATGGTGATCCTGCTGGTCGCAGGGATGTTCATGGACCCGGTCACCGTCATGTTCATCGCCCTGCCGATCTTCTTGCCTGTCGTAAGGGAAATGGGCTGGGATCCGGTTTGGTTCGGGGTGCTGGTAATGGTCAATCTGGCCATCGGCCTGATTACCCCGCCAGTGGGGATCAACCTTTATGTCGCGGCCAATGTCACCAGGCTGAGCATCGAACGCGTCGCGCGTGGCACGATGCCGTTTCTTCTGGCCAGTCTTGTCGGAATTGTTGTGGTTGCGGCGGTTCCGCAGATGTCGCTGTTGCTGGTGGCATGGCTGCGATGAGCAGCGGAAAGGGCTTTGAATGGACATGAAAACCGCCATTGTGACCGGGGCCGCGCGGGGCATCGGGCTGGCGACCACGCAGCTTTTCCTGGGCGAGGGGTGGCAGGTTGCGATGATAGACCGTGACGCCGAGGCCCTGACGGCGGCAGCCGAAGGGCTGGGGCACGGTTTCCCCGTTGTCTGCGATGTCTCTGTCCCCGATCAGGTCAACGCCATGGCCGCCAATGTTGCCGCGCGTTGCGGGCGAATCGACGCGCTGGTCAACAACGCCGGCGTGGCCGATTTCCGGCCCCTGGAGGAGACCGATTTCGCTACCTGGCGCGAGGTCATGGCGACCAATCTGGACGGTGTGTTTCTGACCAGTCAGGCCGTAGCGCCGCATCTGAAGGCGACGCGCGGGGCCATCGTCAATATCGCATCCATCTCGGGGCTGCGGGCCAGTACGCTGCGCGTCGCTTATGGCACTTCGAAAGCCGCTGTGATTCACCTGACGCGCCAACAGGCGGCAGAACTGGGCGAATGGGGCGTGCGCGCCAATTGCGTGGCGCCCGGACCGGTGGATACCAAACTGGCGCTGGCGGTGCATTCGCCGGAGATCCGCGCAGCCTATCATGATGCGATCCCGCTCAACCGCTATGGCAACGAGCGCGAGATTGCCGAGACGATTGTCTTTCTCTGCTCGGAACGCGCAAGCTATGTGACCGGGCAGGTGATCGCCGTGGATGGCGGATTTGAAGCTGTGGGCGTAGGGCTGCCGGCGCTGCGTGTTCGCTAACGTCTGCTCCGGTGACTCGATTACTGCCGACGGATGCGCGTGGTGGGGGCATTCCCCGATGGACAGAGCTGCCTGAATCCGGCTGCGGCGGGGCTTCGCCATATCGCGGGCGGGCAGTGGTCAACCCGGAAGTACATGAACATGGCTCCGCTCAACGCGGAACAAACCTCAAGCCGCAGAGCCGTCGCCTGAAGAAATGTGCGAAAGATTCTGAACACCACCCCGGTTTCCGGGCGAGGATTCGTGCATGCCCGGAGTTCTCCGCCGGAGGTCGAACCTTGCCGCCGGAAATCGCCGCCATTGCGCCGATTATCAGCAAACGCCGGATATCTCGCTGCCCTGATTTTCTCGTCCGTCCGATCCCCGGCTTGCCACCGCACGAATGCTGCCGGGGCACAAGGCCCAGCCAGGCCGAGAAATCGCGCGCCTGCCGGAACGTCTCCATCGGTGGTGCGAAAGCCGCCAAGGCCAGTCAAGTGATGGGGCCAGTTACCGGCATTTTTTGCAGGCGTGCCGAGAACCGCGACCGTTTGCTGGTTGCCGCGATCTGTCGCACGTCATGCCCGAGAGCCATCAATGTCCTTGCCCGGCGATGAGCCGTCCGGGGTTGGAGAGCAGCGCAAGAGTTTCAGTAGCCCTGTGCTGTTTGTCGGGCACCGTCGGGCGATGTGGGGGCGCCGTGGAGCCGATACATCAGATTGATCTGACTGGTTGCACCGGTCTTTTTGTAGATGCTGCGCAAATGACAGCGAACCGTAGATTCCTGCAAGCTCAGGTTCTGCGCGATTTGCTTGGCGTGCATTCCACGCCCTGCAAGCATGCATATGCGGAATTCCGCGCGGCTCAGGCGGAAAGGGTTCGAGGTATCGAGAATCGTGCGCGACGTTTCCTGGCGAGGGACCGTTTCGTGGTTCCTTGCTTTCAGGACAAGCTGCATGACGTAGGCCTCGTTTCGCTGCATCCATGCATAGGCCATCGCCTGGGCGAGCACGCGCAGGGTTTCAGCTGAAACGGCGGTCAACGGGGTGCGGAAATGCATTTCAAGAAAGTCGCTTTGCCGATCATCACTGGCGAGCACCATCACCGCAATCTCGGTTACCTGCCGGTCACGGCACCAGGCTGATATCCAATGACCTGCACCAGGCTGCCTGTCGAGTTGCGACAAAAGCCACAAAGAGCCGGGGCGCGCAGCGTTGATGTGCTTCCCAAGAAAATCTGGTGCGCAGGATCGGGCGAGCCGGGGCAGATCGCGCTTCAGGCCGGAGCGGTCGCAGGTCGCCGCAGTCTGGGCAATGTTGGACCGGTTGTCATGGCGCGCAAGCACCACAGCCTCGGCGCGGCTCAGCGACATCGCCTGTTCCAGCGCCTCAGGCAGGAGCGAGATGTCACGCAACGCGCGCGTCCAGTCTATCAGGGCCTTGATCACAGCCTGGGGAAGGGGGACGTCAGGTGGAGCCGAGCAATTGGCGGCATTGCAAAATGGAAGGGTCACGGCGGCACTCATGAAAAAAGTTACAACTGCACTGCCTTTATAGTAACAAAATTCTGCCACATTTCTCGCACGAAATTGCACAAAGGTGAGAAAAGGCACGAAAATCGATACGTGCATCCTCTGCGCCAGTCACAGTCGTGCCACAATTTTTGCACAATTTCAAATTTCTATGAGGATTGATGCGTACTTGTCGACGAATCACGCGCCCTTGTTTGCAAGGTGATGTCGCGGAAACAATGCGAAATACATCTTGAGATTGTGTTGCGCTGTCATCAAGTCAGCCGGGCCGCGAAATTCTCGCAGTGGTGGACGATACTTTCAACACATCTGCTCCGCTACACTTGGGTTGTGCCCGGGGGGGTCCGGGTTCATCAGCGAGCTGCCAATCGCTTTCTTTTGTGATGTGTACGAGTGGGCAGCTCGCTGGTTGGAACAATCAGTGAGTGGAGTGGAGTAATGATTAATCTGGTTAAGAAGGCGCTTGTGAAGTTCCGCGACAGCGAGAGCGGCGCGACACTGGTGGAATATGGGATTGCGATCTTGCTGGCGGTTGTTGTTGGCACAGGCGCCTTGGTGAGTCTCGCCGGAGCGATCAGCGACAATATGGACTCGGCTACCGAATGTCTTGACGGTACTGACACCAATTGCCGTCTACCCTGACGGTAGCGACACTAGTTACCGTTTTCCGACAGGTATTGGTGTCTGATTTCCCTTAAAGATTTCACGCTGGCCCCCTCTTGGCCGGCGTGGACCCCTTTACCTTGTAACCTGAGTACCAGTCCCGAAAGGGGAAGCTGTCATGGCCCTGAAGTCCGTAGTGTTCACGCTGATCGGCGTGGCCGTCGCTGGCGGGTCGGTCTATCTGACGCGCGAAATGCTCGATAGCCAGAACGCCGGCATGCAGGCCAATGCCACGCAGATGGAAATGGTCAATGTGATCGTCGCGCGCATTGACGTGCCCTTTGGCCGCGCCATTGATCCGACCATGCTGACCACCCAGCGCTGGCCCGCCGAATTCGTGCCGGGCAACATGTTCACCTCCATCCAGCGGGTGGTCGGTGATAACCCGAACGAGCCCCGCCGCGCCCGGCGGCATATCAGCGCGGGCGAACCGATCCTGTTTTCCAAGGTCTCCGATTTCGGCGAGCGCGTGACCATCGTGCAGACGCTGGGGCCGAACCGGCGTGCCATTTCCATCCAGGTTGATGCGGTGACCTCGGTCGCGGGGTTTGTCACGCCGGGCGACCGGGTGGACATCCTGCTGACCCAAGGGTCGGGCGAGGACATGAACACCACCACGCTTTTGCACGACGTGCGGGTGATCGGCACCGATCAGGATGCCGATGAAAGCCGCGACACCGCGCGGGTAGCCCGCACCGTGACCGTCGATGTCAGCCCCGAAGAGGGCCAGCGCCTGGCGCTTGCGCAGCGGGTGGGCCGGCTCAGCCTGTCACTGCGCACGCTTGAGGACGCAGAAGACAACCTTTTTCTTACCCAGATGACCACGGTGCATGACCTGCAAGGCGGGCGTGTGACCGAAGACATCGCCAGCGATTCCCCGACGCGCATTCGGATCCGCCGGGGTAGCGCGGCGGTGGAGGACGTGACCCTGCGCTGAGGCGCGGATCATTACAGACGAAGGAGAGGCGACCATGCTGGCGCGGACCAGACATGCACCCTATTGCCAATCGGAAGACGGCGCGGTGTTGCCCATCGTGGGCGTGTCATTGGCGGTCTTTCTGGGGCTGGTGGCACTGTCGTTCGACCTGGGCCGCACCGCCGCCACGCAATCGGAACTGCAAAGTTTCGCCGATCACGTGGCCCTTGCCGCGGCGGGCGAGCTGGATGGCAACGCAAGCGCAATAGATCGTGCCGAAAGGGCGGCCGCCGAGCTGATCGACGATCGCTCTGGCGGCTGGCCGGGCTTCTTCCAGACCTTCGGCACAGGCGAGCAACAGCTGGCCGTGGCCGATTACACGCTGACATTCCATTCCGCGCTGCCGGCGCTCGATACGCAGCCGATGGCTTCGGTCACCAACGATCCCGCGAACGCCCGCTACGTTCGCGCCACAATCGAACCACAGACCGTAAACTACACCTTCGCCCGCGCCTTCAACGCTCTCACCGGCCGCGCAGGCCCGAACGAGGCACAGGTGGCCGCGACGGCCGTGGCGGGGTTCACAACCTATGCCTGTGACATCACACCGCTCATGTTCTGCGTGCCGCCAGCCGAAAACCCGGCGTTGCTGACGCCGGGCACGATGATCCAGGCGCAGGGGCAGGGTGGCAACCAGGCATGGGGACCGGGCAACTGGGGGTGGCTCAGCCCCAGCGGAAGTGGCTTCACCGTCAATCAAAGCGGCCCCTGTGGAAGCGAGCCGCCCGGGCAAGTTGATCGTTGCCTTCTGGCAGCGCAAACCTCGGTCACGACCTGCTTTGCACAGCGCGGTGTCCAACTTGATACCGGGCGCTCCTTCGGCATTACCGAAGCGGCGCTCAATACCCGCTTCGACGTCTGGCGCGGCACGATGAACAATCAGCGCAACAACCCGCACTACGCTCCCGCGCCGAACACCATTTCCGGCTGGCCACGCGGCAACAATGGCTGCGTCGCCAACAATGCCGTCCCGGAAACGCCAGACCGGCGGCTGCCGCGCGATTCCTGCTTTTATACCAACAGCTGCAGTGTCGATGGCGGCAGGCGGTTCGGCAACGCCGACTTTGTGGCAGGGCTCCAGCTCTATTACGAGCGCAATTACGGTGGTGTTCCGGCATGGGCGCCAGCCAATCCGCAAACCCGCTACGAGGTTTATCTGGCCGAGATCGAAGCGTCCGATGTGCTGACGAGTAACAACAGGATTCTGCCTAGCACTATCGCGGAATCAGGACGTGGAGATCAGTGTGCTCCGGCCCAATCCTCGGATGTAGAGCGCCGTGTTCTGGTCATGGCCGGCGTTGATTGCGCGAACAACCCTCCCACCGGGAACAGTGTTGTCCCGGTGCAGGATTTCTATCGCGTGTTCATGACCGAACCGGCCCAGGATCAGGAAATCTGGCTGGAGATTATCGGCTCGGCCAGTGTTGACGGCGAAGGTTTCTCGCGTGGCATCGTTCGCAACGTCGTCCAGCTTTATCGGTGATGCCATGGTGATGCGCCCCATCCTCCGCAAGACCTTCCGGCGCTTCGCCCGGCGCGAGGACGGGGTGGCGCTGGTCGAACTCGCCGTCACTCTTCCTCTTATCCTGCTGGTTTTTGCGGTGATCATCGAGGGCAGCCGCACTTTCTGGGCCTACCAGTCGGTGATCAGCGCCGTGCGCGACGCAACGCGCTATGCCGCGCGTGCGGCGGGCACCGATACCTGCGGGCCGTTGAACGCGGTCACTCCGCGCGTGGCAGACATCGTCAACGAAAGTATCATGCCGGGCGCGGTGACGGTCGACACTGTCGAAGCCTGGGCCGATTGCCCGGCTATCGCCGGTCTGCGCACCGAGTTGATGCCGGTCGCCACCGTCACCGCGACGATCACCATCGCGATGCCCTTTGCCGGGATATTCCGGTTGGCGGGCACCGATCTGGGCGCGGTCACGACCACCGTATCGAACAGCACAAGGGTTTACAGCCAATGAGCCAGAGAGCGCGGATAACCGCCCGGCTCCGGGCTTGGACAAGGGGCGACGACAGCGGCGCGACACTGGTCGAATTCGCCATCGTTCTGGCGGTATTCCTGCTTTTGTTCTTCGCCATCATCGATTTTGCGCGGCTCGGGTTCGAGGCCGTGATGGCGCGCAAGGCCACCCATAACGCCGTGCGCATCGCTGTCGTCCGCCCGCCGGTCTGCCCGGGTGTCCCGCTGGTGACTCAGGCCCGGTCGGGGGCGGGCGCACGCTACGGCACGCTCTGCCGCGATGCCAGCGCGCCCTGTGCCTCACCGGGGCCTTTCGTGTGCACATTGACCGAGCCCAGCGCCAGTTCGAACGAGATCTGGAACAGCATAAACGGCCTGCTGCCCAACAATGCCGAACGCAGCCATGTGCGCCTGCGCTACGAAAGTGACCCGAACCTGGGCTTCCTGGGAGGGCCATTTGTGCCACTGGTCACGGTCGAACTGGTTGATCTCGATTTCAATTTCGTCACGCCCCTTGCCGGGCTGGCGCGGCTTGCAGGTGCAGCCAACGCCCAGGAACTGAGACAGAGCCTGCCCTTTCCCTCGATGCGCGCAACCCTGCCCGCCGAGGATCTGGCACAAGGAGGATAGCGATGAACCAACCGGTCAGCACAATGGAAAAGGAAACGGCAGGTCCGATCAAGCCGAGAAGCGCCCCGAAAAGCGTTCTTGTCCTCAGCGCCGATCCTGGCCTTTGCGCCGGGGTCAAGGATGCCCTCAAGCCGCTGGATTGCGTCAATACGACGATTGATGCCAGCGCGCGCGGCGCCGACGTTCAAACCCTTCGCCGCCGGGTCTTCGGCCATGATCTGGTGATCCTGGACGTAAACCCTGACGACGTGGCAGAAATGGCGCAGACCAAGGGGTTGCTGGCAGACCGGCAAGTCAGCGATATCCGGTATCTGGCGATTGCCAGCGCCGAGTTGCCCCTGGTGCGCGCGCGCGAATTGATCCAAGCCGGTATCGATGAGGTGCTGCCCAGCGGCTACAGTGACGACGAACTGCGCGATGCGGTGCAACAGCGGTTGTTCGCCCGGACCGAGCGCCTGTTGCTCGGTGCCGCGCAACAGCGCACAGCGGGCAAACGCGGATCGGTGATTGCCGTTTCGGCGGCACGCGGTGGTGCCGGGGCAAGTTCGGTGGCCGTCAATCTGGCGGCGTTGCTTCTTAACCGACAGGGTCTGTTCCGGCCTGCGCCCGGCAAGAAAGTGGTAATCGTCGATCTGGACCTGCAATTCGGCACCCTCGGCTCCATGCTCGATGTCGAGGACAACGGGGCGATGATGCAGATCATCCGCAGCGGCGTGATCCCTGACTCGGTCATGATCCGCACAATCGTGGCGCACCATCCGTCGGGTCTTGATGTAGTACCCGCCCCCGCCGAGGCCGTGCCGCTGGAGGCTTTGCGCGGCGATCAGATCTCGGCTCTGGTTGAGGTTCTGCGCCAGGATTACGACTATGTGGTTATCGATCTGCCGCGCGCATTGGTGATCTGGCTTGAACCCTTGCTGAGCCGAACGGACCGGGTTCTGATGGTCACGGATACCTCGGTTCCGTCGATCCGTCAGTGTCGGCGGCTGATGGACATATACCGCGAAGACAACATTGGCCTGAACATCGACATCGTCGTGAACGGCGAGTCTCGGCCACTTATCCGCTCGTCGCACCACAAGGAAGCAGCGATCTTGCTTGAGCGCCCGCTGAACCACTGGCTTCCGCGCGACGATCGCGCAATGCGCCTTTCAGCCGATCGAGGGGTGCCACTGGTTACGCTCTCGAAACGATCGAAACTTGCTGCAGCCTATCGCGCGACGGCGCAAGGCTTGCAGAAACTGCTCAATGAAAAAACCAGCGGGAAAGCCTGAAAGGGGAAACGTCTATGTTCAAGGATTTCAAGGGATTAAACGGCAAATCCGGCGGGCAGGTAGACGTGTTGGCGCGTGCCGTGCCTCGTGCCGCGTCTGCTGAAATTCCGGCCCCATATGGCGACGGCACCGAGTTGAACAGCAGGCTTGAGCTCAAGCGCAGCCTGCACGCTCGATTGCTGGACGAGATGAACCTTGCGGTGATCGACAAGGTTCGTGTGCCCGAACTGCGCCGTGAGGTCGCCAATCTGGTGATGGAGTATCTGCGCGAAAAGAATATCGCCATGCGCTCCGAGGCAATTTCGGAACTGGTGGATGAACTGCTGAATGAACTGACTGGCCTTGGCCCGCTGGAGCCACTTCTGGCCGATCCGACAGTCAACGATATTCTCGTGAACTCCTATCGCAATGTTTATGTCGAGCGGCACGGGGTGCTGGAAAAGGCCGAAGTGCGTTTTCGTGACGAAAAACACCTCTTGCGTATCATCGACAAGATCGTTTCGCGGGTGGGGCGGCGGGTTGATGAATCGCAACCCTGGGTCGATGCCCGCCTGGAAGATGGTAGCCGCGTCAATGCTATCATCCGCCCCTGCGCGATCGACGGTCCGTCACTGTCGATCCGCAAGTTTTCCCGCAATCCGCTGACGTTGCAGCGCCTCGTTGATGGTGGGGCAGTCACGGGCCGCGCGGCGTTCCTGCTGCAAGCCTTTGTCGAAGCGCGCATGAATGTGCTGATCTCGGGTGGGACCGGCTCTGGCAAGACAACGATGCTCAACGCAATGTCGGCCTTCATCGATCCACGCCAGCGAATTGTCACCATCGAGGACGCGGCAGAACTGCAACTGATGCAGGATCACGTTGTCCGGCTGGAAACCCGGCCCTCCAATGCTGAAGGCGGTGGCGTGGTATCGCAACGCGATCTGGTCAAGAACGCGCTGCGGATGCGCCCTGACCGGATCATCGTGGGCGAGGTGCGTGGTGCCGAGGCCTTCGACATGCTTCAGGCCATGAACACCGGACATGACGGCTCGATGACGACGATCCACGCCAATTCGGCGCGAGATGCCATCGGCCGGTTGGAACAGATGGTCAGCATGGTCGGCTTCGACTTCCCGTTGCGCGCCATTCGTCAACAGATCGCCGCCGGCATCCAGATCGTGATCCAGCTCAGCCGCCTCAGTGATGGCCGGCGCCGGGTCATGAGCATATCGGAAGTGTCGGGCATGGAAGGTGACGTGATTACCATGCAGGACATCTTCGTGTTTCGGAAAAACGGGCGGTCCACCTCGGGCGAGATAATGGGCGAATTCGTACCCACCGGCATCCGGCCGATATGCACAAGCCAGATCTCCGCGGCAGGCATCGAGGTGCCATCGGACCTGTTCCTTGATAACGGATCAACGCCATGAACGCCCTGCAAAACCTGGACATGAGTGCGCTGATCTATCTTGGCGTCTTTGTGGGGGTGCTGATTGCGTTCGAGGGTGTGCGTGAAATGCTCTGGGGCAACCGCCATGAGCGCACGCGCAGTCGACGCCTGCGCAGCATCCGCCATGACGCCTCGCCCGAGGAAGTGCTTTTGTCACTGCGCACGCGGCGCTCTTCCTGGCAGCGCGTCCCGCTCATCGGCGCGCTTCCAGCCCGCTTGCGTCAGGCCGGGATCGAGATCAATCCCCTCGTCGCATTGCTTACCGTCCTTGCGCTGGCGGGAATCGGGTTCGTTGTCGCACAGCAATTCCTGCCGTTGGCGATGGCTGCTGCGGCAACAGTGGCCCTGGCGTTTCTGGTGCCGCTGGCCGTGGTGGAACAGATGCGCAAACGCCGCATGGACAAGCTGGTGTCCCAACTGCCCGATGCGCTGGATCTGATGGCACGCGGGCTGCGGGTGGGGCATCCGCTCAACACCACTGTCGCCAATGTCGCGCGGGACATGCCACAACCGATAGCAGCAGAGTTTTCTCATGTCGCGGCGCAGATTTCATATGGTGACTATCTGCCGAACGCCTTTCATGACATGGCCGCACGCATTGACCAGGAAGATTTTCATTTCCTGTCGGCCGCAATCGCCATCCAGTCAGGTTCGGGCGGCAACCTTGGGAGGGTGCTGCGCACGATGTCCAAGGTCATCCGTGACCGGGCCGGACTTCGGCGCAAGGTGGTTGCCATTTCTTCCGAGGGACGGCTTTCGGCGCTGATCCTGTCGATGTTGCCGCTGGTGATTTTTGGCGCCACGTCCTTTACATCGCCAAGTTATTACGGCGCGGTGCGCGATGACCCGCTCTTCATGCCGGTCGCGGTGATCGTGGCAATGCTGATGGTGGCCAATTTCGTGATCTTGCGCAAGCTTGTGAACTTCAAGGTGTGAGAGGGTGCCATGTTCGAACATATCCACGCCATGGCCGCATTTCTGGGCATATCGACCAGTTCCCTGACGCTCGCCGGCGTCGGTATCGGCAGCTTTGTGGTCATCTACAGCCTGTTCGGGTTGCGGGCCCGGCAAGATCCGGCCATCGCACGGTTGCGTGCCGGGCGGCGTCTGTCCGTGGGGAGTAGCGATGCACCAAATCTGCTGCGCCAGATCGAAAGCGCACCGAGGGGGCTGGCCAAAACCTTCGTGCCGGAAAACGATGCCGAACGCACCCGGATCCGGCTTGATCTCAATCGCGCCGGGTTCAAGGGCCCCAACGCGGTGCGCAACTATTACCTGATCCGCCTGATCTTCGGCGTGTTGCTTCCGCTGGCATTCGCCGGGTTGTTCCTGTGGGGCGATCAGTTGAACCTGCCGCCCGTGATCGATCAGCGCATCGCCGCGCTGAGCCAGATGCAAATGTTGCAGATCGTGGCTGTAACGCTTGCGCTGGGATTCTACGGGCCGATGGCCTTTGTTTCGAACCGAGCCGCGGCGCGCAAGCTGCGCATTCAGCAAGAATTCCCCAAGGCGCTCGACCTGCTGCGCGTCGCCGTCGAGGCCGGGATGGGGATCGACGCGGCGATTCAGCGTGTTGCGGTCGAAATGGCTGAAATCTCGCCGGAAATCACCGAAGCCTTCCGAACACTGGAGAGTGAGCTTCTTGCCGGACGTGATCGCGACAGCGCGATGCTGAGCATGGCGCGGAACATGGGAATTGACGAGGTCAATTCCTTTGTCAATGTCGTGATGCAGTCGATCCAGTTCGGTTCAAGCATCTCCGACGCGTTGCAAGTTTACTCTGACGAGATGCGCCTCGAACGCGAGATGCGTGCACAGGAAAAGGCAAACAAACTTCCGGTGCAAATGTCGGGTGTCATGGCGATGTTGCTTTTGCCCGCACTTCTGATGATCACCCTCGGTCCGGTTGTGATCCGATACATACGTTACTTCTCGGGTGCCTGAACCGAACATGTGGCCAGTTCCTCGGTGTCAGTGCGTTTGACGCCAACCGGGTGCGCGACGCTCTCCTTGACCATGCCCTTGTCGTTCCCGTTGCCAGGTCGTCCCCGGCGGTACCGGGGCAGGTATTGCGACTGTAGGGCGTCCAAAACGGCGTGCGGCAAGGGTTGCCAGAAGCGCTTCCTTGTCGCGACGCTGCCGGTAGGGGCTATGTTCGACATATCGGCGGCGGCGCGGGTTGCGGCGGATCGTGAACGCAATACGGGGAAGCCGCGCACCGTCCCGCTTCTACATCGCGCGCACCGGCACTGCTGCCGCTTGCCAATCTCTGGTTCACGGTCGCAAAGCCTTGAGTGGAAATAATGCCACCTGTCTGCGGGTATCGACCGATGCTTCCGGAAGCTGTCAGCAAAAAGGGTGCCAAACCGGCTTTCCCACTGTCGAACGGCTTCCCGGTCTATGATCGCACCTTGCGATTTTTCCAGAAGGTCATACACCGGTCGGCCGCGAAAGCGTTACATATGAATGGTGCGTTCAACGGGAAACGCGCCAATGAGCGGGTAATGTATCATCGGGACGACGTCACCGGTTGCTCAAGAATCGCATGGCAGGCTTGTCTTATTCAGAAACCTGCTTCCCGGTGATTGGAAGCCACTGCTTGCCACGCCATTTATGGCAGGCAGTGGCGTCCGGGCAACCGGTTCTGGTGCTGCTCGATATTGCGCCCGATCTGGCCCCCGGACAGCTTGTTCTGGCGTGTCTTTACAGTGACACCCAGGAGTAAGCGCCGTGGAAATGCTGGTCACTCCGAACCCGGAACGCACCGCAGCGCCTGACCTGAGCACCGATAAAATTTCAACCGCCTTGAAAGCAGCCGATGCCAGGTTCCATGCGGGCGGGTTGCGCGGCACCGAGACGGATCTGGAGTTGAGTATATCAGGCGAGATCACCTCGCAGAACTCCTGCGCACCGTGGCCTGCGAGAGGCCACAAGTGATCACGTGCCCCTGCTGGGCTATGTGGTCGAAATCACGCGCAGATCCCGGCTTCGTCTGACCGAGACCGGGTTGTATCGTGGTCAGCGCCGCCCCGGTGAATTTCTGCGACAGTTGGCGCCGATGCCGGACGGAGGTAACTCTCGTTGGATCATGTGCTTGCCGCAAGCTGTTCAGAAGGGCAGCAGGATCGGCACGATGATCACGCAGGCCACCATGGCAAGCAGCGCGAAGGGAACCCCGATGCGCAGAAAATCGACAAAACGGTAGTTGCCCGGCCCGACGACCAGCGTATTCACGGGCGACGAGACGGGCGTCATGAAAGCCGCCGAAGCCGCGAGCGCAACGATCATCGCGAAAGGGTAGGGTGACGCACCAAGCGCGCTGGCGATTGCCAAAGCGACCGGCGCCATCAGGACAGCCGTGGCGGTGTTCGAAATGAACAGGCTCAGCCCTGCCGTGACCGCGAAGATGGCCGCCAGGACCATGCGGGGCGAGGCACCGTCCAGCATGTCCAGCAGTGCCTGCGCCGCGATCTCGATCCCGCCGGTGCGTTGTAGCGCCAGCGAAAAGGGCAGCATGCCGACAATCAGGATCAGGCTTTGCCAATGGATTGAGCGATAGGCCCCGGCCATGTCGATGCAGCGGAAAAGCCCCAGCAGCAGGCATCCGAACAGCGCCGCCTGCACATTCGGCACGATACCCCAGACCATCAGCACCACCACCAGCGCCAGCACCCCCACGGCCAGCGGTGCGCGGTGGCGGGCGGGCACGGCCTCGTCAGACTCGGCGGGCAGATCCAGCAGGATCAGATCGCGCCGCTCTTCCATCAGCTTGCGGATCGCGCGCCAGGGGCCGACAGTCAGCAGCGTGTCGCCCGCGCACAGGGGCTCGTCGATCACCCCTTCGGGCACCGGACGGGTGCCATGCTTCATACCGATCACCGACAGATCATAGATGCTGCGGAACCGCGCCTCGGTCACGGTTTTCCCAAGCAGCCGCGAGGTCGGCGGCACGATGATCTGCGCCATGCCGATCTCCTGCGCCGTGTCGGTGAACCAATGGCCCGAAACCGGCAGCGCGATCAGGTCGTGGGCCCGCGCGAATGCGTCCAGATCGAAGCGGGAGGCGTCATCACCTGCGCGCTGATCCAGCAGCAGAATATCCCCCCCCTCCAGCACCGTTTCGGCGCGCGGGTGGATCAGCTTGCGGCGAAACCGGTTACCGCGCTCGATGGCGATGATGTTGATGCCCGCACTGGCGCGCAGGTCCAGCGCATCCAGCCGCTTGCCCGCCAATGCCGATCCGGGACGCAAGCGCAGCCTGTGTTCCCGGTTGGCGAGATGATAATCCTCGACCCAGTTGGCCAGCGCGGCGCGTTCGGGCAACTGGGGTGCGGGGCCGGGCGCCAGAAAACGCCGCGCGACCAGCATATAGAGGATCGCCAGCACCAGGATCGGCACGCCGAAGGGGGTGAAGGCGAAGAAGCCGAAGCCATCATGCCCTTGCCGCATCAGTTCGGAATGGACAACCAGATTGGGCGCGGTGGCCACCAGCGTCATCATCCCGCTGATCAGTGCGGCCATCGACAGCGGCATCATCAGCCGCCCTGCGGGGATCTGCGCCTTCCGGGCAATGCGCAACACGATCGGAATGAAGATCGCCACCACCCCGGTCGAGGACATGAACGACCCGACGCCGGCCACGATCACCATCAGCAGAAAGATCAGCTTTGCCTCGCTGGCACCGGCGCGCGCGGTCAACCAGTCGCCCAGCCGCTGCGCAACCCCGGTGCGCACCAGCGCCTCGCCAATCACGAAAAGGGCCGCGATCAGCACGATATTGGGGTCTGACAGCCCCACCAGCGCCTCGGACATGCTGATTACGCCGGTCATTGGCAGGGCGACCATCATGATCACAGCGACCACATCCATCCGTGGGCGGTTAACCGCGAACATGACGACCGCAATCGCCAACAAGGCCAGAACCATCGCGAGCGGGGACATGCGCTAGACCTCGCGCAGCGGCACGGCGGCGGTGTGGCTTTGGCGGGGGCGAACCCTCATGCCTGCGGCGGCACGGCCAGAATGTCGATTTCGACACTGCCCATCAGCTCTTGCGCCACGCTGCCGAGAAACAGCCGCTTCACCCCTGAAAGCCCGCGCGTGCCGATCACCAGCAGGTCCGGCTTCGCCTGTTCCACAAGGCCCGCGATGGCCTCCGCGCCAACGCCCTCGATGATGCGTGCGTCATGGCTTATGCCGTCAAGTCCGAGCCTTTGAACGAACCGCGCCAGTTCCCGCCGTATCGACTGGAATTCGCGCTCGGATTCCTCATGGACCCGGTCGGCAGGGATGCCGGCATGGGTCATCATCTGGCGGGTGATCGGCGCGTAGCCGTGGATGAAGGTAACATCCGCGTCGCCCAGCAGGCCGAGCTCATGCGCCGTGCGGGCGGCATGGGACGATGTCTCGGACAGGTCGGTTGCGATGAAGATCTTGCGCCAGCGCTTAGCGGTCCCGGAATTGGCCATCAGGACCGGGCGCCCTGCCGTGCGGGTAACGCGCTCGATCGTCGTGCCAATCAACACGTCACGTAGGAACTGGCGCCGATGCGCGCCCATCACGATCAGGTCAGCCTCGCGCGCCCGCGCCTCTTCGACGATGACGTGAAAGGCATGACCAGAGGCCACTGCGACCTCGTAACCGGCGGATGCGTGCAGGTCTTGCAATTGCCGTGTCAGGTATTCCTCGACCTTGCCGATTTCGGCATACATGCTCGCCCCAAGCAGATCGTCCTCAACCACATGGAGGACGGCGAGGCTGGCCCCGGAGCGCCCGGCAAGTTGCACAGCCCGACGCACAGCGGGTTTCGAGCGCGATGAGAGATCGGTGGCTGCGAGGATGGATTTAAGCATTGTTCCAGCATGTTCTGTTTTTTTTCAGTGCTTTACAATTATGACATTGATACACCGCCGTGAAAACCCGCAATGTCCTGCGGTTGTTGCCCGTGACATGGATGTCATCGTTTTCAGCAAGCCTCCGGCCAGCGGAAACCGGCTGTGCCGTGGAAAAGAAAAATGCAGCCCCCGGTTTGGCGTCTGCCGCACGGGCGTCACTCAGGCTTCCAGCTCGGCGTCCCAGTAAAGGAAGTCGATCCAGCTTTCGTGCAGGTGATTGGGCGGGAAGCGGCGGCCGATGTCGATAAGTTCCTGCGCCGAGGGGCGCCGGGCCGGGCGGCGCAGGGTCAGGCCGGACTGCCGCAGCGTTTTCGACCCTTTCCTGAGGTTGCACGGTGCGCAAGCCGCAACCACGTTTTCCCAGCTTGTCACGCCTCCCAGCGCGCGGGGGATGACGTGGTCAAAGGTCAGGTCATGGCGTGTGCCGCAATACTGGCAAGCAAATTCGTCCCGCAGAAAAAGATTGAAGCGCGTGAATGCCACGCGCTTCCTGGGTTTGACGAAATCCTTCAGCACCACGACCGAGGGTATTCGGATCTCCATGCGCTGACTGCGCACGGTGGTGTCATATTCGGCAACGATATCAACCCGGTCCAGCCAAGCGGCCTTGATCGCTTCCTGCCAGGGCCAGAGCGAGAGCGGGAAATAGGACAGCGGCCGATAATCGGCATTGAGAACCAGTGCCGGAAACCTTTTCAGTGCTGCCGGTTCGTGAACGAACTCCTGCCTGAAATCGCCGTCCATCCGCCGTCGCTCCCCTGTTTGCGAAACAGTGCCGGGCCTTCTGCGAACAGACTATATCCAGCGTTCGCGTCCTGACAAGCCTCTTGATGTAGGGGTATAACGCTGCATGGTAACAGTTGCGCGACAGCCGCAGGCTGGCGCGTCATTTCGGCAGTTTGTCATGCAGGAACGACAGCGCCAGCGACAACCCGTCCGGCGCGATGCCATGGGCCATCCCCTTGGAGACATGGGCATAGGTTTCGAACCCTGCCGCGACCAGCGCGTCGCCAGCTTCGGACAGCGCGCCAACCGGCACCATTTCGTCAGCGTCGCCATGGATCAGCAAGACGGGAAACCGGCTGACAACCTCGTCGGCCAGCGCCTCGGGGTTCAACAACCGGCCAGAGAACCCCACCACTGCCGCAAGTGGCTGGGCGCGGCGTGGGGCGACTTGCAGGCTCATCATCGTGCCCTGCGAGAAGCCGACCAGTGCCAGCGCCTCGGGTTCCAGCCCCTCATCGGTAAGTACCTGGTCGATATAGGCGTTCAGGTCGTCGATGGCGGCAAGCATGCCCTTTTCGGCATCTTCCTGGCTGGACCCGTCCAGCCACGGGATCGGAAACCACTGATATCCGAATGGATTGTTGGTGCAGCGCTCGGGTGCGTTGGGTGCGTGAAAGGCGGTGCCGGGCAGATGCGGTGCCAGCGGATCGGCCAGCCCCAGCAGGTCGGCACCATCGGCGCCGTAGCCATGCAGAAAGATCACCGCCGAGCGGGCCTTGCCCTTTTCCACGCCCTTGCGGGCAGATTTGAGTGTGCGGACCATATTTTCCCCTTCAGACGACACCTTCGCGCTGCTTTGCCACGTGGTAATAGGCCCACAAAAGCCCCGCCGCAACCGTGCGCCAGGGCGACCAGGCTTCGGCCATGCGTCTGAGCGCGGCCTCGCGCGGGCGCTCGGGCAAATCGAACAGGACACGCGCGGCTTCCTGCAGCGCCAGGTCGTTGGGTGCGAAGACATCGGCGCGGCCGAGGCTGAACATGGCGTATATTTCAGCGGTCCAGCGGCCAATGCCGGGAACGATGATCAGTTGCTCCACGACCTGTGCATCGGTGGTGCTGCGCAGGGCATCATAGTCAATCCCGGCCTCGGCCAGCGCGCGAAGATAGCGGATCTTCTGGCGCGACAGCCCGCCTGCGCGCAGCGCCTCATCTCCGGCGCTGGCAATGGCCTCGGGCGTGGTCAGCCCGGCCCCCTCCAGCCGCGCCAGTATGGCGCGTGCAGAGGCAACCGAAACCTGCTGGCTGACAATCGCCCCCATAAGCGCCGCGAAGCCATCGTCGCGGCGGCGCAGCGGAGGCGGTCCGCACAGCGCAAGCGCCTCGGCAAAGCGCGGCTCGTGCCGGGCAAGCCAGTGGGCGCCCTCGCTCATGCAGTCTTCGCTGTTCAATATGCGTCCGATTTCCATGCGCGCATGCTGCACCGTTTTGCCGGGGCTTCACAAGGGGGAGGTGTTGCTTAAGAACGGCACTCCGGGCGAAACCCCGGCCTGCGGTTACGACCGGGACGTTTTGCTCTGGGCATCCGGGGTTCTTGCTGGCATGAAGAAAGGAAGAAAGATTTTCAAGGCTCGCCATGGACAGCTGGACGGCGCTTTCAGCGCGGTTTGAAACGGTCTCTGACCGGCCAATCGCCTCCCTTTTCGACGATCCCGCACGGGCGGGCGCTTTCAGCGTGAAACTCGGCGCCGAGCCGTTTGGCGAGATATTGTTCGACTATTCCAAGACCTGGATCGACACTGAAACCCGCGATCTTCTGGTCGCGCTGACCGAAGAATCCGGGCTTGATGCGCGGCGCGAGGCCATGTTCACCGGCGAACGCATCAACGAGACCGAGAACCGCGCGGTGCTCCATACGGCACTGCGCAATCTCGATGACGCGCTTGAGGTTGAGGGCGTGGATATCATGCCGGGCGTCCGCGCCACGCTGGCGCGGATGGAAGCCTTCGCGCGTGACCTGCGCGACGGGCGTATCCGGGGGGTCGGCGGGCGGATCGTCGATGTCGTCAACATCGGCATCGGCGGTTCTGACCTGGGTCCGGCGATGGCTGTCGAGGCGCTGAAGCCCTATCATGACGGGCCGCGCTGTCATTTCGTCTCGAATGTGGACGGCGCGCATATCCATGATGTGCTGGAGCCGCTGAACCCAGAAACCACGCTGATCATCGTCGCGTCGAAGACCTTCACCACGCAAGAGACGATGACCAATGCCCAGACCGCGCGCGACTGGATGGCACGCGGCCTCAGCGATCCGACGCGCCAGTTCGTCGCGCTTTCGACGGCGCAGGACCGGACCACGGCCTTCGGCATCGATCCGGCGCGTGTGTTCGGCTTCGAGGATTGGGTTGGCGGGCGCTATTCGGTCTGGGGGCCGATCGGACTGAGCCTGATGATCGCCATCGGGCCTGAGAATTTCCGTGCCTTTCTTGCCGGTGCTGCGGCGATGGACAACCATTTCCGCACCGCGCCCGCAAGGCAGAACATGCCGGTGATGCTGGCCTTGACCGGGATCTGGCACAACCAGATCTGCGGCTATCCCACGCGCGCGGTGATTCCCTATGACCAGCGGTTGGCCCAGCTTCCGGCCTATCTGCAACAGCTTGAAATGGAATCGAACGGCAAAAGCGTTGCGATGGACGGCAGCGATCTGAAGCGGCCCTCGTCGCCGGTGGTCTGGGGAGAGCCGGGCACCAATGGCCAGCACGCATTCTTCCAGATGATCCATCAGGGCACCAGCCCGGTGCCGTGCGAATTCCTGCTGGCGGCCTGCGGGCATGAACCCAATCTGGGCCATCAGCACCGGATGCTGGTGGCGAACTGCCTCGCCCAGGCCGAGGCGCTGATGCGGGGTCGCTCGCTGAAAGAGGCGCGCGCGATGATGAAGGCGCAGGGGTTATCGGGCAAGGAACTGGAACGCCAGGCGCGTCACCGGGTATTTCCGGGCAACCGGCCCTCGATGATGCTGCTCTATCCGCGCCTGACCCCGGCCACGCTTGGCGCGATCCTGGCGCTTTATGAACACCGGGTGTTCGTCGAGGGGGTGGTGCTGGGCATCAATTCCTTCGATCAATGGGGTGTTGAACTGGGCAAGGAACTGGCGCGCGAACTGCTGCCGATGATCGAAGGGCAGCAAAGTCCCGAAGGGCGTGACGGCTCGACCCGTCAACTGATCGACACCATCGCGCGGCTGGCGGACTGAACACGCCGAGCGCCACCGGGCCAAGCGCCTTCGAAGGCGCTTCAACGCGATTGAGTAATCGCGTTCCTTCCGTTCCTTGAAGCGTCTGGCAGGTTCACCGGCGCGGCAATCCTTGCTACGGATCGACCGCAACGGGCCTTCTCCAGCGGCAAAGGACCTACCGGTTCCACCGGGCGAAAAGCGCCTTCGAAGGCGCTTGGAACGCGATTACTCAATCGCGTTCTCCAGCCTCCACGACTCAGGTCTCGCCAAATACGCGGGCGAAGATCGTATCCACATGCTTGGTATGGTAGCCCAGATCGAATTTTTCCTCGATCTCGGCGGGTGACAGCGCTGCCGTCACCTCGGCATCCGTTAAAAGCTCTGTCTTGAAATCCTTCCCCTCTTCCCAGACCTTCATCGCGTTGCGCTGCACAAGCCGGTAGGCATCCTCGCGCGTGACACCTGCCTGGGTCAGTGCCAGAAGCACCCGCTGGCTCATCACCAACCCGCGGAACTTGTTCATGTTGGCCAGCATGTTATCGGGGTAAACCACCAGTTTTTCGATCACGCCGGCAAGGCGGTGCAGCGCGAAATCCAGCGTCACGGTGGCATCCGGGCCAATCATCCGCTCGACCGAACTGTGCGAGATATCGCGTTCATGCCAGAGCGCCACATTCTCCATCGCCGGGACTACCGCCATGCGCACCAGTCGCGCCAGCCCGGTCAGGTTCTCGGTCAGCACCGGGTTGCGCTTGTGCGGCATGGCGGACGAGCCCTTTTGCCCGGCGCTGAAGAACTCTTCGGCCTCCAGCACCTCGGTGCGCTGCATGTGCCGGATCTCGATGGCGATATTCTCGATCGACGAGGCGATCACCCCGAGCGTGGCAAAGAACATCGCATGCCGGTCGCGCGGGATGACCTGGGTGCTGATCGGTTCCGGCACCAGCCCAAGCTGCGCGCAGACATGCTCTTCCACCCGCGGGTCGATATTGGCGAATGTTCCCACGGCACCGGATATCGCCCCGGTCGCCACCTCGGCCCGCGCCACTTCCAGCCGCGCACGACCCCGCGCCATTTCGGCATAAAAGCGCGCGAAGGTCAGGCCCATGGTGGTTGGTTCGGCGTGGATGCCGTGGCTGCGGCCAATGCGCACCGTATCCTTGTGCTCGAATGCGCGTGCCTTCAGCGCGGCCAGCACCCGGTCCATTCCCGCCAGCAACAGATCCGCCGCGCGCACCAGTTGCACGTTCAGCGTGGTGTCCAGCACATCAGACGAAGTCATGCCCTGATGCACGAACCGCGCCGCGTCATTGCCGATGATCTCGGCCAGGTGGGTCAGAAAGGCGATGACATCATGCTTGGTCACGGCTTCGATCTCGTCGATCCGGGCCACGTCGAACTGCACATCCTTCGCCTTCCAGACCGCCCGCGCATTTTCACGCGGGATCACGCCCAGATCGGCCATCGCATCGCAGGCATGCGCCTCGATCTCGAACCAGATGCGGAACTTGGTTTCGGGCGACCAGATGGCGACCATTTCGGGGCGGGAATAACGGGGGATCATGGCGAAAACCTCGGGTTGGCAGGGTTGGCGCCTGATAGACCGCCCGCCCCCCCTGTGCAAGCGCTGCGCGCCGCTCAGCCCTTCGGTATGTCGAACTCCGGTGGTGCCAGCTCGAAATGCTCGAAACGGAAGGCGGGCGAGACAAGGCAGCTTGCCAGCGTCCAGTCGCCCTCACTGCGCGCCGCCTGCCAATGCCGCGCGGGCACGATTACCTGCGGATGATCACCTGCCGTCAGGTCAGTGCCCAGCCGCCAATCGCGCAGCGGGCCGTCACTGGTGGCGGCGATGGACAGTGTCAGCGGCGCACCGGCGTTGAACAGCCAGATCTCGTCCACATCGATGCGATGCCAGTGGCTGCGCTCGCCGGCCTTGAGCAGGAACAGGATGCAACTGCCGGCCGGACGCACGCCCTCGGCCGCGGGGGCCAGCCATGTCTGTCGAAACCAGCCGCCCTCGGGATGCGGCGCAAGGCCGAAACGCTCGATCACCTGTGCAGCACTGGTCATTGGCTTTCATCCCCTTGCGTATGGCGGAAACTGCGCGCCACCCAAACACGTATTGCGACAGATGAACACGCCATTCCGTCAGAGCCTTTCGCGCAGCCAGTCGCTGAGCGCGCTGGTGGCTTCGCGCGCCTGCGGCATCGCCCGGCGCAGCGACATGAATGCATGCACCTGGCCGGGATAGGGCAGCAGCGTGACCGCAATGCCCGCGTCTTCCAGCGCGCGGGCCTGCAGCGTGCCATCGTCCCACAGCGGGTCATGGCCGGCATGGATGATCAATGCCTGCGGCTGATCGCTCAGCCGGTCGGAATTGACCGGCGCGACACGCGGATCGTCGCGGTCCTGCCCCTCGGGCAGGTATTGCTGCAGATACCATTCGATGCGTTCGGCGGGCAGGATATAGGCATCGCGCAGCGCCTGCATGGAACGGCTGGACATGCTGGCATCCACAGCGGGATAGATCAGCGCCTGCGCCTTGGGCATCGGCAGGCCCGCATGCGCGATGTCATGCATCAGCACCGCCGCCAGATTGCCGCCCGCGCTGTCGCCGCCCACGGCCATGCGTGCCGGGTCAATCCCCCAGTCAGCGGGGCGGGCTGCCAGCGCGCGCCAGGCGGTCAGCACGTCATCAGGGGCGGCAGGAAAGGGGTGTTCGGGTGCCAGCCGGTAGTCCAGCGAGATGACGCGGATACCGGCTTCCAGCGCGATCTGGCCGCAGAGCCCGTCATGCGTATCGATCCCGCCCTGAACCCAGCCGCCGCCATGCAGATAGAGCAACGTCGGGCGGCCCGTGGCCTCGGGCTGCGTGTCATAGATCCGGGCCGGGCGCGGCCCCTCGGCGCCGGGCAAGGTGATATCGCGCCGGTTCACCTGCACCGGGCAGGGCAGATCGAATTTCTCGGCCAGGATCTGCAACGAGCGGCGGCTTTCTTCCAGCGTCGGCGTGACGCCCGGCACCCGGACGGTGTTGAACAACTCTCCCAGTGCCTGGGCCTTGGCGTCGATGCGCCGCCCGTCCACCACCCGGCGCCGTCCGGCAAACCAGAGCGCGGCCACCGGCTCGGGGGCGCGGGTCAGCGCCATCATCGCAAGCAAGGCCAGTTTCCCCATTCTTCCCCTCGTTTTCCTGCGGGGCCGGTCAGCCCTGTTTCAGGTCGCGAGCCAGCGCACAAAACGCCTCCAGCCCGATCTCTTCAGCCCGCGCGGTGGGCGCAATGCCCAGCCGCTCAAGCCGCGGTTCAATCTGCGGGTCCAGCCCGCGCAGGCTGGCGCGCAGCATCTTGCGGCGCTGGTTGAACGCCGCGGCAACCACGCGTTCCAGCATCTTGCCATCGGCGGGAAAGCGTGGCTCGGTCAACCGCGTCAGATGCACGACGGCAGAGCTGACCTTGGGCGCGGGCGTGAATGCCTCGGGCGGGAGGGTCAGCACGATGCGCGCGTCGCAGCGCCATTGTGCCAGCAGCGCAAGGCGGCCATAGGCCTTGGAGCCGGGTTTCGCCACAATCCGCTCGGCCACTTCGCGCTGGAACATCAGCGTCAGACTGTCCCAGAAGGGTGGCCATTGCGCGGGCGTCAGCCAGCGAACCAGAAGCTCGGTGCCGACGTTGTAAGGCAGGTTGGCCACCACCTTGATCGGCGGGGTCAGATGCGCCAGCGGGTCGATATCGAGCGCGTCGCCATGGATCACCTGCAACCGGCCAGGATGGGCCTGCGCGATCTCGTCCAGCGCGGGCAGGCAGCGCGCGTCCTTTTCGATGGCGAGCACCTTGCGCGCGCCTTCGGCCAGAAGCCCGCGCGTCAGGCCGCCGGGGCCTGGGCCGACCTCCAGCACATCGGCGCCGGCCAGATCGCCCGCCGCACGGGCAATGCGGGCGGTCAGGTTCAGATCCAGCAGGAAATTCTGCCCCAGCGACTTGCGCGCGCGCAGGTCGTGGCGGGCGATGACATCGCGCAGGGGCGGCAGGCTGTCGATCATCCTCTGCGCTGCCTTGCCATCTGATCAGCCATCACCACCGCCGCACGCAGGCTGGACGGATCAGCCAGCCCCTTGCCCGCGATGTCATAGGCGGTGCCGTGATCGGGCGAGGTGCGGATGAAGGGCAGGCCCAGCGTGACATTGACGCCGCTTGCGAAATCCAGCGTCTTGATCGGAATCAGCGCCTGATCGTGATACATGCAGATCGCCGCGTCATAGCGTGCGCGGGCGGCGGGGTGAAACATGGTATCGGCGGGCAGGGGGCCAGTCAGCGCGAACCCCTCGGCGCGCAGGCGATCCAGAAGCGGAGCGATCAGGGTGATCTCCTCGTGCCCCATCGCGCCGCCTTCGCCCGCATGCGGGTTCAACCCGGCGACCGCAATGCGCGGCGCGGGCAGTGCGAAATCACGCATCAGCCCGGCATGGGTGATGCGGATCACGCGTTCCAGCCCCTCGGCGGTCAGCGCCTGCGGCACCTCGGACAGCGGAATGTGGATGGTTGCGGGCACCACGCGCAGCGCGTCGCAGGCCAGCATCATCACCACGTCACAGCCGCCCGCCAGATGCGCCAGAAACTCGGTATGGCCGGGAAAGGCAAAAGCCGCGCCATCCTTGAGCGCCTTCTTGTTGATCGGGCAGGTGACCAGCCCCGCGGCCTGCCCCGCCTGCACCAGCGCCACTCCGCGCTCGATGGCGGCGATGATGCCTGGAGCATTGGCAGGGTCCGGCTGACCGGGAAGGGCGGAGGCAACGAATGGGATGGGCAGCACCGCAAGCACGTCGGCGGGCAGCGCAAGGGCCGCGCCGGGGGCCTCGACCGCCGCCCAATCGGTGCCGGGCGGCAGATGCGCGGGATCGCCCAGCCAGACAAAGCGCGGCAGATCCGTCCCCACCAGCGCCGCGACGATCTCGGGGCCGATACCGGACGGATCGCCGCAGCTGACAACCAGCGGGGCAGGGCCGATTGCCATGGGCTCAGCCCCGCGTTGATCGTGAAGGCGTCGGGCCGTTCATCGCGCTCACTGGGAACGGATTTCGGCTTCGGCGCGCAGGGTTTGCAGGTAGATTTCGGCGATCCCCTCCAGCCCGCGGTTGTACAGCGACATCTCGATATCAGCACGCGACGGGCGCGGGTCAGGCACCACGTTACGATGGCAGAGCATCAACACCACCAGCTCACCGCTTTCCGACAGGTTGGTGGTTATCTGGCCCGGGTTGAGGCGCGCCAGTTCAGTGGCAATGCCGGTGGACAGCTCATTCTGCCGTGCGGTCAGCGTCGTCACGGCGCCCTCGGGGAGTTCTGGCGCGGTCAGGCCGACAACACGGCCCAGATCGGCGCAGCCATCGGTCATGGCGCGGATCTGCGCGGCGCGCTGCACATTCGCCTCGGAGCGACCGCCGGGCAGGCCGACGCGACGGTATTCGACCTCGATATCACCTGCGGGCACGTCACGCGTATCGCGCCGCCCGCGCACCATGAAGATGGCATAGGCGCCGGGCACCTCGATCGGGCCGACAATGGCACCGACCGGTGCTGTCGCGGCGGGGATCGATATCGGTTCGGGAAGCGATTGCAGCTCTATCCAGCGATCGATCCGGCCGCCTTGCTCTGCTGTGGGTGCCGCCGACACCTGGCGCGCAGCATTGCCGAACTCCTCGATCGACGTGATGGCCAGGATCTGCGGGATCAGTTGTGCGACCGGTTCAGCAAATTGAGGGTCGGACGGCAGGAAGATTTCAGACAACAACACCTCGGTCACCGGGCGGACGGCCGCGACTGACAGCGCCTGATCCACCTGCGCACCCGTCACGCGCACGTCGCCGCCGTGGCGCTGGTTGACCAGATCGCGCCACAGAACACCGGCGCGGATGAAATTTTCAAAGGTTTCGCGGTCGACACCGACCTGCGCCAGCCGTTCCACCATCTCGTTCGGGGTCAGTTCGGCGCGCGCGGCGAATTCGGCCATGCCCGCCAGGATCTCGGTGGGGGTAATGCGCAGCCCAAGGCGGCGGGCTTCTTGCAGGCGCAGCCGGTCCTCGATCAGCCTTTCGCGGGCTTCGGCGCGGGGGTCACTGCCGCCGACGCCCAGAAACTCCAGAAACCGGGCATACTGGTCGATCTCATAGTTGGTGATGGCCTCGTCGTTGACATATAGCGCCGCAGCAAAGGGCGATTGCGCGGCCGCGGGAAGTGGTGCGTTCAGCCCGGCCAGCGCCAGCGCCAGCACCGCCGCAATCCGCGCCGCAGAGCGCCCCGGCCGGCACAACCGGAGGTTCAGCCGGTCCATCAGGGGACGGGCCTGTGTCTTGCAGGCCGTTTCGGGGGAAGGGCGGTTAAAAATCGGCAGCATTCAGGACGTTCCGTTCTTCTGGGTTCGGTTCACTCCGGGCCGGTTGCGCACCCGGGGCGTTCTCGCGGTTGCTCAGCTCCGGCAGGAGCGCCCCATCGGGGTGGCGCGTGCTCCGCCGATGCCGAGCAGTTCGACCTGCAGGCCAAACGATGTTGACCGGGTCACATTAGTAGAGGTTGCGAAGCGATGCGAGAGGGAAAGATCGACGGACACGCAATCGCCCCGATAACCCAGCCCGGTCCGAGCGGTGCGGAATTCCCGCTGGGTGGCGTCATATTCCCATCCGAAGCGCGCCGAGACACCGTTGGTGAACTGATGGCTGACATTCATATACCATTCAGCCCGGTTTTCGTTGCGGCCCTCGAAGGTGTTTGCGGGCAGATAGACATAAACGGTCGAAAGCCCGGTCGCGCGGCCGTTCCAGTTGAGGCTGGCCTCGCCTCGGCTGGGGCTGCGCGCATCATCGAGCAGCAGGCGCAGGCCCACCGACAGCCCCCGCGGCCCCCAAAGGCGCCCTGCCAGCAACCAGTTCGAGCGGCGCTGGCCTAGCGGTTGCGGGTTGACCGGGTCGAATCCGTCGTAACCCTCGCGCCGCCAGATACGGCCGACCAGCGCCTCGGCCGACAGCCCCTCGCTGTCCAGTCTTGCCCAACGCAGCCCCAGATTGGCGCGCGATCCGTTGTCGGGCGCGTCATGGCCGGAATAACGGGTCATCGAAAACAGGTTGCCGGGGTCCAGTTCCGGCATGACATGGTCCTCGTTGGGCAGATCGACGCGGTTGCGATGGCTGGCGATTACCTGCGCGATCGGCTCGATCACATAGGAAGTGCCGCTGTCGCTGGTCGCGGCCCAGGGCCAGCGCAGGTCGATCATTCCTTCGAAGGCGCGGCGTGTCACAGGGTCCGGATAGGCGCTGTCATCACCGATACGCACATGATCCATGCGCGCCTGCAAGGCCCCGGTGGCGACCAGACCCGCCGGCAGGATTGCCTGGCGGCGCCATTGCGCAGCCAGGTTGAACTGTGCCAGATCGCGGCCCTGCGGCCCGTCGATCCGCGCCCGGCGCTGGATCGCCTGCGCGCCGAAGCGGAGCCGCAATTCGCCGCCTGCCGGGGTGGCGGCCAGACCGATGCGCTGCTCCCACTCGGCCTGGGCCAGCAGGTTGGGAAGCTGGCGATTGTCCACACCCGCATCCAGCGTGTAGAAATGCACGATCCGCGCGCGCAATGCCTGATCACGGCGGTAGCGGTCCAGCGTGACATGGCTTCTGATGCGGGTGTCCGAGGTGATGCCGTACTGGTCAAGGTAACGCCGGTCGCTGGGCGCAATCAGATCAGTGGTCAGGCGGAAATCATCGCGCAGGTAAAACAGCGCACGCAGATAGGCATGGCCGCGTGCGCGGTTCGGGACCAGCCTGTCACGCGCGATCTGGCCGCCCAGCTCCAGCCCGCCATTGGCGAATGCCGCGCGATACCGCAGCGCCAGCGAGGCCGCTTCGCCGGTATAGACGCCGGGCGTGATGGTCAGGTCGCGTGCCGGAGCGAGCGGGATGAAATAGGGCAGCATGACCCCCGCGCCCAGACCGCTGCGCACGACCGCGCGGGGTGTCAGAAACCCGCGCGCACGCCGCAAGGTGGGGTCGGGCAGGCGCAGATGCGGGAAATAGGCTACGGGCACACCGGCAATGCGAAACTGGGCATTGTCGAAATAAAGCTGCTGCGCTTGCTGGTCATGTGTCACCCGCGCGGCGCGGATTTCCCACAATGGCGTGGGGTTGTTGGCGCAGACCGGACAGCTTGACGCAACCACAGCATCCATCCGGGTGATATTGCCATCCGCGCGCTCGACCGAGGCGGCGGCGATCTGCATCTGCTGGTCCAGCACCAGCCGGGCCGAGCGAATCAACCCCGCGCGCATGTCATCCGACAGTTCGGCGGAATCGGCCAGAAACACCCGGTCCGGCCCGTCATGCAGCACGATCGGCCCCTCGATCGTCAGATGGTTGCGTGCCTGATCAAAGGTAACGCGCGATGCCGTCATCCGCACCGAGCCATACCAGACCTCGACCGCGCCGCTGGCGACAAGGCGTCGGGCGGCATCGACATAGACCTGATCTGCCGTCAACGTAGCTTGGCCCCGGCCCTGTGCCAAGGCGGGCGCGGCGGTGATGACAAGCAGGCCGAGACAGGCCGCAAGCGCAGCCCTCCTTGCCCCGAATCTCATCATCTTGTGCAGTCGCACTCAGCCATCCTCCAGATGCAGCAATACCCCGAACGCCAGCAGCATGGAAGCAACAGGCGGGGTCCAGATTGCCAGAACTAGGGGAATCTGGCCGTTCTCTCCGAGAACTTGCGCGAAGTTACGCAAAAAGAACAGAGCGAATCCGGCCAATACGGTGATCAGGATCCGCTGAGAGGCGCCGCCGGTGCGGCTGTGTTGCAGGCTTAGCACGGCACCGATCAGCATCATCGCCGCCATCAGCAGCGGCAGCGCCAGCTCGGCCTGAAACTGCGCGCGGTGATCGCGCGTGGACAACCCCGCCCGGTCCATCGCGCGGATGAAGGCAGGCATCGCCCAGATCGAGATGGTGCCGCTGCGCGCCAGACTGTCGCGGATACGCTCGGGCGTGAGGTCGGTGGGCAGCGCGACCTCCTCATGCCGCCGGGCGGTTCGCTCGGGGTTCAGGTCGTCAAGGTTCCACTGCTTGGCATTTCGCAGATGCCAGCTTCCCGGCTCCAGCCGCCCGCTGTCTGCCTCGATTCGCATCACCGGCGCGCCCGATACACGGTCGAACACCAGAAAGCTGACCGAGGTGAAGGTCAGCCCGTCAGCCTCGACCCCTTCGGCGCGGATCACGGTCTGGCCCAGGCTGTCACCCTGACGCAGCCAAAGTGCTGACTCGCTGATCGAAATCTGCGCCACCATTTCCGGGTTCTGCAGCGCTTGCAGCTGCGACTGATAGATCCGGGTCGAAGCCGCCGAGATGGGGTTGAGCAGCGCCACCAGCAGCGCGCCGAATACCAGCGCCGCCAGCAGCGGTTCGGCGAGCATCCTTTTGGCCGATCGACCCGCGGCCCGGATCACCACCAGTTCGGATGAACGCGCCATGGACAGAAACAGCGCCATCGATGACAGGATCATCAAAAGCGGCATGATCTGGTAGAAGGTGCGCGGCACCCGCAGCGCCGATAGCATCATCAGGGTCGAAAGCGCGGCCTCGTCGCCGAAACGGCGAACCACCTCGAACACTTCGAACATGAACAACATGCCGAAGAAGACCGCCGCGATCATCAGAAATGTGGCGGCCAACCTGCGCACCACGTAAAGCCCCAGGATCATGACACGCCTCCAGCCGGGGCGCGGCGCAGCGGACGGCGCAGGCGGGCGGCGCGGTGCAGAAGCAGCAGCGCAACGACGACCGCCCCGACCAGCGGCACCACCCCCAGCCAGGCCAGTGCGGCCGAGCGCATGGCCGGACCGGCCAGCATGTTGGCGAAGGTCTGCATCAACGCCAGCAGCACCACCGCCA
>ERZ869909.637-NODE-637-length-37027-cov-4.812287_pt1 | contig 37027 bp, 33 predicted proteins | sample MGYA00520892_ERZ869909 | MGnify/ENA primary metagenome ERZ869909 (study PRJEB32215, sample SAMEA104723947) | bioreactor metagenome | biome: bioreactor; feature: anaerobic bioreactor; material: water | place: China | collected 2015-03-12 ...
AGCTACGATCAATTTTCAACATTGAAATTGGAAAGTGGCGTAAGTGATTGGCCGACGAATAACCGGTTCCAAAATCATCAATGGCCAGTTGAATCCCGCGGTCATGCAAAGAAAGTAGCATTTTGCGTTGGCGCTCGCGGTCTGGCAGCAACATGGACTCGGTAATTTCAAAGATAAACTCCGCTGGACTAACGTCATGCTCCTGCATGATTGCAAACCAGGTCTCCACCGCGGCTTGGTCGTAAAACTGATGGGATGAAATATTGACCGCAATGCGACCCTGAATACCGGCCGCGCGAAGTGCGGGTAAGTCGCGACAGACTTGCTGCAGCACTTTGTTACCTAGCTCCCGAATTGTACCATTACGCTCTGCTGCTTGAATAAATTCAGCAGGCTCAAGTAAGCCTGCGGTCGGATGCTGCCAGCGAACCAAAGCTTCAACGCTGGTTATTTCGCCGTTGTCGGCATGAATAACCGGTTGGTAATGAACTAAAAACTCTTGATTATTGAGTGCGTGCACAAGTTCATGATGTTGGCGGACTTGGTCTTCAATTTTCGCGCGTAACTTCTGACTAAAAAATGCCGCCATGCCGCGGCCATTATTTTTCGCCTCATACATGGCGAGGTCAGCGGCTTTTAATAGGCCATCGGCGCTGTCACCATCTTCCGGATAAATGGCAATGCCAATCGAACTGTCGATGGTGACGTCTTGGTTGTTTAAGGTAATAGGCTCACGGATAAACTGGAGAATCTTCTCAGCTTGGATTTGCGCGTGCACGGGCTCGTGCAGATTCTTTAACACCAAGACAAATTCGTCACCACTCAAGCGTGCAACGAGATCGACTTGGCGCATGGAGATTCGTAAGCGTTCCGCAATCACTTTTAATAATTGATCACCCGCTGCGTGGCCAAGAACATCATTCACTTCTTTAAAGCGATCGAGGTCGATAAACAACAGTGCGCATTGTTCGTTACGCCGTTTGCAGCTATTGACATAGTGCTCGAGCTGCTCAAGAAAATAATGCCGGTTTGGCAAATCGGTTAGTGAGTCGAAGCGGGCTTGTTGGGTAATCGTTCGGAAAGCCCGTTTTAAGCGTTGCTGATTGAATAAGATATAGGCAGTCGCAAGTGCTAATAGGGCTGATAACAAAGTACCAAAAAACCACCACCAGGGCGCGAGTCCAGACTCGCTGCGCCAATGACCACTCGCTGGCATAACGGCGATATACCATTCACCACTTGGCAAGTTAATCACTTGGGTGACAGGATCTTGTTGCCAAATAGCGTTGGGGCCGAAAATCACAGGACCTTCGCGACCCGAACCATTGCGGCCGCGAATGCTCACCAAGAGCTCTGAGCTGTCCATCACGCCTGCCTGCTGGAATAAACGCTCATGGTCGATGACTTGCGAAATAACAATGTTATGCGCACCGTCGGCGAAAACTGGAACGCGTGCTATCAGTGCGGTGCCACCTTGGGTCAGTTGAACTGGACCATTAATAGTAATTTCATTGGTTTCGAGTGCTTGCTCGTAACTATTTAACTGCTCTGGGGTCGTGCGATAGTCAAAGCCAAGCGCTGCTTCGTTGCCTGTAAGTGGGTGAATAAATTGAATGACGTAGTCGACGCCAATTGCCACGTGCCGAGTTTGCAGTGAATCAGAGAAAAGACTGTTACTAATAAGGCGCAAGCGTTCTTCGTCGAACTCGGGGTTTAAATAGATTTCTGTGCGCAGTTGTCGAATGGCCAGCAGATTTGCTTGCAAGAGCCCTTCGACTCGAGCCCGCAGGGTGCTCACACGCTCAAGCGCCAAATAACGATTGGTTTCTTCAATGCGTTGCTGCTCGGCTTGAATTAAGCGCGCCAAGATCACCTCTCCAACAAGAAAGACTGACAGGCTGACGAGAATGATGAACAGCTTACGACGCACGGCTATACCCTTGTATTAGTTATAAGTTCGATAGTTACCGATGTTCAAGTTTTGCGCAAGTGAAATTAATGTCGCACTTCGCTTAATTCTTGTGCTTTTTTTCTTGACAGGTGATCAGACTGACACCTAGACTGTATCATTGTGGGGAAAAGTGGAGAGAAGTGGATCATTCTGGTGATCCCGCTAATAAATTATGTTCCGTGGCGCTAATAGTATCAGTTTGGATGACAAAGGACGGCTTGCAATACCAGCTCGGTATCGCAACCTATTGTCGTTGGACTGTGACGGCAAATTGGTCTGCACGATTGATATCAAGCAGCCTTGCCTTCTATTGTACCCGGTTCCTGAATGGCAAATTATCGAACAAAAACTTGCCAAACTCTCCTCGATGAACCCCGCAGAGCGTCGCCTCCAACGCTTACTACTCGGTTATGCAGACGACTGCGAAATGGACAAGAACGGACGCGTTCTAATTGCCACGCCGCTGCGTCAACATGCCGGACTGAATAAGAAACTCATGCTCGTTGGGCAACTCAACAAATTTGAAATTTGGGATGAGGAAACCTGGCAGCAACAAGTGGCGGACGATATTGCCGCAGAGCAGGCAGGCGACTTTACATTAACTGATCGACTACAAGATTTTTCACTATAATGACGCAATCATCGCAACATGTACCGGTGTTGCTAGCGGAGTCGATTGAAGCGTTAGCGATCCAGCCGGACCAGATCTACATCGACGCGACCTTTGGTCGTGGCGGGCACAGCCGTGCCATTCTTGAGCGCCTTTCTCCACACGGGCGCTTGATTGCGTTTGACCGCGACCCCACAGCCGCGGCAGAAGCACGTGCTCTTGCAGCACAGGACTCTCGTCTCACTTTTTTCCATACTCCTTTCTCTCAACTCGCAGAAATCCTAGCTGCGCAGCACCTCACTGGCCAAGTTGCTGGAATTTTGTTTGACCTTGGCGTGTCATCCCCACAACTCGATGACGCCGAGCGGGGCTTTAGCTTTATGCGCGATGGCCCCTTAGATATGCGTATGAATCCTGAACAAGGTGAGTCAGCCGCCGAGTGGTTGGCGCATGCTGACCTAGACGAAATGGCCCATGTGTTTCGGCATTATGGCGAAGAACGTTTTGCTGGTCGCATTGCCCGCGCCATTATTGAGCATCGTCAAGAGCACACCCTGACGCGCACCGCGGAACTCGCAAACCTGATTGCGAAAGTTAGCCCGACACGGGAAAAGCATAAGCACCCAGCGACGCGGGTTTTCCAAGCGATTCGGATTCACATTAACCGTGAACTCGGTGAAGTTGAAGACGCCCTTGCGGCGGCGCTTAGTGCGTTGAAGCCAGGCGGACGCTTAGCAGTGATCAGCTTCCACAGTCTTGAAGACCGCATTGTGAAGCAGTTTATTCGGGCGCAAAGCACGCGGGCGCAAGTGCCAGCGGGTTTACCGTTACGCGAAGACCAAATTGCCGATGACCGGACTTTAAAAGCTATAGGCAAAGCCATTAAGCCGGGCGCTGCGGAACTGAAAGTGAATCCGCGTGCACGCAGCTCGGTGTTGCGCATTGCTGAGCGGCTTGTCGACAAAGAGCCAAAAGCACAGGGAGATCAGTGATGAGAAAAATTGATCTCAAGAAAATCCCAGCTCATAAAGGCCTCTTGCAGGTCATTGCACATGATTTGCGGCTTTACCGCGGCTTGCTGCTCTGGAGCAGTTTAGCCTTGTTGAGCGGTTTGGCAGCTGTCTACCTCACGCACATAAACCGTGAGTTAATTGCGCAACGTGAACAAGTGCTACAGCACCGGGATGCTCTTGATGTCGAATATCGTCACCTGATTATCGAACAAAACTCGTTAGGCGAGCACAGTCGCATTGAAACTATTGCCCAACGGCAATTGGGCATGCGGCGGCCGACCGATGCACAGGAGGTACTGGTGCCATGGCGGTAAAACGTAACGCACGTATTCTGCGACCTGAACCTTTGCCAATCCGCTTTATGGTATTGGTCGCTGGCATGTGTCTCGTTTTTGGCTCGCTGTTGGCACGCGCTGCTTATATTCAGGTGATTGAGCCTGATCGCTTGCGGATGGAAGGTGACCTCCGTTCGGTGCGGGTTGCGCAAGAGCGCGTGCAGCGCGGCAACATTACCGACCGCAATGGCATTGAACTTGCGATTAGCGTACCTGTACACACGGTTTGGGCTGACCCGAAAGTGGTTCATGATCGCAATGGTTTTGCAGACCCTCGCCGTTGGCAAGCACTCGCAGAAGTGCTGAATACCAATGAAGAGCAATTATTGCGTAAAGTCGAAAATCCACAACGTCGATTTGTGTATCTTGAGCGCATGGTGACACCGGCCGTGGCGAACTACATTCATCAGTTACGGATTCCCGGTGTTGGCTTGAAAGAAGAATCGCGCCGCTTCTATCCGACGGGTGAAATTTCTGCCCACATCATTGGTATTACCAATATTGACGCTGAAGGTATCGACGGCGTCGAGGCGATTTATAACGAATTGCTCACGGGTACACCGGGTCAGCGTCGTTATCGCAAAGATGGCTCTGGTCGGATGGTTGAGGAATTAGAGTTTACTGAGTCAGAATTGCCGCAGGACCTTACCCTAAGTATCGACCAGCGGATTCAAACTGTGGCCTACCGCGAACTCACGAAAGCGGTACGCTATCACCAAGCAACATCTGGCTCAGTTGTGGTACTTGATGTGGAGACGGGTGAAGTGCTGGCTATGGTCAATAACCCTTCATACAACCCTAATAATCGCGCTGGTGTGCAACCACACCAAATGCGCAACCGCGCCATTGCTGACAGCTTCGAACCCGGTTCTACGGTGAAGCCGTTAGTGGTGCTCGGCGCTTTACAAGCAGGCATTGTCCGCGCTGATGAAACCGTGAAAACCAGTCCAGGTTGGATGCGTATCGGTGGCCGTCGTGTGCAAGATGCACGCAACTATGGCGACCTTGATTTAGCCGGTGTTTTAGCGCACTCAAGCAACGTTGGCACCTCGCGTCTGGCGTTGGACCTCGAGCTGAACGACTTCCTCGACCTCTATGGTCAAGCTGGCTTTGGTAATGACACAGGGATCAACTTGCTGGGTGAAAGCAGTGGCTTCATGCAACACCGTACCCGTTGGTCAGATTTCGAAAAAGCGACCTTATCATTTGGCTACGGCTTGTCGGCGACGACCTTACAGCTCGCGCAAATGTACGCCATTCTCGGTAATGGCGGGGTCAAACGGCCACTCAGCATTATTAAAGTCGATGAACCGCATCCAGGTCGTCGGGTGTTTTCACGTGAATATACCCAACAAACCGTGCAGTTAATGGAAGCCGTGATTCAAGAAGGCACCGGCTCGCGAGCGCGAGTACCTGGCTATCGGGTCGCTGGCAAAACTGGCACTAGCCGGAAAGCCGTCGCTGGTGGCTATGGCGACGAATATATTGGTTTGTTTGCTGGCTTAATTCCAGCTAGCCGCCCACGTGTTGCGATTGTGGTCATGATCAACGAACCTGCCGGCGATAGTTATCATGGCGGTACGGTCGCCGCACCGGTCTTCGCAAAAGTCGCAGAAGAAGCTATGCGGGTACTTAACGTAGCGCCCGATAACTTAAATGGCCGTGAACTCCGTGTCGCGGGTTGGGGAGGGCGCAGCAATGATTAATCTCGCGCGTTTATTACCACACAGCCCGTTCCCATTGCCCGATGTGGCGATTAGCGGCTTGAAGCTCGACAGCCGGAAAGTCACCAGCGGTGATGCCTTCATTGCCGTGCCAGGCTATGAAACTGACGGGCGTGACTACATTCCAGCAGCCATTAGTGCTGGCGCAAGTGTTGTGCTAGCGGATATGGATGAGTGGACGCATGGTGAACTGGATGGCGTGCCATTAATTGGTGTGCCGCAGTTGAAACAGCAAGTGTCAGCGATTGCTGGCGCGTTTTATCAGCATCCTTCGCGGCGAATGCGTTTAATCGGGGTCACTGGCACCAATGGTAAAACCACGGTGAGCAACTTAGCCGCACAATTATGGCAGCAACTGAAGCCAGAAGCTGCCGTATTGGGCACCATTGGCAGCGGCTTGTTGAAACAGCTTCTACCTGAAAAAAACACGACCCCAGACGCAGTGACTGTGCAGCACCGTTTAGCCGGATTTTTAGCGGAAGGCGCGCAAGTTGTCGCGATGGAAGTATCGTCACATGCACTGGTTCAAGGCCGTGTTGAAGCGCTGAATTTTGATACCGCTGTGGCGACTAATATTAGCCGCGACCATTTGGACTACCATGGTTCAATGGCAGCCTATGAAGCGGCGAAAAAGCGTCTGTTTACCGACTTTACTGCTCGGGTGCAAATTCTCAATGCCGACGATCCGAAAGTGGCCGCATGGCAACAGCCCGGCACCTTATGGTTTAGCTTAGATGCGCAACGAATTGGCCAACCGCGCACGCTCGTGGCGAAGAATATTCAATACAAACATGACGGCACCGGTTTTACCCTCGTCTGGTCAGGGCATGAAGCCGATGCGTCGCAAGTTGAAGAAATTGACGTTAAAACCAGTTTACTCGGTGACTTTAATGTCGCTAACGTGCTGGCCGCGAGCTTAACCGTGCTTGGTGCTGGGTATGCGTTAGCTGACGTGGCGGGACTGATTGCAAGTTTGCAGGCTGTGCCAGGACGCATGGAAACCTTTGGCTCGGCAAAACAGCCGTTAGTGTTAGTCGACTATGCGCATACGCCAGACGCGTTAGAACAAGTTCTGGTGGCTGCTCGTCGCCATTGCACCGGCAAGCTTTGGTGCGTATTTGGCTGCGGCGGTGACCGTGACCGAGGTAAGCGTCCGCAAATGGGTGCTGTGGCTGCGCGATTAGCCGATGTAGTGGTGGTTACCGATGACAACCCACGTACCGAGGAACCGGAGCAAATTATTGCCGATATCGTTTCGGGTATGAGTAGTGACGGCCATTCACCTGCAAACTATCACGCCCATCCGGGACGTGCCGATGCTGTGAAATGGGCAATTCGCCAAGCTCAGGTCGGTGATGTGGTTGTTTGCGCTGGTAAAGGTCACGAAGGCTATCAAATTATTGGGCGTAAAACCGTTGCTTATGACGAGCGCCAATGGGTGCAAGATGTTCTAGGAGGCCGCGTATGATTCCGGTGACTCTTGAATGGATTTGTCAGCAAACTCAAGGACAGCTTCTCGCAAATTCGGACCAGAGTGCTGGCGAGCTTATGTTAACTGGCGAAGTGGTTATCGACAGCCGCAATGTGCAGCCGGGTGACTTATTTATCGCCATTATCGGCCCGAATTTTGACGGTCATGATTTTTGTGCCCAAGTCGCTGAACAAGGTGCGCTTGCTTGTGTGGTTGAACGTGATCTCGGCCTTGATATTCCACAAATCATTGTGCCTGATACGCGTTTGGCGCTCGGAGCGCTTGGCGCTGCAGTGAAAGCCGAAGTCCAACCCAAGTCCGTGGCAATTACCGGCAGTAGCGGCAAAACCACGGTAAAAGAAATGGTCGCGGCAATTCTACGCCATGCGCCTTCGGTTGACGGTGATGTTCTGGCAACACTGGGTAATTTTAATAACGACATCGGTGTACCGTTGACGCTCCTGCGATTAACCCATGCGCACCGTTATGGCGTGTTTGAGTTAGGCGCGAATCATCGTGGTGAAATTGCATACACAACCAGCTTGGTAAAACCGGACGTGGCGATGATCAACAATGTCGCACCGGCGCATGTTGAAGGTTTTGGCGACATTTGTGGCGTCGCCAAAGCGAAAACCGAAATCTTCCGGGGACTTGGTGAGCAAGGTATCGCGCTGACAAACGCGGACTCTGAGTTCCATGACTATTGGCAGCGTGAATTAGCCAACAAGCATTGGCAGACCTTTGGCTTGGGTAGCGAACGCAACGCAGATTATCAAGCTCATGACATTCAGCTCAATGAAGATGGCTGTGCCGAGTGTCGTATTACGACGCCAGAGGGTGAGTACTCACTTACGTTGCCAGTTCCAGGTCGTCACAATGTTGCTAATGCCTTGGCAGCAATTGCCTTGTGTCGGGGTTTAGGTGTACCGATGGCGGAAATCCTCACGGGTTTCCAGCATATGCAATCGGTGCCGGGGCGGATGTTGCAACATTCACCATGGCCGCATGTGCGCTTAATTGATGACACTTACAACGCCAATGTCGGCTCGGCAAAAGCCGCCATTGATGTGTTGGCGAGCTTGCCGGGACGTCGGATTTTTGTCCTCGGTGATATGGGGGAGCTCGGTACCCAAGCACGTGCTTATCACGAAGAAGTCGGTGCTCATGGGATTGAGGCAGGGATCGACGGTTTTTATACGCTCGGAGTACTGAGCCAAAGTGCCAGTGAAATTTTTAATGGCCACGGTGGACGTCATTTTGACTCGGTGGATTCACTGGTGGCTGGTTTACAAGAAGAAGTAGCAGCAGGCCAAACGCTGACTATTTTGGTGAAGGGATCGCGCAGTGCACGCATGGAACGCATTGTTAACGCCCTGCTCACAGCGGCAAAAGAAGAACAACAAAAATGGGGGAATGCCGCATGCTAGTTTGGTTGGCGGAATACTTACAACTACACGTGGCCTCAGGCTTTAACGTTTTTTCATACTTAACCATGCGCTCGATCTTGGGAATTTTGACCGCCTTAATTCTCTCGTTATGGATTGGACCACGCTTAATTAAAGCCTTGCAGCGCATGCAAATTGGTCAAACGGTGCGTGACGACGGCCCGCAAAGTCATTTGAGCAAGTCGGGCACCCCCACCATGGGCGGGGTATTAATCCTGCTCAGTATTTTAATTTCCGGTTTGTTATGGGCGGACTTAAGTAATCGTTACGTGGTCGTGACACTCATTACCCTTGCTGCGTTTGGGATTATCGGATTTGTTGACGACTACCGCAAAGTTATTCGCAAAGACCCTGCGGGTCTTGTCGCGCGCTGGAAATATTTCTGGCAGTCGGTGGTGGCTTTAACGATAGCCACGTATTTGTACTGGACGGCAACGCAACCGGCAGAAACGGCATTATTGATTCCGTTCTTTAAAGACGTCATGCCGCAGCTTGGTGCTTTATATATTCTCTTAGCGTACTTCGTCATTGTCGGTACCAGTAACGCAGTGAACCTCACCGATGGTCTCGATGGCTTGGCGATTATGCCAACGGTCATGGTTGCTGGTGCACTGGGTGTATTTGCGTATGTGACAGGTCACGTCAATTTTGCCAACTACCTGCAAATTCCTTATATCCCGGAAGCCGCAGAGTTGACCGTAGTGTGCGCCGCTATTGCCGGTGCTGGTTTAGGGTTTTTATGGTTTAACACCTATCCAGCGCAAGTCTTTATGGGTGACGTTGGGTCGCTTGCACTCGGTGCGGTGCTGGGCATTATCGCCATTTTGGTGCGCCAAGAATTAGTGCTGTTCATTATGGGTGGTGTGTTTGTTATCGAGACCTTGTCGGTCATGTTACAAGTGGGCTCCTACAAAATGCGCGGCAAGCGAATTTTTCGCATGGCGCCGATTCACCACCATTACGAATTAAAAGGCTGGCCAGAGCCGCGGGTGATTGTCCGCTTCTGGATTATTTCATTGATTTTGGTGCTAGTCGGACTAGCAACTTTGAAGCTTCGTTAATTAGCATAGGATTAGGGAAAGACTATGGGCGCGAAACGTTTACAACAGTATGAGACAGTATCGGTATTAGGTTTTGGCCTAACCGGTGTTTCGTGTGCGCGTTTCCTTCTCAGCCAAGGCATCCGCCCAGTCTTGCTCGACACACGCCAGAAGCCGCCGGGCTTAGAGCAAGCCCCGGAGTTAGTCGACTACTGCGAGAGTCATTTCGGGCCGTTACAGCTTGAGCATTTACTGCAAAGCGACATTGTGATTGTCAGCCCAGGCATTGATTGCCGCGACGGCGTAATTGCGATGGCTGCTGACGCCGGTGTCGAAATGATATCCGATGTCGAACTGTTTGCTTGGTTTGCGACCAAACCAATGATTGGCATTACCGGTTCAAACGGCAAATCAACGGTCACTGAACTCTGTGGTCACATTTTACGCAACGCTGGCATGCAGCCAATGCTAGTTGGCAATATCGGTACCCCAGTATTGGACGCCTTGTTACCAACAGCGCCTGAGCACGACTGCTATGTGATTGAATTGTCTAGCTTCCAACTCGAATTAATCGAAAACCTTGAATTGGCGGCCGCGACGATTCTGAATGTCAGCTCCGATCATCTTGACCGCTACGATGACGAACGCGCTTATGCGCGGGCGAAACAACGGATTTATGCGCACGCGTCGACCTGCGTTTGGAATCGCGACGACGAAGCAACGCGGCCACTGCATGCACCACGTAACAAACATTTAGTCAGTTTTGGTCAAAGCGACGTCACCAAAGGCTTTGGTTTAACCCGTGTCGGCCAAGAGTTTTGGTTGACCTATGACAACCAAAAAATGGTGGCTTGCAACGACTTACCACTCGCTGGCGTGCACAATTGGTTGAATATTCAAGCCGCTCTCGCTTTAGTACAAGCACTGGGTATTGCGACCGTTGAAGCCTTGAGTGCTTTGGCAGGTTACCGCGCGCTGCCCCATCGTTGCGAGTATGTTGGTGACTATAACGGCGTGCAATGGATTGACGACTCGAAAGCAACCAATCCAGGGGCAGCAATTGCGGCCATTGCGGGTTTCCGTCCGGCTACTCAGGGGCAGCTTATTTTGATTATGGGCGGCGACGCCAAAGGTGCCGACCTAGAAGTATTAGCACCGGTATTAGCAGAACAAGTTGATGTATTGATTACGCTTGGTCGCGATGGTGACAAAATTGCGGCATTGAAGGCAGGTGCGCGGCCTGTGCAAAGCCTCAATGAAGCAGTTGCTTATGCGGCGCAGCAGGCGAGTGAAGGCAGCGTGGTGTTATTGTCGCCAGCTTGTGCAAGTCTCGACATGTTTAGTAACTACAAAGAGCGTGGCGCGAAGTTCCGAGCCGCGGTGGAGGAGTGGTATGCGAGCCACTGAACCACAACTCGAACTCGAGATTAGCCCACAACAACCGTGGCGACAACGGTTGAGCACATTCTTGAATGGCTCAACCATGCAGTTTTACGACCGTCACCTATTGTGGATTGCTCTGCTGTTGATGGGGCTTGGCTTCATTATGGTGGCGTCTGCTTCGATCCCGGTGGGCGAACGTTTAACCGGAAATCCATTTTATTTTGTCGCCCGCCATGCGGTTTACTTGTTTATCGGTTCGGCTGCGGCAGTGATCGTGATGATGATTCCGGTGGCTAAATGGCAAGCTTACAGCGGCATGTTGTGTGTGCTGGCCATTGGTATGTTGTTGTTAGTTTTGGTGATTGGCACCACGGTCAACGGTGCTACACGGTGGATTCGCATCGGCCCGATGACCTTGCAGGTGGCTGAATTTGCCAAACTGTTCTTTGTCATTTTCATGGCGAGCTACTTAGACCGGCGCTACGACGAATTGCGTCGCAACTGGAAAGGTTTTATTAAAGCTTTGATTGTCATGGGGGTCATGGCGATTTTACTGTTGAAGCAGCCCGACATGGGTTCGGTGATTGTTCTGGGCGTCACGGCGTTAGGGATGCTCTGGGTTGCAGGTGCACGCTTGGTGCAGTTTTTCTCGGTAGCGCTGACCTTGGTCACCGTGTTTATTTTGCTGATTATTTTTGAGCCGTATCGGATGGCGCGGGTGACCTCGTTTATGAACCCGTGGGAAGACCCGTTTAATACCGGTTATCAGTTGACCCAGTCACTGATGGCCTTTGGCCGCGGCGATTGGTTAGGGCAAGGACTTGGCAACAGCTTGCAGAAGCTGCAGTACTTACCTGAAGCGCATACCGACTTTATTTTGTCAGTCATTGGCGAAGAGCTTGGTTTCTTAGGCGTGGCAGTCACCATTGTGTTGGTATTCTTGCTGGTGCTGAAAGCGGTATTTTTAGGCCAGCGAGCGTTGCGCCAAAAACGTCCGTTCTCCGGTTACTTGGCGCAAGGAATTGGCATTTGGTTTGCCTTCCAAGCAGCCGTTAACATCGGCGCTGCGTCAGGCATGCTGCCGACGAAGGGCTTGACCTTGCCACTGGTCAGCTACGGTGGCAGTAGTTTACTGATTAGCTTGGTCGCCATGGCTTTGTTGCTGCGGATTGATTACGAAGTGCGTACGGGCTATCGCCTCCTGCGTTCAGAAGGCGAGAAGCGGGTGCATAAAGGTCACCGTGCTGGTGCCGGGGAGGCTGCATGAGTTGTGTACTGATAGCAGCAGGTGGAACTGGTGGGCACGTTTTTCCAGCGTTGGCAGTGGCTGAACGATTACGCGCGGACGGTCACGAAGTGCTTTGGTTGGGTACCGAAACGCGCATTGAATCGCGCGTGGTGCCGCAAGCAGGTTTCGAGTTCATCGCTATGGCGCAGGCAGGTTTACGTGGTGGGCGTTTGTTACCTAAATTGGCAGCACCGGTGCGTTTAACGCGGTCGGTACTGCAAGCACGGAAGCTCATTCGACAACGGAAGATTGATTTAGTGCTTGGCTTTGGCGGTTATACCGCGGGCCCAGCTGGTGTTGCCGCATGGAGTAATGGCACGCCTTTGGTGATTCACGAACAAAATGCTGTTCCGGGTCTCACCAATAAACTGTTACATAAAATTGCCCGGCGAACCTTACTTGGTTTTGCCGAGGCAGAAAGTGAGCTTAGGGGAGCTCTTGTGGTTGGAAATCCGGTGCGGGCTGAAATTCAGGCGTTAGCGGAAACTCGCAAAGAACCTCATGAAGGACTACGGGTGTTGGTGGTTGGTGGTAGCTTGGGGGCAGCCCACCTCAACCAAACCGTGCCGGCGGCAATTACCGACTGGCAAGGTGGGGGCCTTGCTCTGCGTCATCAAGTCGGTAAAGGCCGTGTTGCCGAGGTTCAAAGCCTTTATAACAATAAGCCAGCAAACGTGCAGGTGGACGTGAGTGAATTTATTGAAGACATGGCAGCTGCGTACGCATGGGCCGACGTGGTCATCGGTCGTGCCGGCGCACTCACAATTGCTGAATTAGCCTGCGCCGGAGTTCCATCAATTTTAGTGCCGTACCCGCATGCGGTCGACGACCATCAAGCGAAAAATGCGCAAGTTTTGGTCGCTGTTGGTGCGGCAGTGATGGTACGTCAGAATGAATTTTCACCAGCTTGGTTAAGTGCGGAATTAAAACTGTTGAGTAATCAAGCAGACAGACTATCAGGTATGGCGAGCGCAGCCCGAAATAGCGCACAATTGCACGCAACCGATAACATCGTGGCGGTGTGTAATGAGTTTTTAGAGGTTACACCAAAGAGCCCGAAAGCAGTAAAAGCGGAGCAAAAAAATGACTAAAGCCATAAGCCAACCATTCACCATCGTGAACGTGCCGGAAATGCGTCGGGTACGCCGCATTCATTTTGTCGGTATTGGTGGTGCGGGTATGGCGGGTATTGCCGAAGTTTTGTTGAACCAAGGCTACCAAATTTCCGGTTCGGACATTGCCGAGAACCCAAATACCCAGCGTTTGCGTCAGCTCGGTGCGAAAATTGCGATTGGCCATAATGCGGCACACGTCGCTACGGCCAGCGTGATCGTCGTGTCGAGTGCGATTAAGCGCGACAACCCAGAATTATTAGCGGCGCAAGAATTACTTATTCCGATTGTGCGCCGAGCGGAAATGTTGGCTGAACTTATGCGTTTCCGCCATGGTATCGCGATTGCTGGTACCCACGGAAAAACTACAACAACGAGCTTAATTGCCAGTATTTTTGCCGAAGCAGAGCTCGACCCGACGTTTGTGATTGGTGGCTTGTTAACCAGTGCCGGCAGCAATGCCCGCTTGGGTAATAGTAAGTTCTTGATTGCTGAAGCTGACGAAAGTGATGCTTCTTTCTTGCACTTACAGCCGATGGTGGCAGTGGTCACGAACGTGGAAGCGGACCACATGGACACCTATGAAGGTGACTTTAACCGCTTGCTCGACACGTATATTGAGTTTTTACACAACTTACCGTTTTACGGTTTAGCGGTGATGTGTACGGACGACCCAGTGATCCGCGATTTGTTGCCGCGGGTTGGTCGTCAGATTATTAGTTATGGCTTTAACGAAGACGCCGATGTACGGGCGATTCATTACAGCCAAACCGGTCACCAAAGTAATTTTACTGTGCTGCGCAAAGGCAAAGAGCCGCTCGATATCGAGCTTAACTTGCCAGGCCAACACAATGTTTTGAATGCGCTAGCGGCGATTGCCGTGGCCAGTGACGAAGGGATCGACGACGGCGCCATTGTTGCGGCACTCGCTAAGTTTGCTGGTATTGGTCGTCGCTTCCAGCAATATGGCTCGTTTGCCTGTGATGATGGCGATGTGTTGCTAGTGGACGACTATGGTCACCATCCGTCAGAAGTGCTGGCGACCATTCGAGCTGCGAAAAGTGGCTGGCCAGAGCGCCGTTTGGTGATGTGCTTCCAACCGCACCGTTACAGTCGGACTCGCGATTTGTATGAAGATTTTGTCGACGTCTTGAGTGAAGTCGACACCTTGATCATGCTGGAAGTTTATAGTGCTGGTGAAGACCCAGTTCCAGGCGCAGATAGTCGTTCATTGTGTCGGTCGCTGCGCCAACGTGGCAAGCTCGACCCCATGTATGTGAAAGACGTACCGCAAGTGCCTGCGCGTTTAGCTGAAGTGATTCAACCAGGGGACATTGTGTTAACCCAAGGCGCCGGTAATGTGGGTAGTTTGGCTCGCTTGTTAAATGACTTGCAGTTAGATCGTCAACGCATGACGGCAAGTTCTGAGGAGCGCTCATGAAGTTTGGCAAAGTAGCTGTGCTAGCGGGTGGTGATTCAGCCGAGCGGGAAGTGTCTCAGCGCTCAGGAGCGGCGGTGCACAAAGCATTGGTCGAGCAAGGGGTGGATGCATTTTTGTACGACCCCGCTGAACGTGGTTGGCAGGACTTATTAGCGACCGGCGCGGAGCGCGTGTTTATCGCCCTGCATGGTCGTGGTGGTGAAGACGGTCAAGCACAAGCCATTCTAGAGATGCTTGGGTTGCCGTATACCGGCAGTGGTGTGCTTGCGAGTGCCCTTGCGATGGATAAAGGACGTACGAAAGCATTGTGGCGTGGAGTAGGTTTGCCAACGGCGCAAGCCGTCACGGTGAAACGTGGCGAGCACGTTAATTTCGCGCAGTTACTGGCCGACTTAGGTGGCCAGGTCATGGTTAAACCAGCCCACGAAGGCAGCAGCATTGGCATGGCCATGGCTGATAGTGCTGACGCTTTAGCAGCAGCATTGGCAGCAGCAGCGGATTTTGACCATGAAATGCTGGTCGAGACGTGGTTGAGTGGCCCTGAGTACACGGTGGGTATTGTTGCTGGCGAAGCGTTGCCAGCGATTCGGGTGAAAACCCCGCATGCCTTTTACGACTACGCGGCAAAGTACCAGGACAACACCACGGAATATTTATGTCCGGCTGGTTTGAGTGTCGACCGGGAAGCAGCAGTCCGAGCTTTGGCGCTGGAAGCATTTGCAGCAGTTGGCGCAGAAGGCTGGGGTCGTGTCGACTTGATGGAAAATAGTCGTGGCGAATTACAGCTATTAGAACTGAATACCGTGCCAGGAATGACGGAAAAGAGCTTAGTTCCAAAAGCGGCAGCGCAGCTTGGCATGAGTTTTGGTGAGCTGGTCGTGAAGATTCTAAGCACGACGTTACCAGCGGCAGAGTTATTGGCGAACACTGAGGCAGCGGAGCGCTAAGGTGTGACGGACAACACAAAGAAGCAGGACGAGCAAACGGCGGCAGATGCCGACCGGCAAGCACAATGGCAGTCCATGATTGGGTTTGTGTTGTTCTTGGTGATTGTAAGCGGATTGCTGGTTGGTGGTTATGCATTGGTGGAAAAGTTGACCGATGCAGAAGAAACCCCACTCACCGGCGTAATTATTCAAGGCGAGCGGCAGTTCATTACCGAGGATGACGTTCGCACAGCGATTTTGGCTGGTGAAGTGGGTAGTTTTTTCACCGCTGATGTCGATGATATTCGGTTGCGTTTAGAAGCGATACCTTGGGTGTATTCAGCTTCGGTACGCAAAGAGTGGCCACAGCGGCTGCGGATTTACTTGGTTGAACAGCAAGCGTTCGCGATTTGGAATCAGCAGCAGTTAATGAACCACCAAGGGCAGTTGTTTGCGGCCGAGATCACCGAAGAGGTGGCCGATTTGCCCAAGTTAGCCGGGCCGGAAGACGCTGAACAGGAAGTATTAAATCAGTTTCGGCGCATTAGCGAAGTTCTGCGGGTGTACGACAGCCGGTTAGTGAAGTTAGAACTTAGTGAGCGGTTTGCCGTCAGCGCATGGCTTGAGAACGGCATTGAATTAAGGCTCGGACGCGAAGCGCGGCTGGAGCGAGTACAACGATTTATGGATTTATATCCGCTAATTGCAGCGGAAGAACCGGACAAAACGATTGCTTATGCAGATTTACGTTACGACACCGGTATCGCAATAGGCTGGAAAGACAACCAAAACAATTAACTAGAAAGTGAGACAGCAGTGATTGCAAAGAGTGAAACAGACAACATGATCGTCAGCCTGGATGTCGGCACTAGTCAGGTGACTGCGCTGATTGGCGAAATTTTGCCAGACGGTGACATAAACGTTATTGGTGTTGGTGTCACCGCTGCTCGCGGCATGGATAAGGGTGGTGTCAACGACCTCAACCTCGTGGTGCAGTCGATTCAACGGGCGGTTAACGAAGCTGAATTGATGGCGGACTGCCGTGTGTCAGCGGTGTACTTAAACATTAGTGGTCGCCACATTAGCTGTCAGAACGAGAATGGCATGGTGCCAATTAACGACGCCGAAGTGACTCAGGACGACGTTGATAGCGTGATTCACGCCGCTAAGTCAGTGCCGGTTGCGCAAGAGCGCCGTATTTTGCACGTGCTACCTCAAGAGTTTGTGATTGATTCACAAGAAAGCATTAAAAGCCCAGTCGGCATGTCGGGCGTGCGGATGGAAGCGCGGGTGCACATGATCACCTGTGCCAATGACATGGCACGCAATATTGTCAAAGCGGTCGAGCGCTGCGACTTGAAAGTTGAGCGCTTGGTGTTCTCGGCGCTGGCTTCAAGCCTTGCGGTACTGACCGAAGATGAGAAAGAGCTTGGCGTTGCACTCGTCGATATGGGCGCAGGCACCATCGACATTAGTATTTTTGCTGGCGGTGTCTTGCGTCATACCGCGGTTATTCCAGTGGCGGGTAATCAGGTAACGAATGACATCGCGAAGATTTTCCGCACGCCATTAAGCCATGCGGAAGAGATTAAAGTGCAATATGCCTGCGCTTTGCGACAAATGGTTAGCATGGAAGACAACATCGAAGTGCCTTCGGTCGGTGGTCGTCCGGCGCGTTCGATGTCGCGCCATACCTTGGCGGAAGTTGTTGAACCGCGTTATCAGGAACTTTTTGAGCTGGTACGGGATCAGATCTACGGCAGCGGTTTAGAAGAACAAATTGCAGCGGGTGTCGTCTTAACCGGTGGAACAGCAAAAATGGAAGGCGCTATTGAATTCGCCGAAGAGATTTTTCAAATGCCAGTGCGGTTGGGAACACCGATTGGCATTCAAGGGTTGAGTGACTATGTCAGCGACCCGACCTATGCCACGAGCATTGGCTTGTTGCGTTTCGGTCAGTTAGACCTGAACGAGCAGCAAGAAGAACGACAACGAAGTCAAAAACCACACTGGATTCAGCGCATTCAAAGCTGGTTCCGGGGGGAATTCTAAAAAAGAGTAATAAGATTTTGATTTTTATGGGGTAACAACGGAAAATACGGGTAAGTGGAGAGGTAACTATTATGCAAACGTTTGAAGTTATGGATAATTTTGAAGCAGACGCAGTGATCAAGGTCATTGGCGTAGGCGGAGGCGGCGGCAACGCCGTTCAACACATGGTTGCGCAGTCAATTGAAGGGGTTAAATTCCTTGCTGCCAACACCGATGCACAAGCATTACGTAAGCATGATGCCGACGTGCTCATTCAACTGGGCAACGAAATCACCAAAGGTTTAGGTGCTGGCGCTAACCCAGAAGTGGGTCGCATTGCAGCGGAAGAAAATCGTGAAGAAATCGCTCGGCAGTTAGAAGGCGCAGACATGATTTTCATTGCCGCCGGTATGGGTGGTGGTACGGGTACTGGTGCCGCACCAGTTGTTGCTGAAATTGCCAAAGAACTTGGCATTTTGACCATTGCTGTGGTGACGAAACCATTCCCATTCGAAGGCAAAAAGCGTATGGCTGCCGCCGAAGAAGGGATTGCACAGCTGGCACAACACGTTGACTCATTGATTACCATTCCCAATGAAAAACTGTTGAAAGTACTGGGTAAAGGCACATCACTGTTGGACGCGTTTGGCGCGGCAAACAATGTGTTACTTGGCGCAGTGCAAGGTATTGCTGAGCTAATCACTCGTCAGGGTCTGATTAACGTCGACTTTGCTGACGTGCAAGCGGTTATGCGTGAAATGGGTACCGCCATGATGGGTACCGGTGTCGCAAGTGGCCCAGATCGCGCGCAAGAAGCAGCGCAAATGGCGATTAATAGCCCATTGTTAGAAGACATCGACTTGTCAGGTGCACGTGGCGTGTTGGTTAACGTTACCGCGGGCATGGACATGGGTATCGATGAATTCGAAACGGTTGGTAGCGTGATTCGCTCGTTCGCTTCAGAGAATGCAACGGTGATTGTGGGTACGGTTATCGATATGGAAATGTCGGACGAAATGCGGGTGACCGTCGTTGCAACGGGTATTGGTGCCGAGCGAAAGCCGGATATCTCGTTAGTGGACAAGAAGCCTGACTTAGTCGCGCCGAGCCGTCCAACAACGAGCCCAAGCTATGGTCGTCAAGCCACAGCGCCAAAATTCGAAGAAGAAGTCGATTTCGAGTTAGAAGAGCGGCCAGTGACGCGCAAGCAAGCGGAACCAGATATTCTGGATATTCCTGCATTCTTGCGACGCCAAGCTGACTAAGGCGCTGACGCTCAAGTTTGGCTAGCGGCAGCCGAGTTGTAGCTCGGCGCCTGCGGCTGACTTGACTGAGACGCTTTTGGCTGACTTAACTGAGGCGTCTGTGACTGACTGAACTGATCAGTCCAGTTATTGACGATAGTATTAGCAATTGCTATAATTCGCCCCCATTTACCCGTGGGCTAGTGGCAACGAAAACGGAATGGTTTTCGTACTAGTCGGGGGCAAATAAAGAATTTATGGGCCTGACAGAAGGAATCTGCGGGCGAAAGTAAATACGCTGAGGGAGGATTCAGTATGGTTAAGCAACGTACAATCAAGCAGATGATAGCAACCACTGGTGTGGGCTTGCACAAAGGCAACAAGGTAAACTTGGTGCTGCGTCCTGCTGCGCCGGATACCGGTATTGTATTTCGTCGCACCGATTTGAATCCAATGGTTGAAATCAAAGCTTCTCCTGAGCTAGTGAAAGACACGCGCATGTGTACTTGTCTGATTAACGACGACAATATTCGCATTTCGACGGTCGAACACTTGCTTGCAGCGGTGGCAGGTATGGGTATCGACAACTTGTATGTCGAAGTGGACTCGCACGAAATCCCAATTATGGATGGCAGTTCGCACCCGTTTATTTACTTGCTGCAGTCAGCTGGCATTCAAGAGCAGGGGAAAGCCAAGCGCTTCATTAAAGTGAAGCAGCCTATTCGTGTCGAAGAAGGTGATAAATGGGCCGAACTGTTACCCCACGACGGCTTTAAAATCGACTTCGCCATCGATTTCGACCACCCAGCAATTGCTGATACCAATCAAGTGGTGTCAATGGACTTCAGCAGCCAATCGTTTATTCGCGACATTAGTCGCGCCCGGACGTTTGGTTTTATGAAAGACATTGAATACTTGCGCGCCAATAATTTAGCGCTCGGTGGTGGTTTCGACAACGCCGTGGTGCTTGACGAATTCCGCGTCTTAAATAGCGACGGTTTACGTTACGACGACGAGTTTGTGAAACACAAAATCCTCGACGCAGTCGGCGATTTGTATATGGCTGGGCATAGTATTCTTGGCCATTTACGCGCATTCAAGTCAGGACATGCGCTGAACAACAAGCTTTTGGTTGCGCTGATGCAACACCAAGAGGCTTGGGAGTTCGCCACGTTCGAAGAGCAAAGTGCAGAGGCACCCATTAGTTACCTCAGCCCTGTACTGGCTTAAGACCAGCAAAGGCCGCTAATTGACTAGCGGCCTTTTTGCGTTAAATCGGACAGAAAAGTTGCGCATTCTGTCGAACAGGCTTATTTTAGACGTTGAGATTCGGTGCTACTGCAAGGACGGCTTAACTTTTATCTCTAAACTACGCAGCGTAGTTTTAGTAGCCGCTTGAAAAATTTGAATAATTTTAGGTTGTAGTAACCGAACACGAGTGGCCCAAGCGCCGCTCCGAACATAGACAATTAGGGTTTGCCCTTGAATGGCTAAGCAGCGCGAGTTGACAGCTAGATCAGCAGGCACTGCTTCGCACCACAAATTTTGTAAGTTAACTTGGCGATGATGTTGCTCATTGAGTTGGGCCAGCGGTCCTTTTTGTAGCAGGACTTGGACACTCTTGGGTGGTCGCTTTAGCATAATTTAATTTAGTTACTCGGAACGTACATGAGTTTAGCAATCGAATATCAAGGTAAAAAAGTACGCTTTAAACTGCAGATAAGCAAGCGGCGCATGCTTTCTTTTGCTGGGATTGCGGCGTTTTTATCGCTGGCCATTGTACAGCCATGGCAGGGACTGTCATTTGATGCGTTAGTGAATCAAGAACGTGTGCAGCAAGAGCAGCGCAACCTAGCCATGCAGTCGGAGTTAGTGCAAGACGTGCGGGAACGGACGCAGCGCGAGCTTACCGCAATGGCAATGAAAGTGGGTGAACTGCAAGCGCAAATCATGCGTTTAGAAGCCCTCGGTCAGCGACTCGTTGCCGAAGCGCAACTCGAGCACAGCGACTTCGATTTTAGTTCACCGTTACCGATTGGTGGTCCCGACCAACCATTGCCGGAATGGCCATTGTTAAGTGATCATCCATTGCTGTCGGAACTTGATGGCATTTTGGAAAAATTAGAAATTCGCCAAAAACAGCTTCGCCTCCTTGAAAGTGTCATGCTTCATCACCATATCGAAGAAGAGCGGTTCGTTGCCGGTCGTCCGATCAATGAAGGCTGGTTGTCTTCTCAGTTTGGTGTCCGTCGTGACCCATTTAATGGCAACCCAACCATGCATCGCGGTATTGACTTTGCCGCACCGGAAGGCACGCCAATCCATGCCACGGGTGCTGGTATTGTGACGTTTGCAGGCGCCCGCTCAGGCTATGGTAATTTAATTGAAATTGACCACGGTGCAGGTTTACGCACTCGTTATGGTCACATGAAATCGATCGACGTGCGGGTTGGAGATGTCGTGACACGAGGGCAAGTAATTGCTAGTGTCGGTAACCTCGGACGCTCAACTGGCCCGCACGTGCATTATGAAGTGCTTGAAAACGGTCGCCAAGTGAATCCGTCTAAGTATGTGTTTCGCGAAGCACCTGGCGAATAATCACGGTGAGTCGTAAATACCGGCACCGTAGCGGTGCCGTTTATTTTTCCGTCAGCAGAATTTTTTGGTACAGGAATTAGTAAAAACATGTTTGGTAGTCTCTTTAAACGAATGTTTGGTAGTCGGAACGATCGTATTATTCGTGCAGCCCGGAAGCGTGTTGATCAAATTAACGCCCTAGAAGCCGAATACGAGCAGTTAAGTGATGAACAATTACAAGCGAAAACAGCTGAGTTTAAAGAGCGTTTAGCGAACGGGGAGACTATTGACGACCTCCTTGTTGAAGCGTTTGCAGTTGCGCGTGAAGCGAGTAAGCGAATTTTTGAAATGCGCCCGTTCGACGTGCAGTTGATTGGTGGCATGATCCTCAATGAACACCGTATCTCGGAAATGCGTACGGGTGAAGGTAAAACCTTAACGGCAACCCTGCCGGCTTACCTGAACGCCTTAACTGGCCGTGGCGTGCACATTATTACCGTGAACGACTACCTAGCTCGTCGTGATGCCGACTGGAGCCGTCCGTTCTTTGAGTTCTTAGGCATGAAAGTCGGCATTAACGTTGCTGGCATGCACCCGAAAGAAAAGAAAGACAACTACGCCTGTGACATCCTGTACGGTACAAACAATGAGTTTGGTTTCGACTACTTGCGCGACAACATGGCGTTTACGCCTGAAGATCGCGTTCAACGTGACCTGCACTATGCAATTGTGGACGAGGTCGACTCGATCCTAATTGACGAAGCACGGACACCATTGATTATTTCAGGTCCAGCGGAAGACTCGTCAGAGCTGTACATGCGTATCAACACGCTGGTGCCGCAACTGATTCGCCAAGCCCATGAAGATGGTAAAGGTGAAGAAGGCGCTGAACTAGGCGATTACACCATTGATGAGAAAGCGCGTCAGTTGTATTTAACTGAACATGGTCAAGAGCATATTGAAGCAATTCTGAAAGAGAATGGCTTGCTTGACGAAGACGCCTCGCTGTACTCGCCGGCGAATATTTCTTTGCTGCACCATGTGAACGCGGCCTTGCGCGCGCATCATTTATTCCATCGGGACGTTGACTACATTGTCAAAGATGATCAGATCGTCATTGTTGACGAACATACGGGTCGGACAATGGAAGGCCGCCGTTGGTCAGAAGGCTTGCACCAAGCGGTAGAAGCCAAAGAAGGCGTGCCAATTCAAAACGAAAACCAAACGTTAGCGTCAATTACCTTCCAGAACTACTTCCGTTTATACGAGAAGCTAGCAGGTATGACCGGTACGGCCGACACTGAAGCATTCGAGTTCCAATCAATTTACGGTCTTGAAACGGTCGTGGTTCCAACCAACAAGCCAATGGTTCGGGACGATATGCCAGACTTAATCTTCTTAACCGCTGCAGAAAAATACAAAGCGATTATTGAAGATATTCGTGAGCAGCGTGACGCTGGCCGACCGGTGTTGGTCGGTACCAGCTCAATCGAGAGCTCAGAACTTGTGTCTAAGTTGCTGAAGAAAGAGAAAATTAAGCACCAAGTTTTGAACGCTAAATTCCATGCTCAAGAAGCACAGATTATTGCCCAAGCAGGTCAAGCTGGCTCGGTCACCATTGCCACCAACATGGCCGGTCGTGGTACCGATATTATGCTCGGTGGTAACTGGCAAACTGAAATCGCCGATTTAGAAAACCCAACGGAAGAGCAAATTAAGAAGATTCGCGAAGACTGGAAGAAACGTCACGCCGAAGTAATCGCCGCTGGTGGTTTGCATATCGTCGGTACCGAGCGTCATGAGTCACGCCGAATCGACAACCAGTTACGTGGTCGTGCGGGTCGTCAGGGTGACCCGGGTTCGTCACGTTTCTATTTGTCACTCGAAGACTCACTCATGCGTATTTTCGCCTCGGACCGCATGGCGGCAATGATGAAGCGCCTTGGTATGAAAGAAGGCGAAGCGATTGAGCATCCTTGGGTTACCAAAGCAATTGAGAACGCGCAACGTAAGGTTGAAGGTCGTAACTTCGATATTCGTAAGCAATTACTTGAGTATGATGATGTTGCCAACGACCAACGGAAAGTGGTTTACGAGCAGCGGAATGACCTGCTTGACGGCAAAGACATTAAAGACACCATTGCGGTAATTCGTGAAGACGTGATTAATCGCGTAATCGACGAGTACATTCCACCTCAGTCACTGGAAGAAATGTGGAACATCGAAGGGCTTGAAGATCGTCTGCGCGCTGACTTCGACTTACATTTGCCAATCCAGCAATGGTTAGACTCAGACGACAAACTGTTTGAAGAAATTCTCCGTGAACGCATTGTTGAAGAAGCGGTGAAAGCGTACGGCGAGAAAGAACAACAAGTGGGCGAGCAAGTTCTGCGTCATTTTGAAAAAGCAGTCATGCTGCAAAGCCTTGACCAACATTGGAAAGAGCACTTAGCGGCGATGGATCATCTGCGTCAAGGGATTCACTTGCGCGGTTATGCCAACAAAAACCCGAAACAAGAATATAAGCGTGAAGCCTATGACTTGTTTATGGATATGCTGGAAGCGCTGAAGGTCGATGTCATTAGCATTCTAAGTAAAGTGCGGGTGCGGGCCGAAGAAGATGTTGAGGAAATGGAAGCTCAGCGTCGTCAGAAAGACTCAGCTCCGAAGCAGTATCAGCACGAGAGTGCGCCTTCAGCCACAGGCGCGGCACCAGCCGGTGTTGGCGCTGGTGCAAGTGGACAGCCGTTGGTGCGTGATGGCGAGAAAGTGGGTCGTAACGATCCATGCCCATGTGGTTCGGGCAAAAAATATAAGCACTGCCACGGTAAGCTCGCTTAAGTATGGCGGTAGTCAATCCAGTACACGTCGCCGTGGGTGTGATCACCCGCGGCGATTGCGTTTTAGTGAGTCGTCGTGCTGATCATCAACATCAAGGTGGTTTGTGGGAATTTCCTGGCGGCAAAGTCGAAGCCCACGAAGATGTACGCACGGCGTTGGCACGCGAGCTCAAAGAGGAGCTGAACGTCACAGTTGAAAGTGCCGAACCGATGTTAGAAGTTGTCCATGACTATGGGGACAAAGCGGTGCGCCTCGATATCTGGCATGTCGCTACGCATACGGGTGAGATTCGCGCCAATGAGGGACAACCTTGGCAATGGGTCGATGCCGAACAACTGCAAACCTTAGAGTTCCCAGCGGCCAACGAACCGATTGTGGCCGCTACGGTGGCGCTTTTAGTTGGTTAACGATTCGCTCGTTAAACGGCATAGCCAAAAATCAATAATTCTCTTCATGTTCATTGGCGGTGGGTGGTAATGGCTCACCGGCAATACGTTTCTCTTCAGCTGCCCACTCACCGAGATCGATCAGCTTACAGCGCTCACTACAAAAAGGTTTAAACTTCGCTTCAGGTGTCCACGCGACAGGCTTGTCGCAGGTTGGACATTGGACGGTCATGGGGGACTGACGACTAGACACACAAACCTCTACTCGGGTAAAACGGGTGAATTAATTAGTGCAGCGGGCGAGGGCAAAGACCACAGTGTCTTGATACGGCACGCGTTCCTGACTGTCCGCTTGCATAAAACGAATATTATAGCGCTGACGATGGCCGCTAATCAGTGGATACACCGCATACTCATTCGGCACGCGTAAGCGCAGCAGTGCAAGTTTATCAGCATTCGCTTGCCAACTGCCATTTTCCGCCTCAAGTTGTTCAAAACTACCTTGTTCGCGTAACATTTTCAGTTCCATCGCTAAGGCGTCGTGTAAAACCGTGAGTTGTTCAAGCCAGGCATTGGCGTCGGCTTGGCGCTGTGCGGTGTCTTGCTGCAACCAGAACTGCAAGTCAGGCAATTCGTGGTGACATTGACCGCCCATCAGACCCATGCGTTGGCGAACGTTGGCTAACATGCGATGTTCACGCAATGCGTAGCCAAATTTGTGGCCTTCGCAAAGCGCTTGTAATAGCTTGCGTAACTCTTGATGCACTTCTTGTAAGCGATGCTGATTCACCGCAGGGTGATTAAAGTAGGCCATTAGACGCCCTTCACGGCGCTCTAGATCTTTGATCAGGTCGGCACGCGTGTCGGTGCGGTCGAGTAAGTCGAGTAGGTTAAACAGACCACCAAAAAATAACGGGTAGGAGGTTGCGTCAATAGCTGTCGCAGCGCTTTTAATTTGCCGCAACAAAGCTTCTATACGCAGATAGACGCGAATTTTTTCTTCAAGCGGGTGCTCGTAGGTTTTAAAGTCCATGATCCGTTGTTCTTAATGTGCACTCAGCGTCATGATACCGACTCACGCAGATAAGGCAATCCTTAAGTAATATTCGTGCAAGCGATCGATTTTTTCTTGGAGGTCGCGAACACTGCCACTGTTATCAACGATATCGTCAGCTTTCGCAACGCGCTGTTCGCGATTGAGTTGTGAGGCCAAAATAGCATTGACTTGCTCACTGCTGACTTGGTCGCGCGCTTGCGTACGCTCGCGCTGCACCGATTCGGCAACATCAATGACTAATACACGCTGGCAATATTGCTCGAGTCCATTCTCAAGCAGCAAGGGGGCTGACAGAATGACATACGGTGACGTGGCGGCTTGCAGCTGTTGCAGCATTTCGCTGCGAATTGCCGGATGCATGAGTTGGTTGAGCCAAGCTTTGGCCTCAGGATCCGCAAAAATAATCTGACGGAGCTCGGCGCGATTGAGACTGCCATCCTGCGTCAACACGCGTGGACCAAACTGTTTAGCGATTTTGGCAAGCACATCCGAGCCCGGTGCAACGACTTGGCGAGCTACTTCATCGGCGTCAACGACCACAATGCCATGCGCGGCAAATCGCTCTGTTGCGGTACTTTTGCCTGACCCGATACCGCCGGTGACGCCCAGTATCCAAGGTTCTTTCTTTGTTTGCGATTGAGTGGGTGTGCTCATCCGAGGGCGATGCTCCAGTACCAACGATAAATGGGTTCACTGAAATACAGGCTGATGCCTCCGGCAATGGCTAAAAATGGCCCGAATGGCATGGGTTGGCTGCTGCTACTGTTGCGCTGTAGTATTTGGCCAATGCCATACACCGCACCGACAACCGACGAGAGTAAAATAATCAGCGGTAGATGTTGCCAACCGAGCCAAGCACCCAGTGCGGCAAGCAATTTAAAATCGCCGTAGCCCATACCCTCTTTACCGGTAAATATCTTGAACAACCAAAAGACCGACCATAAAAATAAGTAGCCGGCGGTGGCACCGATAATTGCATCCTGCGGGCTAACCGGTAACCAGAAAATACTACCGATTAAACCGAACCAGAGCAGCGGTAAGGTGAGTTGATCGGGTAGCAACATATGGTCGCGGTCGATCAAGGTTAGAATGAGCAACACGTAAATAAATAGCGCGTAACTCCAACCGAGTGCGTTGAACCCGAATGTATAAATGGTGACTGCGGTGAGAGCTGCCGTGAATAGCTCGACTAACGGATAACGAATTGAGATTGAGGTGTTGCAGCTACGACAGCGCCCACGCAGCAGCGCATAACTGAGCAACGGCACATTGTCGTACCAACGAATTGGTGTTTGGCATGTGGGGCATTGTGAAGCGGGCTGGGCAAGGTTGAAGGTTTGTGGTTCGCTTTTTGCCGATGCGTGCTTGTTTGCCTTGGCGCTCTTGGTTTCAGCGCCGGTTGACTCTGATCCCGCCAGCTCAGCCCCAGTTAGCTCAGCCCCAGTTAGCTCAGAACAGTCGCGCCGCCATTGGGCTTGCATCATCACCGGCAAGCGCGCGATGACAACGTTAGCAAAACTACCAAAACACAAGCCAATCAACAGCGCGAATACCCAACCGAACCAGGGCCAGACTTGGAGAACTTCTGTCACACGAGAATCCTTTTTATAAGTTATGCGCCATTATACTGCGACAGCACCAGCAAGTTGAAATAAGGGTAGATAAATTGCCAATAAAATCAACATGACGATTAAACTTACCACAGATAATGCACAAGCGGGAATGACGGTATGCAGGCGTTGGGCAAATTGTTCGACACTGTAGCCAAGCTCTTGGGTGGCAATTCGCAATTGTTCAAGTAACTGACCACTTTCTTCGCCAATCGCAATGGCGGCAAGCAGAAGCTCTGGCGCCAGGGTCGACTGCCAGCTGAGAGACCATGGTCGGCCTTGCTGTAATTGCTGGCGAGCATGCTGCCATTGCCGGCGCCAATAGCTACTTGCGCTGTGCTGCGCTTGTAAGTCACACAATTGCACGAGGTTCATTTGGCTCTGCAAGCCCAATTGCACCATGACCAAGTCATCATAGAGATGGCGTTCACACCACCAACGGCCAAGACCAGGAAGACGATAGCAGACCTCTTGCCATCGGGAGCGTTGCCGCAGTAGGCGTTTTAAGACGTGTGCCCCTATCGCTAAACTACCTAATATAAGCAAAGGCACTCCAACCATCAGCGACCACGGCATGGCGCTCCATTGGATAACCAGCGCTGTCAGCGGGGGTAAAGCACGGTCCATATCGGCGTAGATAGTGGCAAAGCGCGGTACCAGTAGCTGCAACATCAGCACTAACATAAGAAAAGCTAAACCCAGCACCATCAGCGGATAGCGCATGGCTTGTTGTAATTGGCGTTGGCGTGCAAGTTGAACACTGAGGGTTGCGGCTAAGTGCCCGAGAACCGAACCGAGCTGCCCACTTTGTTCACCACTTTCTATCCAAGGGATCAACCAACTTGGAAAGACTCGGGGTAATTGTCGCATGGCTGCACTAATGCTTTGCCCTTGTTGGATACCGCTAATAATGTGCTGACAACCGCTAGCGAGGCGCTGATTTCTGCTGCGGTCACGGAGCAATTGCCAACATTTTTGTTGATCAAAACCGACTGTGGTTAATGTTCGCCATTGCTGAATGAGTTGAATCCAATCGGCGGTGCGCAACTGCCAACGGTTGGGTAAACGTTGGCACGACTGTAACAAGGTTTGATGCTGCAATAGCTCGATTTTTAGATGTTTGGGGTTGAGTGCTGCGCAGACACCGTGCATGTGGTGGCGCTCGGGATGTAACCCCCGCCACTTATACCACACGAGTCTGCTAGCCATGCTTGCGCACCATCACATGCTCACGTACAAGACTGGGTTGCGTACTCACTTCTTTATTGCGACACAAAGCAGCTAAGTTAGGCCAAAAGTCGTCTTGCTGATGTGCGAGCAAGGTATTAATCAGCTGCGTTTGCCGCGGCAGTAATTGAAAGCGTGCTTGTCGTCGTTCGCCATGGGTTTCGAGTTGTTGGCAACTGAGCATCAGCAAACAGGCGGCTAACTGATAGTAGTCGACACCGAGCTGTTGTAAACGCACAAATGCACTGAGTGCATTGCTGGCGTGCAAAGTCGCTAATACCAAGTGTCCGGTTTGCGCGGCTTGGCAGGCGATTTGGGCAGTTTCGGCATCACGGATTTCGCCAATCATGATGACATCGGGATCTTGGCGTAGTAAAGCTCTGAGAATCTTCGCAAAATCGAGTGACTGAGCATGATTGACGGGCACTTGGTTGATGCCAGTCAGTGCCATTTCAACCGGATCCTCAACGGTGACGATATTCTTTTGCTCGCCGGTAATGGCTTGCAACAATGCATACAGCGTGCGGGTTTTACCACTGCCGGTGGCGCCAGTAACCAGAATCAAGCCATGTTCGGCTTGGCTGGCTGCGCGCATGGCGGCAAGTTGGGATGGCAGTAAGCCGAGCTCGTCGAGTGGTAAATTGCCCGCGGCTAACACTTGCACGCGAATCACCAGCTTTTCCCCATGCAGTGTGGCAACTGTATTCAAGCGGCAATCAACCTGCACCGCTTCGTCAAACACAGCAAAATCAAAACGACCATCTTGCGGGCGCACGCGCTCGGTGGTGTCGAGTCCAGCAGCTGATTTCATTGCAGCGATGAGTCGTCGGCCTTCATCGACACTGATGCTGTCGAGTTGGTGCATCTGACCGAGTCTTCGTGCTCGCCAACGGTAACCATCTTGCTGCGCTTCGAGATGTAAGTCCGAACACTGATTCAGGGCGTGATGCGCTATAAACTGCCCGAGGGTTTCAGGTAACTGGTGCATGGTTGTACTCCTGTTTATAACGCACTACTGCAATGCGGAATCCGCATTGTGCCGCTGTCGCTATAGTCGGAGCAGGCGAGTTGCCAATGTAATTGGGTGGCTGTGGTACTTGGCCGTAATTCAATCCGCACCGGCGTTCCCGCTTTGCTGACGACTTCTAGTTCTGCGGCAATGGAACCGGCTTGGGTACCGGCAGCGAGGTTAGCAATACCGCTTGGCAACGGCGTCGTCACCGCCGGAATACCGCGCTGACCAAACTGACTACAGGGCGACAAGGTCCCCTGCATTTGCCAACACAAATTAATCGCGGTTTGCCATGGTTGCAGGCCCATGAGTGCGGCACCGGCTTTGGCACGCTGGTTGTAGTCAGAATAAGCGGGAACTGCAAACGAGGTGAGAATAGCGAGTATGGCAACCACGACCATTAATTCGATGAGGTTAAAACCACGAATGAAACCGCTAAATTGCGGTGCGTTGAGTAAGGGTAAACGAGGCATGTGCCGATTCCTTTTGGCGATGAAATTAAGGCCTTCATCAATAGCAAAGGAACCGACAGGTGAAAAGCAAACGACCGCGAATTCAGCGATCGTCTAGCGTTTTTTCAGCACGTGTTTCTTCGTACGTGTTTAAAGCAATGTGTATCGAGTAACGTGTTCAAAGTAAAGTAGTGATGCGCATCGACAAGTCGAGTGCTTGGACATGTTTGGTCAAGGCGCCCGAGGAAATATAGTCGACACCACAACGGGCATAGTCGGCGAGTTTTTCAGGGGTAATGTTGCCCGACACTTCCAGTTTTGCACGCCCAGCGGTCAGTGCAACAGCCGTGGCAATATCGTCCATTGAGAAGTTATCGAGCATAATCACGTCGGCACCAGCAGCTAAGGCCTGTTCGAGCTCGGCAAGTGACTCCGTTTCAACTTCAACCCAACGGCCAGGGAAATTCGCTCGTGCGGTTGCAACGGCAGCAGCAATACTCCCACAGGCAGCAATGTGATTTTCTTTAATTAAAAAGGCGTCGGCCAAGCCGATGCGATGATTGCTACCACCACCACAGCGGACGGCGTATTTTTGCGCTAGGCGTAAACCTGGAATCGTTTTGCGGGTGTCGAGCAACTCGGTGTTGCTGCCGGCTAAGTGCTTCACTGCGTTGGCAACCACGGTGGCAGTGGCTGACAAGGTTTGCAGGAAGTTCATGGCGGTGCGTTCACCGGTTAGTAAGGCTCGCGCCGGACCACGCAAATGGCAGAGCACTTGATCGGGCTCGACGCTATCGCCATCGGCTACGAACCAGTCAATGCTCACTGCACCATAAGTTGGGTGATTAAGTTGCTGAAACACTTCGTTAACCCATGCAACGCCACAAATAACGCCTGCTTCCCGAGTAATTAAACGGGCTTCGGCTTGCGCTTCAGCAGGAATCAGGCTGGCGGTAATATCGTGGTCAGCATCAGCAACGCCGCCGAGGTCTTCAACAAGTGCAGCATGCACCTGTTCGCTTAAGGTGCGTTCGAGTTCTGCTTGGTAGGGTACTTCAATGGTCATGGAATTATCGTTCCTTGGCGTCCGTGGGCTTACTGACGAATGGTGAGAACACCATCGCGCTGGGTAAATTCGAGCGACCGCAGCGCACTCATGCCGAGTAATATGTGCTCGCTGTCATAATCCGGCACAATGGTTGCGGCAACATTATACAACCGAATGTCACCAAGTTGCAGCTCGGCAATTTCAGTTCGATAGGCGGTGGCAATTCCGCTAGCAGTGCGAACTTGCACCGCGGGTCCTGGCTCAACGCCAAGTAAATTAGCCATGCGCCCGGGAATGGCGACCTGAGTCGCGCCGGTATCGAGTAAAAAGGTCACCAGGCGACCATTAATGCGACCATTGGCAAGGTAATGGCCAGCGCGGTTTTGATCGAGCTCGACGACCGCAACTTGACCGTCATGATAACTGCGCACTTGTTGGTTGGGATTTTCTTGTTCTTCGAGGTAGCCGCTAAAAAACCAATAAAAAACAAACAACAGGAGAATCCACGCCAGCCAGTTAAACCAGCGGCCAAAGGTCTTACTTGTATCTTGGTCTGACTGCATGAGAAACGCCTCTTGCTTTACTTTTGTCGCTAAACTCGGATACTTAAGTGCATGATAAGTTACGAAACAGGCCAGCAATGCATATGCCGAAGTCTACCTTAACTGCCAAGTCAGCAGCCGCTTTTGCGATTAAACAGCACCGTTTACAGGGTGTTCGGTATTGCCCGTCGCCACACGTTGACGCGCGTCCAGACCCAAACGATATCAGTTTACTGGTGGTTCACGGTATCAGTTTGCCAGCTGGGCAGTTTGGTGGAGAGTTTATCACGGATTTATTTTTGGGCGAATTAGACTGTACTGCACATTCTGAGTTTGCACCGCTGGAAGGCTTGCGCGTATCTGCTCATTGCTTGATCCGGCGCGACGGCGAAATTATTCAGTATGTGGATTTTGATCAGCGGGCTTGGCATGCTGGGGTCTCGAGTTGGCAAGGGCGCGAGCGTTGTAATGATTTTGCGATTGGAATTGAACTTGAGGGAACCGATAACACGCCCTACACTGAATCACAGTATCAGGTTTTAGCGCAGGTGGCTGGCGCGTTAACAAAGCACTATCCGCGTCTTTCTGCTGACCGAATTGTTGGCCATGAAGATATTGCACCGGGACGCAAAACCGACCCTGGCCCAGCGTTTAATTGGGATTATTTTCGCAGTTTATTGCAACAGGAAACGCAACAAGAAGCGCAACAAGAAGATTGACGTAACGAATTGCAGTAAAGGACAGTGCATTGCGCACAAAATCGCAAGCTTGCTGGCTTGCGTCACGATTACATCGAGGATGACAGCAACATGCTAGTTTTTTCATTGTTTATTGCCTTAATTATTGAGCGTTTACGAGTAACTCCCGACGCTTGGCAGATCGACCCGCTCGCGCAGCGCTGGGACACGTGGTTACGAGAGCACGAGCAAATGCGTGACTGGCATGAACACGAATTGTTCGGACCACTCTTACTCATCGCACCGGCCATTCTATTGGCATTGTTATTGTGGTTAGCCGGTGGTGGAGTCGGTAGTGTCTTGGTAAGCGTGCTCATTCTCACCCTCGTGATTGGCTGCCGACCACAACGCAAAGCGCTGCGTGACTATTTTCTGGCCGCCGAACGTGGCGACGAAGAAGCCCTTGCTGAAGCGGCTAAAATTCTAAAATATTCGCCGCACGAAGACATGACCATTGGCCGCCAAGTGATATGGCTTAACTTCCGTTATTATTTCGCCGTGTCATTCTGGTTTGTTTTATTTGGTGCTGCTGGCGCGCTCGCTTATGGTATTTTGCGCAGTCGTGCCGAAGACTATCCGCGTCTGATGGCTTGGGTTGAGTGGTTGCCATTGCGTGTAGCTGGTTTTGCCTATTTGTTGGTTGGCCATTTCTCGCGGGCGATGCCTGCATGGCTACGGGTTCTTGGACGGGCACCAGAGCAAGCGGAATTGCAGTTAACGGAAATTGCAGTTGCTGCTGAAGACGTCAATATCAACGCCGATGACAACAAATCGGAAGCCGAGTTATTAGTGAATTTAGCTCGACGCAGCATGATTCTATTGCTTGTTGTGGTAGCGATAGCAACCTTGTTAGGTTGGGTGCGTTAATTGGGTGCGTTAATTGGGTGCGTTAAACCATGGTTGCTGCAGTAAGCAAGGAGGTATGACCAATTGGGTAGCTTAGGGTGATTGGTTTTTCATGCATTCAGCGTTATAATGTCGGCCTCTGGTAAATTGGTAAGACCAATTTAATCTACTGATTCAAGCCGGATTTAACGCACCTTAAGCTACGAAGGCATTATGATTCAACGAGTTGCACAAACAAAGTTGTCCGACGTCATTGTTGCTCAAATCGAGTCAATGATCGTTGCTGGAACTTGGAGCGCGGGGCAAAAGCTGCCCTCCGAGCGCGATCTTGCTGCTCAGTTTCAGGTGTCGCGGCCGTCGTTACGCGAAGCCATTCAAAAACTCGAAGTGAAAGGGCTGGTTAATCGTCGCCAAGGCGGCGGTACATATGTGTCCGGAGCACTCGACCAACACGTCAGCGAGCCATTGTTTGAATTGCTTGCTCGGCATCCAGAGTCTCAGTTTGATTTGCTTGAATTCCGCCATGCGCTTGAAGGCGTATCGGCTTTTTATGCGGCAATGCGGGGGACCGACAGCGACCTTGAACACATTGCGCAGAGCTTCCAACATATAGCAAACGTGGCGGCAGCCCCACTCGAGCAGCAAGCGGAAGCATTAATGCAGTTTTACACCAGTATTGCCGAAGCATCACACAACGTGGTGTTGTTGCACTTAGTGCGCGGCATGCGTGATTTATTGAAAGAAAACATGCGGCGTAACCTTGCAGTCTTGTCCGAACGGAGCGACGTGCGGGAACAGCTACAAGTACACCGTCAGGCTATTGTCGATGCCATTATTGCACGCGAACCTGAAGCAGCGCGTGACGCTTGTCATCAGCATTTAGCCTATATTGAGAAAACTTTGTTACACCTGAATCGGGAACACACCCGGCTGCAGCGAGCGTTGCGGCGGAGTGAACCTTTATCGACTCCAATGGAGAAGTAAGGAATCATTATGGCAGATTTAGATCAACACGATATTGACCAACAGGAAACGCAGGAGTGGCTGGACGCCCTAGAAGCAGTGCTTGACGCTGAAGGTCCAGAACGCGCGCACTTCCTGTTAGAGCAACTGATTGATAAAGCCCGTCGCAGTGGTGCGTACCTGCCTTATCAGCCAACGACCGCGTATTTAAATACGATTCCAGTGAGCCAAGAGCCCGTCATGCCAGGCGACCATACGTTAGAAGCGCGTATTCGTGCGGCGATTCGGTGGAATGCGTTGGCCATGGTTTTACGCGCCTCGAAAAAAGAGCTTGAGCTGGGAGGTCACATTTCTAGTTTTGCTTCTTCGGCAATGTTGTACGATGTTGGTTTCAACCATTTCTTCCGAGCGCCAAGCAATGGCGACGGTGGTGACTTCCTGTTTATTCAAGGTCACGTTTCTCCGGGTATTTATGCCCGTGCTTTCCTTGAAGGCCGGATTACCGAAGAGCAACTTGACGGTTTCCGTCAAGAAGTCGACGGCAATGGTATTTCGTCATATCCTCACCCGAAATTGATGCCAGATTTTTGGCAGTTCCCGACGGTATCGATGGGTCTTGGTCCAATGCAGGCGATTTATACTGCACGCTTCCTCAAGTACTTGACCGACCGTGGCATTAAAGATTGCTCGAACCAGCGGGTTTACTGTTTCCTCGGTGACGGTGAGGTGGACGAGCCAGAAAGCTTAGGTGCTATTGGCCTCGCCACACGTGAAGGTCTCGATAATCTAACGTTCGTGGTGAACTGTAACTTACAGCGCTTAGACGGCCCGGTTCGTGGTAACGGCAAAATTATTCAAGAATTGGAAGGTACCTTCCGCGGCGCTGGCTGGGAAGTGATTAAAGTCATTTGGGGCCGCTACTGGGATCCATTGTTGTATCGCGACACCGAAGGCAAGCTGGCTGAAATTATGCAAACTAGCGTCGATGGTGAGTATCAGAATTACAAAGCCAAAGGCGGCGCTTACACGCGTGAGCATTTCTTTGGTAAGACCGAAGAAACCAAAGCCATGGTTGCCAACCTGTCTGACGAAGACATCTGGCGTTTAAACCGTGGTGGCCACGATCCAGTTAAAGTTTACGCGGCTTACCATAAAGCGGTGAACACCAAAGGTCGCCCTCAGGTCATTCTTGCGAAGACCGTAAAAGGTTATGGCATGGGTGCCGCTGGTGAAGGTAAAAACGTTGCTCACCAAGTGAAGAAAATGGATATGGATGCCATTAAACACTTCCGTGACCGTTTCAATATTCCAATTCCAGACGACAAACTCGAAGATATTCCATTCTATAAGTTTGACGAAGACAGCGATGAAATGAAGTACTTGCGCGAACGTCGCGAGAAACTCGGTGGCTTTATGCCAGTTCGTCGCGCAGAGACTAGCGTTGAACTTGAAGTGCCTTCATTGAAAGCCTTTGACGCCGTTCTGAAAGGTTCAGGTGATCGTGAGATTTCAACCACGATGGCTTTTGTGCGGGTATTAACCGCCATGCTGAAAGACAAAAAGATCGGTCAGCGCGTGGTACCAATTATTCCTGATGAAGCACGTACATTTGGTATGGAAGGCTTGTTCCGTCAGGTTGGGATTTACTCGAGCCAAGGCCAAAAGTATACCCCGCAAGACGCTGACCAAGTCGCTTACTATCGTGAAGATAAGAAAGGTCAGGTACTGCAAGAAGGGATTAACGAACTGGGTGCAATGGCGTCTTGGGTGGCAGCAGCAACGAGCTACTCGACCAATGACGAGCCAATGATCCCGGTGTATATCTACTACTCGATGTTTGGTTTCCAACGTGTCGGCGATTTAGTTTGGGCGGCAGGCGATAGCCAAGCACGTGGTTTCTTGGTTGGCGGTACAGCCGGTCGGACGACACTGAACGGCGAAGGTTTGCAGCACCAAGACGGCCATAGCCATGTTCATTTTGGTACGGTTCCAAACTGTATTACTTATGACCCAACTTATGGTTATGAAGTCGCGGTGATCGTGCAAGACGGTATGCGTCGCATGTTCGCGGAACAAGAAAACGTGTTCTACTACCTGACCGTGATGAACGAAAACTATAAACAGCCAGAAATGCCAGAAGGCGTTGAAGAAGGCATTTTGCGCGGTATCTATAAGCTTGACCAAGTCAAAGCGAAGAAAGCCAAAGGCAAAGTGCGGTTGTTAGGTTCAGGTACCATTTTGCAAGAAGTTCGCAAAGCCGCCGATATGTTGGCGAACGACTTTGATATTGAAGCGACGGTGTTTAGTGCAACGTCATTCAATGAACTCGCTCGCGATGGTTTAGACGTTGAACGTTACAACATGCTGAACCCAACTAAGAAAGAAAAGCAGGCGTACATTACCAAAGCGCTTGAGCAAGGCTCTGGCCCAGTTATCGCTGCCACTGACTATGTGAAGCTGTATGCGGATCAAGTTCGGGCATGGGTACCAGCACCTTATCGCGTCCTTGGCACGGACGGTTTTGGTCGCTCAGACAGCCGCGAAAACTTGCGTCGTCACTTTGAAGTGAATGCTCACTACATTGTGGTAGCTGCGTTGGCGGAACTAGCAAAAGCGGGTGATATCGACAAGAAAGTAGTCGCTAAAGCGATTAAAGACTTCGGTATCGATGTTGAAAAAATGAACCCACTAAACGCATAAGGAGCAAACAATGGC
>ERZ869909.638-NODE-638-length-36998-cov-7.216760_pt1 | contig 36998 bp, 34 predicted proteins | sample MGYA00520892_ERZ869909 | MGnify/ENA primary metagenome ERZ869909 (study PRJEB32215, sample SAMEA104723947) | bioreactor metagenome | biome: bioreactor; feature: anaerobic bioreactor; material: water | place: China | collected 2015-03-12 ...
AAGACGCCCTCCCCATGACCGCACCAGGCTTGACCCTGGATGGCTTCGACCGCTTCGCCGAAGACCACGTGCGCGAGCTGCACGAAGCCCGCTCCGCAGCCGCCCGGACACTCCTGCGCTGGCAAAAGGACGACACGCTGTGGAGACCCCAGGAAGCACAGGCCCTCCACAACGCCAGCACCGCCTACCAGCACGCCTGCCAGGCGCTGGACGTCGCGCTCAGTGCCTCCCCTGGGAGCCCCGCACACCTTGACGCCCTCAGCCAAGCCGCCGAGGCCGACCGCGCCGCCGCGGCGGCGCTGCACACCTTCGAGGGCTAACCCTGGAGGGGTGACGCTCCAGGGCTAGACCTAGACGAACGCCGCGCACAACACGCTCGCCGACGCAGATCCCTGCCGCGAGAGCCATACGACCGCATGGTGATGCCCCTCTCGGTCCCAGCCCGACCAGCCTCGGCGCTCGCGAGACCGACCACGATGCACGCGAGACCGACCCACAGACCCCGAGGTCACGCGGGCGGCGGCCAGCCGATCATCGTGTGCGTGACCTCACGCAAGGTCTCCCCGTAGACGCGCTCTTCCTCCCCAGTCGATGCATAGAAGGTGATCCGCTCAAACCCTGGGCGCTCCTCGATCAAGTAGCGCGCGACCGTGTTCCAGACCACGTAGCTGGCCCGGTCCATCGGGAAGCCCTTGTCACCGATCCCCGCCGCGCTGACGACGACATGCTTGGCGCCCGCGTCACGGGCCGCCACCAGCCCCTCCTGCCACGCTCGCTCCAGCGCGACATACTCGCCGCGCGTCCCATCAATCCAGCGGGGCGCGGCCTCGACGACCGTCAAAGACCACCCCTCCGCACCCGGGGCAGCACCACCGCCGAGGACCTCAATCTCTGCACCTGCGATCTTCGTCTGCATGTCTCGCCTCTCCTGCACGCACCCGCAACGCCACAAGACCTCCCGCCAACACGCGACCGCGCATCACGCGCTCCCCCCACGCCGACGCGACCGACAGCACAGGGAAGTAGAGTTCCCACACCGAGGCGGCAAGGTCTTGAAAACTGATTTCAACGGCCTATGCTACCGCGTCTCGCTGGATCCAGCGCCAGTGCGCTGACCAGCAGCACGTGGGGCGGGGCGGTGCCAAGCGTGGTGCCAACGAGCCAACGCGTTGCACGCAGTCGTGATCGGCCTGCGCGGCCTGGGAGGGGGAGTCCATGCGAGAGCTTCGAGACCTTCGCGTTCTGCACGCCAGCGCCGCCACGCGATGGACGCGCTCCGCCTGGCCCTTCGCGTGGGTGGTGTTGATGACCCTGACCATCGGCTGCTCGCGCAACGACGCGGCCGGGCAAGACGAGGAGAGCAACGCGAGCCGCCGAGCGCCGGCGCAGAGACTGGTAGTCTACTCCGGTCGAACAGAGGGCCTGATCGACCCCCTCTTCCGGCGCTTCGAGGCCCAGACGGGTATCCCGGTCCAGGTGCGTTATGGGGAGACCGCATCCCTCGCGGCCGCCATCCTCGAGGAAGGCCCGCGATCGCCAGCGGATGTCTTCGTCGCCCAAGACGCCTCCGCGATCGGAGCACTGCAAGGCGCCAACCGCTTGGCGCCCCTTCCTGCCCCCCTGCTCGAGCGCGTCAGGCCCTCCTTCCGCTCCACCGAGGGCATGTGGGTGGGCATCAGCGGACGGGCCCGTGTCCTGACCTACCGCCCAGATCGCGTCCGCGAGGACGAGCTCCCCGACACCCTGACAGACCTCCTTCACCCTCGCTGGCAAGGCAGACTGGGCTGGGCGCCGACCAACGCCTCCTTCCAATCCATGGTGACCGCGCTGGTCCAGCTCGAAGGAGCGGACGCAGCAGAGCGCTGGGTGCGCGGCATCCTCGCCTTGCAGCCGCGGGCCTATCCCGGCAACTCTCCTGCGGTGCAGGCGGTGCTCCGAGGCGAGGTGGATGCGGTGCTGACGAACCACTACTACCTGTACCGCCTCCAAGGCGAGGGGGTGAGCACGGAGCAAGGGCGAAACCACTACCTGCGGGGCGGTGATGCTGGCGCGATGATCAACGTCTCCGCGATCGGGCGCCTCGCCACGTCGCGGCAGAGCGAGGCCGCAGAGCGCTTGATCGGCTTCCTGCTGGAGGAGGAGCAACAGCGCTTCTTCGTGGAGACCAACCACGAGCTACCCACCGCACAAGGGATGCACCTCCCGACCGGCTTTCCCGCGTTGGAGTCGCTGGCCATCCCGACGCTCCGCTTCGAGGACCTCAGCGACTTGACGCAGACGCACCACATCCTTCGCCGTACGGGAGCCATGCCTTGAGGCTTCCCACCCGGATGCTCGATCTCGGAGCCCTCGTCCTCGGCGGGCTGGTCGTGCTCCCGCTCCTGTGGCTGGTGTGGCGCGGCTTGTCGCGACCCGAAGAAGCGCTCCTGCCCGTGCTACAGAACAACCAGACCCTGCGGATCACCCTTCGCTCGGCCCTCCTCGCGACCCTCGTCGGTGGGCTCTGCGTCGCGGTGGCGTTACCAGCCGCGTGGCTGACCCACACCACCGATATGCCCGGCGCCAAGACCTTCAGGTGGCTGCTGAATCTTCCCTTGGCCGTGCCCTCGTACGTCTCGGGCTTCGTCGTCGTCGCGCTGGCAGGACCCGGAGGGCTTGTCAGCCTGCTCACCCGAGCGCTCGGGCTGCCGCCGCCCGCTCCATGGGGTCCGTGGACCGGGACCGTGCTAGCACTCCTCTGGTCGTGGCCGATGGCGCTCCTGCTGCTCCAGGCAGCGCTACGCCGCTTGGATCCGCATACGTGGGAGGCCGCGCGAGCGCTCGGTTCATCGCCCGCACAGGCCTTCCTTCGCGTCGTGCTGCCTCAGCTCCGGCCGGCCATGGCCGGCGGCTTCCTGCTGGTCGCTCTCTATGTGCTCAGCGACTTCGGCGCCGTGTCGCTCATGCGCTTCGAGTCCTTGTCCTACGTCATCTACGTTCGCTACCGCGGCTTCGTCGGGCGGGAGGAGGCGATCGGCCTCGCCCTCCTCCTGAGCCTGCTCGCCCTCCTGGTGGTGCTCGGCCGACGCTGGCTCCACGGACAACACGCGGCGCGTTCGGCCCGCCAGGTCGGGCGCCCCTGGCCCACGATCACACTGGGCGCCTGGCGCTGGCCTGCCTTCCTCTTCTGCCTCGGCCTCGCGCTCTACGGCGTTGGGTTGCCGCTGCTCGTCTTGTTGTCTTGGCTTGTGGGCTTCGATCAAGCCTCCGTCGACTTGTCGCCGCTCAGCACTGTCGCGAGGGAGAGCATGAGCGTTGCCGTCATCGCGGCCTGCGTGGCGCTCGTGCTCGCCTCCTTCTTGGCGTGGCAGCGCCGCAGCGGTCACCCCGCCATCGCGCGCGCAACCTACCTGCTGGTCCATGCGGGGTACGCGTTGCCAGGGATCGTCGTGGCGCTCGCGCTCGTCGGCTTCTCCATCCGCGCGACGCCTGCGCTCTACCAAACCACGGCGCTCCTCGTCTTCGCCTACATGGTCCGCTTTCTCCCGCTGGCGCTGCACGCACTCATGGAGGGCCTGGACGCTCAGAGCCCGCGCCTCGTAGAGGCGGCACAGACGCTCGGCGACTCCCCCTGGCGCGCGTGGTGGCGCGTGGTCCTCCCCAACCTCCTGCCCGCCTGCGCCGCTGCGCTGATCGCCGTGTGGATCTCGGTGCTCAAAGAGCTGCCGGCGACGCTTCTGCTCAGCCCGCCCGGTTTTCGCTCCCTAGCGACCCGAATCTGGAGCTTGACCGAGGATGCGCTCTACAGCGCCGCTGCGCTGCCGATTCTCGCGCTGCTGGCGCTCGCCGTGGTCGGGTTGCTGGTGCAAGGGCGGCGCTGAGCAGGGGCGACGCTGGCGCATCAGACATCGGTGGAGGTCAGGGTGCCCAGCACATCAAGCATCTCCATCAAGGCTTCCCGCTGCTGCGCCATGGGGACCCACGCCTGGGGAAGCGGCAACCCCTGGTCCTGGCGCCAAGCTACCAAGGCCTCGTCCGGTGGGAGGTGGACGAAGGCGACGCCGACATCCGCCGGCATGCGCCACAAGCTCTCATAGAAGATCTGGTTGCAGAGGAACTCTCCTGCGTCCTCGCTGCGCTCCACAGGGATGCCGCGCTCACGCCAGCGCGCCTCCAGGAGCTCGACGGGCATGCGCACACCCAGCACCTCAGGCGCCCCGGGGACGACCGCACCGCGACGGAGGCAGCCGCCCTCATCGGGAATCCTGAAGTCACAGACGTTCCTGGCAACCATCTCCATGGAAATTGTCTCGCGCTTCTCTGCAAGGCCGAGATGAATGACATGGCGCGGCGCACTTCCGCCAAGCGCCTGAACGAGGAGGCGGGGGGCGCGCAACGTGTCCACGGGCAAGCAACACTTGAGCAGCAGGTGATCCCCAAAGCGATCGGGGAGCTGCGCTAGGAGTGACGCCGAAGGATTGACGGCATCACCAGCAAAGGGGACGAAGCCTGTGATGAGAGCCAAGGGGCGCACGATGCCCCCAGGGCTCACCAGCTGGACTTCGTCACGCCCGGGAGCAGGCCACGGTGGGCGAGCTCACGCAGAGCGATGCGAGAGAGCTGGAACTTGCGGTAGTTGCCCTTCGCACGACCGCTCACGCCGCAGCGCAAGGTCACTCGGGTCGCGCTGGCGTCCCGAGGCATGGCCTGAAGCTTGCGGGCCGCCAGCTCACGCTCTTCCTCGGACACGCTCTCGCTTGCCAGGATGGCCTTCAACGCCTGGCGCTTCTGCGCGAAGCGCGTCACGGTCTGCTTACGCCGCTCGTTCTTTTCGATCATCGCCTTACGGGCCATACCACTCACCTACCGAAGAGAAAGGCACTCTGGGCTGCGAAAACACGCTCCCAAGGGTCGGCTTGTGTAGCGCACGCAAGCACCCCGGTCAAGTAGGGAATCCCCGGCAGAGAGGGGGGTGGAGCCGGGGATTGAACGATCTCTGGTCCATCTCTGGTTCTCGACCGGCGGGGTAGGGCGTAGGGTCGAGTGCATGCCGCCGCGCACGGGAAGACGACGAGAAAAGCAGCGGGAACGCCTTGCTCCGTGTCGCCCCTTTCCTTTAGGCTGTTCACGCTTGGCTGTCTCCTGACCCCTGCGTTCTCATGAAATCGACCTCCTCTGCTCTGCTCGCCGCGACGCTCCTCCTAGGTTGGTCGCTGCTCGCTGGCTGCGGATCCTCCGCCTCTTCGTCCACCTGCACCACCGACGAGGACTGCAGCGGGGACGAGGTCTGCGCCGCTGGTACGTGCACCCCGGATCTCGCCTTGCCCGATGCCCCCGATCCCACCCCGGAGGTGGACCCCTCGGAGGACGTGACCCCTGACACGACGGCTCCTTGCGCGCGCTCGCGGGACTGCGCCGCTGGCGAACGATGCGAGGAGGGGCGCTGCGTGGGTGCCCTCGTGTGCGCTGAGGACACGGACTGCGCGGGTGGCGAGCGCTGCCAACAAGGGCGCTGTGTCGCTGTGCTCTGCGGGGGAGACCTTGAGCTTTGTCCCTCAGGTTGGCGCTGCGTGGCAGAGCGCTGCCTTCCAGACGCGGGGTGCCGGCGAGATGCTGATTGTGGCGAAGGCGAGCGCTGCTCCGTGATCACGGCCACCTGCCAAGAGACGATCTCCTGCGCCGAGGACGCGACGTGTGCGCCGGCAGGGCTGTGCATCGGGGGCTTCTGCGAGCCCTTCTCGCCCTGCCGCGATGACGCTGCCTGCCCGCCGAACACCCTCTGTGGCCCCTTCGGCATCTGCAGCGCGCCCGCCGCCTGTGCCGCCGATACCGACTGTGAGGCGAGCGAGCGCTGTGACTTCGGGACCTGCCAGCCCGTCCGTTGCAGCGACGACGGCGTCTGCGCCAACGGGTGGACCTGTGAAGCGGGACGCTGCTTTCCACCGCTGATCTGCGGCTCCGACGAGGACTGCAACTTCGGCCTCCAGTGCGTGCAGCGCACCTGCCAGCTCCCCAACGGCTGCACGGCGGACAGCGACTGCCGCGGGGGCGACCGGTGCATCCGCGGCAACTGCCTCGCGTTCCCGCCTGTCCAGTGTGACCGAGACACCGACTGCGCAGGACGTCAGGTGTGCAACTTCGGCCTCTGCCAAGCGCCCGAAGGGTGCCGCAGCTTCGCTGACTGCGCTCAGGGCGAGTCCTGCCGCGAAGGTCAGTGCGCCCCGAACGACGGCCGCTGCCGCAGCGACTTCGAGTGCGACGCTACGGAACGATGCACGCAAGGCCGTTGCCTTCGGATCGGTGGGTGCAACGCGGACCCTGACTGTCGTGCTGGCGAAGCGTGCCAAGCGGGCCTCTGCCGCCCCGTCCCCGAGTGCGGGCGCGACGCTGACTGCCCAGCGTCCCAAGGCTGCCAGAACGGCCGCTGCCTTCCTCTGCCCGGCACGTGCCTGCTCGCACGTGACTGCCCTGGCGACTTCCTCTGCGTGGACGGACGCTGCGTCGCCCAGGAGGGGTGCACCAGCGTGCAAGACTGTGGCGCCGCCGAGCGGTGCATCGCTGGCACCTGCGTACCGGGCGGAGGCTGCAACGGTCCGGCGGACTGCGCGCCCACGGAGGTCTGCGGGATCCTGTCGCGCACCTGCGAGCCCGGCCTCACCTGCGCTCGGACCGAAGACTGCCAGGGCAGGGGCTTCTGCGTGGACGGTAGCTGTCACGCTGCCCAACCCTGTGTCACGAACAACGACTGCGGGCCCCTGGCGCTGTGCCGCGGAGGCCTGTGCACGGGCAGGGCGATCTGCGGCCAAGACAACGCCTGCGCCGACGACGAACGCTGCGACTTCGGCCAGTGCGTGCCGACGCGCTGTAGCGACAGCCGGCCTTGCCCCTACACGTGGCGCTGTGACGCAGGCACCTGCATGCCACCCCTGCTCTGCGCCGACGACGCGGGCTGCGCGGGCCTGGACCCCAGCGCTCGCTGTGTCAGCGGGCGCTGCCAAGTCCCTCGGGGATGCCGCGCCAACGCCGACTGCCCCGGCGGGGTATGCCTAGGCGGGCGTTGCATTCCTCTACCGCCCTTCGCATGCCAGACCTCGCTCGACTGCCAACCCGGTGAGCAGTGCGACCTTGGACGCTGCCTGCCCATCCCTCAGTGCCGCATCGATACCGACTGTGGCCCAGGCTACCGCTGTGAGAGTGACCAGTGCTGGTGGGTCGGCACCTGCTTCGGCCCCCAAGACTGCCCCCCGGGCTGGCCTTGCGAGGGCGGGCAGTGCCGACAAGGGTCATGCGCCAATGACCGCGACTGCCCCAACAACGCGACCTGCAGCCAAGGACGATGCACCTTTGGGATCCGCTGCTCCAGGGACCAGGACTGCCCCCGGTCGGCCACCTGCCTCGCAGGGCGCTGCGAGCTGGACCAAGCCTGCCAACAGCACGGTGACTGTGGAGCGGGCTTCCTCTGTGAAGGCGGCCAGTGTCGTTTCGGCGGCACCTGCGACGCCGCGCAACCCTGCCCGAGCGGCGAGCGCTGCCTCTTCCTGCGCTGCTTCCCCGAAGGTGAGTGCAGGACGGACGAAGACTGCGGGGAGGATGGGATGTGCAACCGAGACACCGCGGCATGCATCCCCGTGCAGGCCTGCGGCGCCGACGAGGACTGCCCCCGCGGGAGCTTCTGTTGGGGAGAACGCTGCGCCCAAGAGGTGGCCTGCAGCGCCGACGCGAACTGCCCAACAGGTACCTTCTGCTGGCGCGAGGGCGGTCGCTGCGTTGCCATCCCTGAGTGCCTCGAAGACGGCATGTGCCCCGAGGGACAGCGCTGCGACGCCTTCAGCTGCCAACCCTACCGCTGCGACGTGACCTCCCCCTGCCGGGACGGCTTCTCCTGCGTAGCAAACCGCTGCCTGCCCTCCTGGCGGTGCAGCTCTGCCGCCGACTGCCTCTACGGGCTGCAGTGCATCCGACAGCAGTGCATGAACCCCGGAGGCTGCAGCGCGGACAGCGAATGTCCCGCCAACCAGCAGTGCATCTTCGGCGCCTGCTACTTCTTCCCAGGCATGGACTGCGAGCGGGACCGCGACTGCCAACCCAGCCAGACCTGCAACTTCGGCCGCTGCGAAGACCGCGCCCCCTGAGGTCACGCGGAGGTCCCGCGAGACCGCAAGACCACCCCCTCACTTCACGAAGCAAAGCCCAAGACGCTTGCACCGGACCTACGCAGCTAGGCTCCGGCGTCAAGCGCTCGCGCGCGCGCGGAGCTCCCGCCGCAGCACTTTGCCAATGACGTTCCTCGGGAGCGCCTCCACGACGTGGATCTCGCGAGGCGCCTTGTAGCGGGCCGTACGCTCTCCAACAAAGCGGCGCAACGTGTCCACGGCGACCCCCTCGTGACCCGGGCGAAGCGCTACGTACGCGACCACAACCTGCCCAAACTCCGGATCTGGACGCCCCACGACCGCCGCCTCCGCCACCGCCGGATGCGCCTCAAGCGCCCCCTCCACCTCGGCCGGATACACGTTCTCTCCACCCGTGATGATCATATCGTCCGCACGACCCGTCAGATAGAGGAAGCCCTGCTCGTCCACGTAGCCCGTGTCCCCCACGTGCACCCAGCCCTGGCGCAACACCCCCTCCGCGCTCCGCCCCGTATAGCCTTCAAAGGCCCACCCGGTCTCCATCATGACCAGACCGACCTGCCCCGTGGGCACCGCGTTACCCTCCGGATCGACGATGTGAATGCGGATCTCGCCGGCCGGACGGCCCTGCGTACCCGGCCGAACCACCATGTCATGCGGCGTCGCGATCGTCGCCCAACCGGCCTCGGTCGCGCCATAGAGGTCGTAGTGGACCAGGCCAAGCCGCTGGCGAACGCGCGAACGAAGCACCTCGGGAGAGGCCGCACCGGAGGTCAACACAATCCGAAGGTAGGGCAGCCGCATCCCCTCCGGCATGGCGTCCAAGAGGCGCCGCAACATCACCGGCACCACCGCCATCGCCGTGACCCGCTGCGCGCGCAGAAAGTCCGGCGTGCTGTCGGCATCAAAACGAGAGCGCAACACCAAGGTCGCCCCCAACACCAGCCCCGCGCTCATCATCCCAAACGCGAGGGTGTGAAAGAGCGGAGGCGCGAGATAGAAGCGATCCTCCTGCCGCAGCGGCACGCGCGACAAGAGCGCAGAGAGCGTCGAGAGGCCGCTTCCCTCGACATCCCGCTCCGCGCCTTTCGGCTTGCCCGTCGTGCCGGAGGTGTGAATGACCAGACGCCCACCCCCGCGTACCCACGGCTCCCCCATCGGAGCCGCCGCGAGCGCGCGCTCATAGCTGCTGCCCGGGCCGGCCACCACCAAAAGCGGCAGCTCGGGGGCCACCGCACGCAGCGCCTCCTCGTACTCCTCGTTGGCGATGAGCAAGGTCGGTCGCTGCGTCTCGATGACGTGCTCAAGCTCAGCGCGGCCCGACCAGGTGTTCATCGGTACCGCGACCGTACCCGCGCGCGCACAAGCGACCGCGCACTCGACCGCCTCGCGGCCGTTGCGAAGCGCAAAACACGTGCGGCTGCCCGAGCCCCCATGCTGCAAGAGGACATGCGCCAGACGCCGCGTCCTGTTGTCCAACCCAGCCCACGTGAGCGTGCCGCGATCATCCACGACCGCGCTCTCAAGAGGCCTCAGCGAGGCCTGCAGCCGCACCGCGCTGGCCAAGGTCTGCGCCCGAAACGGAAACTGCGCCAGGGTGTTGGCCAGCGCCAACGAAGGAGAGGTCCCACGGAGCACGCCCGCACGTAGGAAGCGATACCCAATCGACAAGAGCTCCATCTCACCCACCTCCCCTCGCCACACGAGATCGCGCTGCGGCGCACCCATCAGCGCGCGGCGGTGTTCGTGCGCACATCATAGCCGTTGAACGAGCCGGGCAGGAAGTTGACGTCACAGGTCGTCGCGCCCGTCCCAGGATGAACCCGCATGACCACATCAGCCACCCGCCACGTGTGGCCCCGACAGCTTCCACCAGACTGCGTCATCCGGACCTGATCCGGCGCACGACCAAAGACCGCGCTCAGGCCGCCACCACAGTAGATGCTGACCACAGGATTCGTGAGGCGCGACCCACTGTACATGTGAACCATCACGCGGAAGCTGTCCCCGTCATTCGGGTTGTCCACGTTGATGTTCTCAGGGTCCGACCCCGAGATGTTGTCGATGTCCAGACGCGGGTTCGGGCAACGCGCGCGACCGCACGCCGTCGAGGGGGAGTCCGGATAGCCCCAGTTCACACCACCGCGGACACAGTTGGCGTAGTAGCAGTCGTTGCTGGTGCAGAAGCTCGCGCCGGGAACATCGCGCAGGAGGTGTAGGTCCATGTCGACCTGACGGAAGGTGTCCCACACCAGCTCAACGCGCAAGCCAGGACCACGCGCAGTGACGCGCCACGCACAGCCCAAGGTCGTCCCCTTGTCGTCAATGATCTGCACCTGAACAAGGTAGTCACCCGACACATCGACATAGAAGCGGGTCTGAGGGATGTTCGGATTCTCAGGCCTACCAGCGTTCGAGTTCTCCGGCGGCGTTACCGTCCAGCGGATGTTCGTGATCGCCCCGTCAAAGAAGCGTCGGGCGTCCAAGGTGTGCCACCGAAGAGGCTGCACCGTCTCATCATCCGGACAACTCAGCCCCTCCGCGCAGTTCACCAGGCCATCATCAGCGCAGCCGTTACAAGTGTTGTCCCGACCATCGCAGGTCTCCTGCGCAAGCGGAAGAATCGACCCGAGACAAGGGCCCCAACGCGGGTTGGCCTGGTTCAGACACGTCTGGTAGCCGTCCGCACACTGGCCCACACCGCGCGTGTGCGGTGGTCCCGTGTAGCAGCGCTGCACTGCACCAAAATCACAAGCGCACCCCTCGTCACCAATCCCATCACCGCACGTTGGCGTAAACGTAGGGTCCGCTCCGTTCGGAACGCAGACCCCCGACGAGACCTCGTCACGGTCAACACAACCACCGTCGCGCACCGAGCAGATCTCGTTCGCCGCGCAGAGCTCATTGCGGGCCCGCACCACCGGCAAGCCATCTTCACAACGTGACTCAACACAGGCCAGCACAGAGGGCGGCGGTGAATCCGTGTCATCCGTCACATAGACGACTCGACCACGGTCACAGACAGGTCGCCGACAGTCACCACCGATGTCGTCGGGCGCGTCACGACGCTCCATCAAGGGCTCAACAAAACAGTAGCCTCCCTCGCACACCCCCACCGAACAGGCGTCCGACTCGTAGGCGCGGCAGTCCTCGTCACGCGCACAACCAGGTACGCAGGTCTCCATGAAGCAGACGTCACCCGCCAAGCAGTCCGCCTCCGTCTGACAGACCCTAGAACAGCTCGCGATCCCCATCGTCTCACGACAAGTTCCGCCATCACCCCGACACGAGAGCCGCTCAAAACGGAAGCAGCCCGGACGGTCCGTCGGGGTGCAGAGCAACACATCGTCCCCTTCACAGCGATTGCGGCAAGGCTCGCAGAACTCGTCCTCTCCAGGCTCAACCACATCCTCACACCCCTCCGGGTCGAGACAGGACAGCGCATCGTCCGCATCGGCGCGCACGTCCTCCGCGCCACAGCCCGCGTCACCACAAGCCTCACACGCGCCCGCTACGCAAGCCGCACCCACCGCACAGTGGCCATCCTGCGTACAGGCGACACAGCGCTCCGCGACCCCATCACAGTAAGGCGTCGGATCCGTGCACAGCGCCCCACCACAGCCCCGCGCACAGCGCCCCTCGTCACAGACCAACCCTCGGCCGCAATCCCGCGCGCTGACGCACGCGCTGCCCTCTCCCCCTCCACCCCGGACGTCCGATCCCCCTGGAGGATCGCCCTCACCAACCGGGGTCTCATCCCCACACGCCAGCCACCCCACCGCCAACAACGCACCCAGCGTGACGCGCACCCAAGCTCGGAGGCCAACACCCATGAGATCCTCGGACGACAGAAGTTGCGGCGACGTGCCGCAGCCCCCCATCATAGCGCCTGCAAGAAGAGACCGAAAGCACGACGGGGTGCCGCCCCGCATGACACCAGCCCCACCGGACAGCCCCAAGGCCCACCCGCGCAGGGACGCCACCTGCCGCACAACGCAAGGCCACCGACCAACAAGAGCATGAGCGACAACGCGCTCGTCACGTGACCCCGCCAGGAGCGCAGGCGAAGGGCCAGGAGGGCCTAGAGCCTAGAGCCAAGAGCGCCCCGAGCGCCCCACAATTTGCTTGCGAGGACCCCATGTTCGTGCTTTACCCCTGCGCCGCGACGGGGCTGTAGCTCAGTTGGGAGAGCGCTGCAATCGCACTGCAGAGGTCAGGGGTTCGAGTCCCCTCAGCTCCACTCTCGTCATCAACCATCATCGTGCTTCGTCCACCACGCGCTCACCGAACGTGGCCCTCACCGCGAGCGGCCGGCGTGGGCCGGCCGCGAGCCCTGAAGCATCGCGCCTGCGACGCCATCCCCGCGACGCCCCCGAGCTACGAAGGGCCAAGCCGCAAGGGAGACGCGCCTCCACCAACAAAGCCCACGCTTCGGTAGTAAGCAAGCTCGGCGATCGATGCGCGCACGTCCTCAAGGGCCCGATGACCCTGGGTCTTTGGAGGGGCGCTCCGAAACACCTCAGGCGCCCACCGCCTCGCCAACTCTTTGATCGTCGACACGTCCACCATCCGGTAGTGCAAATACGCATCAAGACGCCTGAAGTAGCGCGCCAAGAAGCGACGGTCCTGATGGATCGAATTGCCCGCCAGCGGACACGCACGCTCAGGGACGTGCGCCCGGAGAAAGGACAACACCGCGTCCTCCGCGTCCGCTTCCGTCACGCTCGAGGCCCGCACGGCTTCCGTCAAGCCAGACGCGCCATGGTGCCGCTGATTCCAATCGTCCATCCCGGCCAACAACGCCTCCGGCTGGTGGACGATCAGGTGCGGTCCCTCCGCGACCTCCCTCAACGCAGCGTCCGTCACGATGACCGCGATCTCCAAGACACGATCACGCTCCGGATCCAGGCCGCTCATCTCCAGGTCCATCCAGACCAGATGCGTCTCTGGCTTCATCGTCACTCTCTGTGCGCTACAGTACCGGAGGTGGGAGTCGAACCCACACGCCCTTGCGGACAACGGATTTTGAATCCGTCGCGTCTGCCATTCCGCCACTCCGGCAGTGGCGAGCGTCCATAGCGCGAGCGCGACGCGATCGTCAAGCAGAGATGACGAGCAGAGATGACGAGCAGCGACCCACAGCGACCCGCAGCGCGCAGACAGGCAGCGTCGGTCAACGCTGGACCACGACAGAGGCAAAGACCGTCCACAAGCCAGACCTTGGCCTCAACACCCCGCACATCGATGGACCGCAGCTCGACCCAACCCACCACCTGTCACCAGGACATGAGTCATCGAAACCCTTTGCCCGGAGATCAAGGGGCTAGGGCCTGCGCTGGACCCCTGGGGTCGAAGACCGGCCACCCCAGCTCATGCAGGATGCCCGCCAACGCCATGAGCGGCAAGCCTACGACCGCCGAGGGGTCCGGCCCCTCGACGGACGCGAAGAGAGCCACGCCCCGACCCTCGAGACGGTAGCCACCCACACACCCGATCGCCAGCTCCTGAGCGGCATAGGCTTCCAGCGCCTCGCGCGACCACGCCCGCATCACCAAGGCCGTGCGCACGAGCGCGGTCCGCTCCACGCCCCCAGGCGCCAGAAGCGCGACAGCCGTGTACAAGACGTGTGACCGTCCCTGCAGCCGCTCCAGCTGCGCCAACACCTCCTGCTGCGAGCCAGGCTTGGTGAGGAGCTCCTCGCCGACAGCCGCCACCTGGTCGCTGCCGACCACGACCCTTTCCCCGACCCAAGGCCGGACGCTGCGCGCCTTCTCGAGCGCCAAGCTCTCCGCCAAGCGCCACGGTTCGCCGCCACGCGCATGCCACGCCCCCTCATCCACCTTGGGCGCAACCTGCTCGAAAGGCCAACCCACCTGCTGCAGAAGCGCCGCGCGCCACGGACTCGTCGACGCCAACACCAGAGGCAGGCGACGCGCCTCACCCCCAACCCCGACACCCTTCACGGTGCCTCCCGACGCAACGACAGCCACAGCCCATCCTCCTGCAACAACACCAAAGCGTCGTCCCCTACAACGACGAGCGTCAAGACGTGCTCCCTGGGCACCGCGAAGAGGTGGCGGTAGCCGCGCTCAAGCAAGGTGTCCACCCAGAGATGCACCACCACCTCACGCGGACCGCGGCCTGGACGCGCCTCCCAGCGGGCCCCCAGCCAGGTCGCCCGTTCCGCGACGCTGGCGCTGCCGGGATGCAGACAGAGACGCCCCACGGGGGCGTCGGTCCGATCCAACATCGACCAGCACCCCATCCACCAAGCGTCGCCAAGGGGATCCTCTACCCTCTCCTGGACCGCGCTGGATCCGGCACAGGCCTTCAGCACCAGCGCGCAGAGCAGCAGTCCGCAGGCGATGCTTCGACAAAGAGAGGAGAGATTGCGAGACACATGCGTCACAGCAGCCCACCCTTGGCGGACCTCCCATGACCCGACGGCGGCGCCTCTCCCCCCACGAAGGCACCGATCTCCACAACCCCGTCTCCTTCGCTCCTGAGCGGCGCACCTGCATCCAAGGCCGCTCGGCGGACATAGGCAAGCCCCTCCCAACCGCCGTCATCCAAAGGAACCGCTCTCGTGACCCACCCACTGTCAACCCCATCCGCGCTGCGCAAGGACGAGCGAGCCGCCGGCACCGACCCGGCGGCGGAGCGGACCCGCATCAAGCGCTTGTTGGGGCGCCCGCGTGAGTACATGCGCTCGATGACCTCCTGCCCAAGATAGCAGCCCTTGGTCACCGAGACCTCATCCCACAGCCCCGCCTCCAAGGGAATGGTCTCCTCCGCATGGACATCGACCCCCGGCAGCACCACGCCCGCCGCCACACTGTCTCGATGCAGCGCCTCCACGGTGCGGCGCGGCGCGCCCTGCGGTATCAACCGCTCAAGACCCGACCCGTCCCGTACGTCGACCGGCCACGCCATCCAACCCCCCGTCTTCCACCACAGGTCCGGCGCAATCCAGTGGCCCTCGCGCTGCTGCAAGACGTGGCGAGCCGCGTCTCCAGCCACCATGCCCTCGCCCCCCCAATAGGCCACAGGGACCTGCTCCGGGGCCTCCACCGAGACATCCTCCACAATGACGTACCTCTCTAGGTGCGCCGCCACAACCTCGCCTCGACCAGGCGGCAGCAGCAGATGCCACCGCGGCGCACTCTCCCCCATCGCCAAAGGTTCCGGCCAGAGCACCCCATGCAGCAGGGTCCGGCCCTTGATGTCCACACCCAAGACGCGACCACCGCGCAAGGGGTCTCGCCACGGCCTGACCTCCGTGGCGAGCTTGGTGTGGAGGTAGGCGAGGACGTCGCGTCCCGAGAGGATCACACGGTCGAGCGCAGCACCCTCGTGCCACCATGCCTGGGAAAGGAGTTGGTCTTCACGCATCGTCCCGTCCACCTCAAGGCCAAAAATAGGAGCGTCTACAAGCGCTGATCGTCCGTCCACACCGTCTTCGGGAGGGCTGCGCGCCTGCGACTGTCGAGCTCGTGACGCCCCTCGAGCTGATCCAATACCCGGACCTGCTCGTCCAAACGGACCCAGCGCATGTCCGGACGCGTGGCCTCAACAAAGGCATGAAGGCTCGCTCGCTTGTCACGCCAGGAGCGACGCAGGTCAGGTTGTCTACGCACCAGCGCCGAATCAACCTCTGGATCGTCCCGATCCAGAAGGTCGATCGCGTGCAGCTCGAGCTGCAAGAAGGAGGCACCCCGGGCCACCTGTCTCCCCAGACGGGCCGCAGCCCACACAGGCAACGCGCCCAAGTTCGTACCGATCAGAGGCATCCTGAGCGATGGGGTGACGCCAATCGGAATCTCCCACAAGGGCAACGAATGCTTCCGGTCACCCCTCTTGAAGGGATCGTGACGACTCGGCCGGTAGGGGACGGTCGGCGCCAAGGTCATCCGGGGGTCCGTCCACCCGGACGCGCTAGGGCGCTGCGCCAACCACATCGCCCCCATGATCACCGCCTTGGCCGCAGCATAGGCCGGACACGGGAAGACACTGGAGTCATAGGAGTAGCCCTGCTCCGCAAGGAGGCGCACCAGGGTGATGTCGACGTTGTAGCCAGGAGTTCGAAAGCCCAGCGGCCGACTCCCCGTGCATGCGGCGATCTCCCCCGCTGCGCGCTCGATGTCGGACGCGATGCTGCGCTCCGACCACGTGCGCATACGATAGTCGTGCTGAAAACTATGGTTGGCCACTTCATGGCCTGCCGCCACGATGTCACGCAGCGCACTCCGCGTCGCCGGTCGCGCGAGGTCCGCGCCAACCACAAAGAAGGTAGCGCGCAGCCCAGATTCAGCGAACCAGTCCAAAAGCCGAGGCAGCGCGCGGTCATAGATGACGCCCTGATGGGCCGGCGCGTCCAGCGCATGGATGTGGTGGTACAAGGACAGGGCGTCCATGTCCACGGACACATTGGCGAGACGCACCATCAGGCGCGCCCCGTCCGAATGGTCCAAGTCAACACAGCGACTTGCTTCAACACCCTCGGGACACGGCGGGCCAAAGCAATCGAAGGGGCGCGCTTCTCAATGACCTCGACCGGAATCTCCGTGACGCGACGGTCCATGCGCCCAGCCCGGATGACCAGCTCGCTCGCGAACATGTCGTGCTCGACGATGCACGCCCGCACAACCGGCATCATCCGATCCTTATGAAAGGCCTTCAAGCCATGGGTGTCCGTCCCCCGAAACCCCGTCCCCACCCGCAACATGCCATTGATCACCGACGAGGCCAGACGACGAAACGCCGGCCGCTTGTCAAAGGAACGCTCCAGCCTCTTGGAGCCAACGACCATGTCGTAATGCTCCTCCTGAAGACGATAGAGCGCCCGCTCGTAAAAGGAGACATCCCCAAGGTCGATCTCGTCACAGAGCACAAAGCGCCCGCGGGCCGCCTCAATGCCCTGTCGCAACGCGAGCCCATAGTTGGGCTGATCACTCTCCAATATCCGAAGCTGCGGATACTGCTTCTGCAACGCATGAGCAATGTCGACCGTCCTGTCTCGGCAGCCATTCGCGCTCAAGATCAACTCGTAGCGGAGGCCCTGGAGCTTGGGACTCTCCTCGATCTTCTGCACGAGATCACGCACAGCCGCCGACAAGATGCCCTCCTCGTTGTAGACCGGGATGACCACCGAGAAATCAAGCTCAGATTCGAAGGACGACATGGCAGAACCACCTGCGAACAAGACCAGATGCAGAACAAGACCAGATGCAGAACAAGACCAGATGCAGAACAAGACCAGATGCAGAACAAGACCAGATGCAGGAAAGAAGCGTCAGTCGGAGGGAATGCGTAGCTCCATGCCCTCCGTGAGGCGCTCAGGGTTGGGGCCTATCACGTCTCGGTTGTGCTCGTACAGCCGCCTCCATCGGTTCGCGCTGCCCATCGTGCGCGCCGCGATCAGCCCCAAACTGTCGCCAGAGCGAACCCGGTAGGTCAGCGGCCGATCACCCACCGCCGCGCGCTGCGCCCACGCTGGCACCTCCTCCTCGCCAGCCTGCCTCCGGACCAAGTCCTCCAACGCCTGCTCATCCAGACGCGGATCCCGCCCCTGCACACCCTCCACCAAAGGCAGCACCACGCTACGCATGGGCACCCCAGCGACGGCGTCCCGCGCGGCAACGACCTGGCCCCCCTGGTCCCGACGGCGCGCCACGATCACAGCGTCCCGCTCCTGCCGTCGGGCCTCCTCAGCGCGGTCCGCTTCAGCGGCCACCCGCGCCTCTGCCTCCTCACCAGCACGAGACCCACCCGCAGACGAACACCCGGCCGCCACCCCAAGCACCAGAATCACCACCAGCAACCATAGACGAAGAGCAACCATAGCGAGGCCCTAGCAGCAACAAGCCCAGGGGCAGCTCGCCCCGCGCGTCACTCTCGTGACGCTGGTCAGCGATGTCAACCAGCCACCCAGTACCCCGCCCACCCGAGAGCACCGACGCTCAGCTCAACCCGGCACACCCGTGAAGTGAAACACCCCACGAGAGACGCGGCGCACGCGGAAAGCCCCCTTCTTCTCGCCATTGGTATGCTCGCGGTTCAGCGAGACATAGATGCTGTTCCTCGAAGGACCACGGGTCTCCGTCTTGTACCCACTCTCCAAGAACCACCGCTCGACATCCTCCGCCTTGGCCTCTCGCCGACCATGCGCCTTCGCATGCGCAATCGCCGCGTCCACAATGCTGAGATCCAACAGGTTGGAAGGAAAGGCGCTGGTCTTGCGCGCCTTGCGCTCAACAGGCTCGGTCAGATCCACCACCTGCCCAGCGCGACGACGCAAGGTCTTCGCCGCTGGCGCAACAGGCGCACGCTCCACCAGCTCGTCGTCTTCACCACCCGCATCCAGGTCGTCCAGCTCATCAAGCTCCTGCAGCGCCGCCTCCTTCTCATCAACCGGCTCCGCTACCACCTCCTCCACCTCAACCACGACCGGAGCCCGCTCGGCCTTGCCCTCAGCCCCGCGGCCCGCCGCACGCACCACCTGCTTGGCCAACTTCATCAACGCAGCCACACGCTCCGCATGCTCCCGAGCACCCGCCAGCTCGCGCTCAAGCTGCCGAATCCGCGCATCTGCCTGCTGACGCTCCACGCTCAACCGATCGTAAAGAACAAACACATCCTGCTTCGACATCACGCTCTCCTGTCCGAAATCACCAAGACCTAAGGAACCAAGATCAAAAAAACGTCTGGGAAATTCACCTAAGCCAAGAACACCAAAGCGAGCCATGAGACCACCCAAGGACTCCAAAGAGATCATCACCCTCCACGCGACCCACACCGCTCAACCCTTCGCTGCGTTACAGCATGATGACTACCGACCACTCGACGCCCGCCCGAATAGGAGAAGACACACGCAGCGTCAACAGATTTTTGACGACTTACACAACATTCCCCACCCCCCGCCGAGCGGGCAAGTCATTAGGCATAGGACGCAAATCGCCAACGACCTGAGCCTGCCATCCATTCCGAACGAAACACAAGCCCTACCCCCGAGCCATCCCCACCCCCCCCTTGCCAGGTGGTCTTACCACACATCCATGCGTACAACGCTCACCCCTCACCCGCCAGCAGCGCGCTGTCGATCTCCCCAAGGGAACACAGTCCACGTAGGGCGAACCATGGGAAGCCCCGGAGCACGCAGCGCTAAACGCTTCCCCGACCCTGCGCGCGCAGCGACGCGGATCGTTGACAGGCGCGGCTTACTGTTCTAGACACGCCCGTCCCCGCGCTGCCTGTAGCGCGGCAGATTGTGCAAGGCTCCCCCCAAGAGCCCCACCCCTGCAAAGCGTCGAGGTCGCCATGCGCGAAAAGATTCGCCTCATCTCCACCGCCGGTACCGGATACTTCTACACCACCACCAAGAACCGTCGGAACACGCCGGACAAGCTGGAGATCAAGAAGTTCGATCCCAAGATCCGGAAGCACGTTCCCTTCAAGGAAGCCAAGATCAAGTAGTGGGTGGCGGAAGCCACCCCTGAAGGTCGATGGCTGGAGCGCAGGCCGGTACCCCCACCCGCATCGGGTTCGTCTGCGGATCGTAGACCTCTAGAGCCAGTGCTGACGCACGACCCCCAAGGGCGAGCAGCGGCGCCATCGAAGGCCTCCTGCGGGAGTGCCGGGTGAGGATCGTGCTGACGCACGACCCCCGGGGCGAGCAGCGGCGCCCTCTGCGCGTTAGCCTCTATGCGTCGTGGTAGAGGCCGTCGAGCATGGCCTGGTAGACGCGCTGCACGACCCTCCGCTTGATCTTCAGCGAAGGGGTCATCATGTCGTTCTCCGTCGAGAACTCGTCGGTGATCAGCGCCCAACGCTGCGGCCGCTCGTAGCCCTTGAAGGCGTCCCCATACTTGCGCAGCTCCTCGCCAATCTTCGCATGCACGGCCTTGTCCTTGACGAGGTCCTCCGGCGTCGACGCAGAAAGCCCCTGCTTCTTGGCCCACTTCTGGACGGCCTCGAAGTCAGGGACGACAATCGCCACGTTGTACGGCTTGTTGTCGCCATAGAGAAACACCTGGTTGACGAAGCCCGAGAGCTTCAAGAGCTCTTCGAGAGGCGAAGGGACCACGTACTTGCCATTCTCCAGCTTGTACTGCTCCTTGAAGCGTCCCGTGATCCGCACGAAACCATCAGGGTCGATCGATCCCATGTCCCCCGTCTTGAACGCGCGCTTGCCATCAAGGTCGAAGATGACCTCCTCCGTGGCCTCTGGGCGGTTGTGATAGCCCTGCATGACGTTGGGCCCGATCACAACGATCTCACCCTCCTGACCGGCCGGCACCCGCTTGCCCTGCTCGTCACAGATCACCACCTCAATGCCAGGGAGTGGCTTTCCAATCGACCCAATGCGGCGAGCGCCAGGCGTGTTGGCCGTCGCGATAGGAGAGGTCTCCGTCAGACCATAGCCTTCGTAGACCTCAATCCCGATGTCATCAATGAAGAGCGCGACCTCCTTCGACAGCGCAGCCCCCCCAGAGAACGCATACTGGAGGCGACCACCAAAGCGAGCCCGCACCTTCGAGAAGACCAGTTTGTCGAAGAAGGCATACTGCTTGTCGACCCACCAGCTCTTCTGCCCCTTGTCCGCCAGGAGCCTGCGCTCCCTAGCCACCTCCAACCCCTTGTAGAAGAGCGCACGCTTTACGGGAGACTCGTCCTCCATACGCTTCTGCAGCCCGTCGTAGATCCTGTTGAAGATCCTCGGGACACTGAAGAGCAGCGTCGGCTTCACCTCGGAGAAATTGTCGATCAACGTCTGGACACTCTCCGCCAACCCAATCGCCGCGCCCCGACTCATCAAGGTGTGCAGCTCACAGGTCTGCCCAAATGAGTGGGCCCACGGCAGGAACGACAACGAACAGTCGTCCTCCCGAATCGGAAACTCTTGCTGCACCGCGTTGACATTCGAGATGATGTTTCCATGCGACAACACCACCCCCTTGGGCTCGCCCGTCGTCCCCGACGTATAGATGAAACCGCAGATGTCCTCCGCTACCGGCATGACCGGATCCATCGGAGCCGCCTTCGCCAAAGCCGCCGCAAAGCTCGCCGACGCCGACGCCGGCGCGTCAAAGCAGAGCACATGCTCCAGCGTCTCAATCTCCGCCGGGAAGTCCTTGACCTCGTCGTAGATCGCCTCCGACGACACCAAGAGGACCTTGGCTCCAGAATCCCTCAGGATGTACTTCCAGTCCTTCGCTAGCTGGGCCTCGTACATGGGCACATAGGTTCCCCCAAGACTGTAGGTTCCATAGGCACCGACCGCCCACTCCACGCGGTTGTTGGCAATCACCGATACGCGATCACCGCGCCCCACCCCCAACGCCCCCAGCGCCGCCCTGCAACGGTCCACCTCGGCACCAAACTCGCCATAGGTCATCCACTGGTACACCCCTCCACGCTTGGTCCCAAAGAGCGGACGGTTGCCGTGAGCTGCACAGCTACGACGCTGCATGTCGACAAGAGACGCAAACACTTGTTGGCTCATCCCTCACACCTCCCATAGCGACACCACCACCACCCGCCTCGACACCCACGCCGGGGCGACCGCAAACACGCGCGAAAGGCTAGAACCAAAGCGCGGCCCTGGCAACGCCTTCGACCTCCACCCTTGCCACGACGCCCGCCCTTTGTCATCCTCTGGCCGCGGCACTCCCGACCCCTCCGCTACCGGCATGGACCGACCGGATGAGCGCCGCGCCCCGCAAGCGAACCCAAGGGCTAAGCCCGCCCCCCCAAAGCCGGAAACCATGGACGCCCGCTCCCTCCCCACCCTCCTGCTGGCCACCCTCCTGCTGGCCACCCCGCTCGCGGCAGAGCCCCTGCACCACGTCACCACACTCGGCAGCCCCACCGAACACGCCATCTTTCTCCCCGAAGGCACCACCCTGCTCGAGGCCGGCTACGGGATCGGACACCGCCGATCCGCTCAGCTCCACACGCTCCACGGCCGCGCGTCGCTCACCCTCGCCGAGCAGCTCGACGTCCGCCTCGGCTGGGACGTCTTCGGCATCAGCCTCCCAACCTCCGGACCGGCCACCTACGGTGTCGGTGACCTCTACCTCCAAGGGCGCTTCGGTCTGCCGGTCGACCGACGCGAGACACACCGCCTCGCCCTCCTCGCGACCTTCCGCCCCGGCATCGGACAGGCACCCGTGTCCGTGGACGGAGTCCTGCTCGGCGGGGGCGCCGTCTACACCCTTCAGTTCCCCGACTTTCGCGTCGACACACAGGCAACCCTAGACATCGAGATCGGCGGCCAGCACCCGCGCCTCACCCTGCCACTCTCCGGGCGTATCTCCTACGCTCTCCCCAACGCCGCCCGCGTGCTGCTCTTCGCCGAACTCATGACCACCGTGCGCGCAGCCAACCAGACCGACGTCGGCGCCGGCATTCACCTCGGAACACGCTTCGCCGTCAGCCCAGACCTCGCCCTGGGACTCTCCATCGGCGGCGCACTCGGCGGAAGCCTGCCCACCGCTGCGCTCGCACTGACCGGAGCCTACACCTTCGGCCCCTAAAGAGAGGGGTCGACAATGCCTGCGCACCCTTGCATGTAGGCGGCCCTTTGTGACATAGGCGGCCCATCCGGGGGCTCCCCCCCCCAGCCCAACGCCCCCCCAGCCTCCAGAACCCCATGAGCCAACGCCCCCTCTGCGCTCTCGCCTTCTCCGGTGGACTCGACACGAGCCTCTGCGTCGTCTGGCTGCGTGAAGAGCTGGGTTACGACGTCGTCACCCTGACCGTCGATACCGGCGGCTTCTCGCCCGCCGAGCTGGAAGCCATCCAGCAGCGCTCCTCCGCCCTCGGCGCAATCGCCCACCACACCGTCGACGGCACCCCGGAGCTCTACCAGGACTGGATTCGCCACATCATCGCGGCCAACTACCTCAAGGGCGGGGTGTACCCACTCTGCGTCGGCGTCGAGCGCGTGGTGCAGGCCAAACACCTGGTCGCCATCGCCCGCAAATACCAGGCAAGCGCCCTCGCCCACGGCTCCACCGGCGCGGGCAACGACCAGATTCGCTTCGACATCGTCCTGCGCACCCTGGCCCCCGACCTCGCCCTGCACGCGCCGATCCGTACCCTCGGCTGGGGGCGAGCACAAGAGGCCGACTACCTCGCGCAGCACGGACACCACGTGGACGCGTCGACCAAGACCTACTCGGTAAACGCCGGCCTTTGGGGGACCACCATCGGCGGCGGTGAGACGCGCCAAAGCCAGACGCCCATCCCCAACCACGTGTTCCCCAACCACCGCGAGGGTCACGACCTCCCCGCCGCAGAGGAGATCACACTCTCGTTCGTACGCGGCGAGGCGCACACCCTCAACGGCCAAAGCGACACCCCCCTCAACATCCTGCGAACCCTCGACCAGCACGCAGCCCGACACGGCATCGGTCGCGGCATCCACCTCGGCGACACCGTGCTCGGAATCAAAGGCCGAATCGCCTTCGAAGCACCCGCAGCGCTGACCGTGCTGCACGCCCACCGGGAGCTCGAGAAGCTCGTCCTGACCAAGTGGCAGGCCTTCCTCAAGGACCAAGTGTCCCAGTACTACGGACTCTTTCTGCACGAAGGACGCTACCTCGACCCCGTGATGCGCGACCTCGAGGCCTACCTCGACTCAAGCCAAGCGAGGGTCACCGGGACGGTGACGCTCCGCCTGCATCAGGGCAGCGCTCAAGCCGTCGCCGTCGAGAGCCCCTACAGCCTCATGGACGCCTCACGCGCCTCCTACGGCGAAGAGTCGACGCTGTGGCAAGGACCCGACGCCGAAGGATTCGCGCGGATCTCCGCCATCCCCTCCATGCTCGCACACCGCGCTGCGCACGACACCCCGCCAGCGACATGAGATTCCACCGCCGCATACGACTGGACCGCATCGGGTCAGCGACCACTCCGGCTCGCCTAAGCTCCCTGGTTGAGGTCAGCCCCGAATGCCACGCCGACGAGGGGAGCATCCTGGCCGTGCGCGCCCTCGGCGAGAACCGCGCCTACGGCGACCTCGAGCTGCCCAGCGGGCGCCCAGCACGCATCGTCAAAGGGAACCTCCTCGCCGGAGTCCTCGGAGCGCGACAAGCACTGCACGGCTACATGGGCCGCGTTCCTACCCACGTGGCCCCCGGTGACATCCTCCACTTGCTCAACATGGGCGGCGTCATCGGTGTCTGCGACCAGCCCAACCGAGACCTCGGTCCTCCCATCGAAGTGGAAGTGCTTGGCTCGATCAGCCGCGAAGGAACACCGCTGAACATCAAGCAGTTCTCCCTGCCCCCCTGCCGGGAACTGCGCAGCGACGGCCCCCCCCTGCTGCTGATCCTCGGCACCTGCATGAACAGCGGAAAGACCTTCGCCGCCGCTGAGCTGCTGCGCGTGCTCACCCTCCGTGGCTACCGCATCGCAGCCGGCAAACTCTCCGGGGTCGCCGCCCTCCGCGACCTCTTCCGCATGCAAGACAACGGAGCCATCGCAACCGCATCCTTCCTCGACTGCGGACTTCCCTCAACCGTCAACACCAAAGACCTAGGCGCGATCGCCCGCTCCGTTATCCACCACCTGGAACGGACACAACCCGACGCCATCCTGCTGGAACTCGGCGACGGCATCATCGGCGGCTACAACACCGGGTCCATCCTCACCGACGCCTCCATCCTAGGACGAACCGCCGCACGCATCCTCTGCGCCAACGACCTCGTCGGAGCATGGGGCGGCGCGCAGTTCCTCGAAGCACTGCATCACCGGCCCGACATCTTCAGCGGCCCCGTGACCGACAACGCCGTCGGCACAACCTGGATCGAAGAGCAACTGTCCATCCCCGCAGCCAACGCGCGCCTGCAACCCGAACGCCTGGCGGACCTCGTCAGTCAACACCTCCCCCTGCGCACAGAAGAGCCATGAAGACGCGCATCTCCATCCTGGGCGCCACAGGCTACGGCGGAGGCGAGCTGCTGAGACGACTGCTCTTTCACCCAGCCGTGACCATCAGCCACGCCACAAGCCGACAACACGCCGACACCCCCGTCGCAAAGGTGCACCGCAACCTCCACGGATGGACCGACCTGCCCTTCAGCAACCCCAGCACCGACGAGCTACTCCAGAGCTCCGACATCATCTTCGGCGCCCTCCCACACGGAGCCTCAGCGACCACCCTCGCGCCCTTCATCGCAGCCGGAAAGACCGTCATCGACCTCAGCGGAGACTTCAGACTGCGCTGCGCTGACGCCTACCACACCTGGTACCGCCAGCCCCACCCGCACCCCAACCTCCTCTCCCGCGCGACCTACGGGCTGCCTGAGCTGAACGCAAACGCGCTCGCTCAGGCCGACCTCATCGCAAGCCCAGGCTGCTTCGCGACCGCCATCAACCTCGCCCTCCTGCCAGCAGCCCAGCGCGGCCTGCTGCAGGACACCCCCCAGGTGGTGGCGATGACAGGGTCGTCCGGCTCAGGAGCATCACCCTCCGCCGGCACCCACCACCCCGAGCGCGCCCAAACCCTACGACCCTACAAAGTGCTGGCCCACCAACACACCCCCGAGATCCTGCAGTGCGCCCAAGACGCCGGGTCCCCGCTCGCCGGACTCGCCTTCACACCCGTGTCAGCACCCCTGGTTCGCGGCATCCTGGCCGTCGTGACCGCCACGCTGACACGCCCCCTTGACGACAGCGAGCTCGTAGGGACCTACCGCCAGGCCTACACGCCCTTCCCACACGTCCTCGTCCTGAACGACCGCGAACCCGAAGTCGGGCCGATCGCAGGGACATGCAGCGTGGAGCTGCGCCCACGACTCCACAACCCAACCACCCTGCACGTGCTCTGCGCCATCGACAACCTCGTCAAGGGCGGAGCCGGTCAGGCTGTACAAGCCATGAACCTTCGGCTCGGCCTTCCGCTGCAGACCGGCCTGCAACAACCCGCTCCCTGGCCCTAGCCACCCCCCGTCGCGCCCGTCCCTAGAGGACCCCCATGACCCGACTCCCACACTTCCTAACGCCCACGTCGCTGTCCCTCGAAGAGACCCGGACACTCTTCGCCGTCGCACGTGAGCTGAAGACGTCACGGCTGCGGCAAGACCTGGCCGGCAAGAGCCTAGGGCTCGTCTTCTTCAACCCCTCACTGCGGACACGTTCCAGCTTCGACATCGGCATGTACCAACTCGGAGGACACGCCCTGACCCTCGATGTCGGCGTCGGTACATGGAAGCTCGAACACCGCGAAGGCCGCGTGATGGACGGCGACGCCGCCGAACACATCAAGGACGCAGCCAAAGTCCTGAGCCGCTACGTGGACGCCCTCGCCATCCGCTCGTTTCCAGAGCGCCTATCCTGGGGAGAAGACCGCCAAGACCCCATCCTGAGCGCCTTCGCGCGATGGGCCGACGTCCCCGTGATCAACCTCGAGTCGGCCCTGCACCACCCCTGCCAAGGGCTCGCTGACCTCATGACCATCGAGGAGCGCCTCGGTCGCGCCCAACAACAGCCCATCGTCATCTCCTGGGCCTACCACCCCAAACCCCTCCCCATGGCGGTCCCCAACTCCATCCTCCTCGAGGCCGCCAAGCACGGCATGAACATCCGACTGGCGCACCCGCCAGGCTGGGAGCTCGACCCCGAGCTGATGCACGACGCCGACACCCTCACCAAGGCACAAGGCGGCAGCCTCAACGTGTTTCACCACCTGGACGACGCCCTCCCCGGCGCAAAGGTCGTGTACGCCAAGAGCTGGGGCAGCATCCGCAACTACCGGCACCCCGACGAGGAATCCCGACAAAAGGAGGCGCTGCGCGCGCGATGGCGCGTCCGCATGCACCACATGGACATGACCGACGACGCCTTCTTCATGCACTGCCTCCCCGTTCGACGGGGGATCGTCGTCGACGACGAAGTGCTCGACTCCCCCCGCAACGCAGCCTACGACGAGGCCGAGAACCGGCTGCACGTGCAAAAGGCGCTGCTCCTCCACCTGCTCGGCGAACACCGCTAAGACCCAACCCAGCGAGAAAGACCGTGGAAGACATCCGTGTCCTACAACAAGCGCTGCCCTACATCCAACGCTTCAAAGGGTCGACCTTCGTCATCAAGATCGGCGGCGAGACCTTCGAAGACGCCACCGTGCTCGACCGCCTTATCGATGACCTGACCCTCATGCACCTGGTCGGTATCCGCATCGTGATCGTCCACGGCGGCGGCAAACACGTCACCGAGCTCGGCAAACAGCTTGGCCTCGAGACCCGCTTCGTCGCCGGTCGCCGCGTCACAGACGACGCCACCCTCGACGTCCTAAAGATGGTGCTGGCCGGCAAGATCAGCATCGAGATCCTGTCCATGCTGAAGCGCAAAGGCGTGCGCGCCATGGGCCTCTCAGGCGTCTCGGCCTCAATCATCGAAGCGCGACGGCGCCCCCCAAGCCGCGTCACAGGCGCCGGCGATGAACTCGTCGACTTCGGCCAAGTCGGCGACATCGAAAGGATCGACACGCACCTCCTCAGACTCCTCCTCGACGAAGGCTACGTCCCCGTTCTCAGCCCGCTGGGCTCCGACAGCGAAGGCAACGTGCTCAACATCAACGCCGACACCGTCGCCGGCTGGGTCGCTTCCAGCCTCAACGCCGAGAAGCTGCTGCTGCTGACCAGCACCCTCGGCGTCATGACCGATCCAGCAGACCCAACCTCCCTCATCTCCCGCCTCAACGCCAACGAAGCGCGGGAAGCCATCGACCAAGGCATCATCACAGGTGGGATGATCCCGAAGATCGAAGAAGCCCTGCGCGCACTCCAACGCGGCGCAGGCCAGGTCCACATCCTCAGCGCCGTCGAACCCCACCAGATGCTGCTGGAGATCTTCACCCAGTCCGGCTGCGGAACCATGGTCATCCCCTGACAGGCCAACCCATGCCCCACGATCCCTGCATCGACCTCCTGCAGCGCCTGGTCCGCTCACCCTCCATCAGCGGCAACGAAGCAGAAGCCGTACAGATCTACGCCGACTTCGCCCAACACCACGGCTTCACACCCCACATCGACGGGCGGAACGTCTACTTCCTGTGGCACCAGACCGAAGGACCCACCCTCCTCCTCAACAGCCACCTCGACACCGTGCGCGCCAGCACCACATGGACCCGCGATCCATGGGACGGCGCCATCGAAGAAGACCGCCTCCACGGACTGGGCGCCAACGACGCCAAAGGCTCCGTCGCCGCACAATTCGGTGCCGCCCTCACCCTCCGAGACCAAGGGTTCCCCGGCAACCTGCTCGTCTGCGCCTCCTGCGACGAAGAGACCGGCGGCGAGGGCATGGAACGGATCGCACACACACTCCCCACCTACCACGCGGCCCTCATCGGAGAACCCAACAACTTCGCCATCGCCGCCGGGCAACGCGGTCTCGTCAAGACACGCATCCACCTCAGCGGCCAACGCGCACACGCCTCTCGACCCTGGCAAGGCCGGAACGCTATCCACCAGTCGACCCAGTTGATCGAGAACCTGCTCACACCCGACCTGAACATCCCAGGCGACCTCACCAAAGCCACCCTCCAAGTGACCCTCATCGAAGGCGGCACCCAAAGCAACGTCGTCCCCGACCACTGCACCATCACCCTCGACTGCCGCACAACACCAGAGTTCAACAACGAGCGCATGCTGGAACACATCCACAACACCGCCACCGCGCTCAACGCCCGCGTCGAAGTCATCAGCCAACGCTTCAAACCCTGCCAGACCCCACCGACATCAGCCCTCGTACAAGCCGCACAAGCCGCGACCATGAGTCAGAGCGTCACGGTCTTCCCCTCCGTCTGCGACCTCTTCTGGGTCGCTCACGTCCCCTCCCTCGTCATGGGGCCCGGCCAACCCGAACGGAGCCACCAGGCCGACGAGTTCATCCTCATCCCCGAAGTCCTCCGCGGCGCACAGACCTACGCCGCCATCGCACAGGCGTGGTGGGAACGCGTCCAACCCACTCCATAGCCCAAACGCGCAATTCCGCGTCACACCAGACACCGTGACGCGATGAAGGATGGCTCCCCCCGTACAACACGGGTCACACCAAGCCACCCCCCACCACCACCATGCGCACCCCACTCGCCTGCCTCCTCGCAGCCTCACTGGCCTGCGCCCCTCCCCCACAGCTCACCTACATCGGCGAAGTGGACGTGCGTACATCGCCGCCCTGTCCACCCCCCAAGCTCGCCGCCTGCCCCGAGCCAACCCAGCCCGACCCCGAACCTCCCAGCAGCCGACGACCCGCCCCTCGACGCACCACCCCGCGCCCCCTCTGCCCCAACACCGCCTCACGCCGCCAACTCGAAACCCTGCCCGGCGTCGGACCCGCCATCGCCTCGCGCATCATCGCGTCGAGACCCTACCACCAACCCTCAGACCTGCTGCGCGTACGAGGGATCGGACCGGCCACACTCGAACGCATCCGGCCCTACCTTCAGTTCCCACCCCCCGAGCTGCCCTAAGGCACCCGTTGCGCTCACGCCTCGTCTATGTCATCGGAACGCAGGGCCACGACGAGCCGCGCCCCTCCCCCCACCCCTCAGCCAACCTTCCACCATGCGCATGATCTTCATCGGGCCCCCAGGGGCAGGCAAAGGTACCCAGGCCAAGCGCCTCATCGACCTCCTCCAGATTCCCCACATCTCCTCAGGAGACATGCTGCGCGAAGCCGTGGCCCAACAGACCCCCGCCGGCATCGAAGCACAGACCTACATGAACGCAGGCGCCCTGGTGCCCGACTCCGTCGTCATCCAAATGGTCATCGACCGGATCGCAAAACCCGACGCCCACGCCGGCTTCATGCTCGACGGCTTCCCGCGCACCCTCCCCCAAGCCGAGGCGCTCAACACCGCCCTCCATAACGCCAACCAAGCGCTCGACCTCGTGCTCGTCCTGGAAGTTCCCGACACGCTCATCGTAGAGCGCATCACAGGACGCAGGAGCGACCCCACAACCGGACGCATCTACCACCTTCGCTTCGACCCACCACCGCCCGAGCTGCTGCCACACCTGCAACACCGCTCCGATGACACCGACGAGGCCTGCATCGCACGCCTCTCCAAGTACCACGCAGAAACAGCACCCATCATCCCCTTCTACACCGCACAAGGGCTCGTGCGACACGTCGACGGCACCGGACACCCCGACGAGGTCACCGCACGCCTGCAGGCACTCGTCACAGCCTGATCCCCACACGCCGCTTCCCCACACGCACGGACAGCGACCATGACCGAAGCCCCCCCCTCCGCCCTGGTTCGCTTCTTCTCACGCGTCGAGCACATCGGGAACAAACTCCCCGATCCGCTCACCCTCTTCGTGCTCATGACCGGCCTCGTCGTCCTGGCCAGCGTGCTCTTTGCCGGCGCCGAAGCAGACGTCATCCAACGAAGCGGCGCAACCGAGACGAAGGTCATCACAAGCCTCCTCAGCGCCGAGGGCATCCGGTGGATGTTCCTCAACGCCGTCGACAACTTCATCGGGTTCGCACCCCTCGGCCCCGTACTGACCGTGATGATCGGGATCGGCATCGCAGAGCGCACCGGGTTCATCACCCTCGGCCTCCGGCTCCTGGTCTCCTCCGTTCCACCCTCCCTCATCACAGCAACACTCGTCTTCGCCTCCGTGATGTCCTCCATGGTCGCAGACGCAGGCTACGTCGTGCTCACCCCTCTCGGCGCCCTCCTCTTTGCCGGCATCGGCCGCCACCCCATCGCCGGACTCACCGCAGCCTACGCTGGCGTCTCCGGCGGCTTCTCAGCCAACCTCCTGATCACCGGCCTCGACCCCATGCTCGCCCGGCTCACCGGACAAGCCGCCCAAGTCGTCGACGCCACCTACAGCGTACAAGCAACCTCCAACTACTACTTCATGGTGGCCTCGACCCTGCTCGTCACCATCGTCGGGACCCTCGTGACCACCAAGATCGTCGAACCCATGCTCGGCCCATGGGACCGCAGCCAAGCAAGCGTCGACATCCCGGAACCCGAGAAGCCTACCCCCAGCGAGCGCCGCGCCTTCGCCCTCTCCATAGGACTGGCCGCGCTCACCGCCGGACTCCTGGCCCTCCTGGCCATCCTCCCCTCCAGCCCACTGCGGGACTCCATCAGCGAAGGACAACCAGCAGTCGACAAACTCCACTCCTTCTTCGAATCCATCGAAGTGATGATCCTGCTCCTCTTTCTCCTTCCCGGTATCCTCTACGGCGTCCTCACCAAGAGCATCCGCAACGACAAGGACGTCGCGAAGATCGCCGCCGACACCATGGCCACCATGGGCCCCTACATCGTCCTCGCCTTCGTCTGCGGCCAGTTCGTCGCCTACTTCAACTGGACCCACATCGGCGCCGTCACCGCCGTCAAAGGCGCCGACGGACTCGCAGCACTCGGCCTGACCGGCATCCCTCTCCTCATCGCGTTCCTTCTGGTCAGCGCATCCATGAACATGTTCGTAGGCAGCGCATCCGCCAAGTGGGCCTTCATGGCCCCCATCTTCGTCCCAATGCTGATGTACACCGGCATCAGCCCCGAAGCCGCACAGGCCGCCTACCGCGTCGGTGACTCCGTCACCAACATCATCACCCCACTGATGCCCTACCTCCCCATCATCATCGTCTTCGCCCAGCGCTACGACCGCAAGGCCGGCATCGGCTCCATCCTCTCCACCATGCTCCCCTACTCCATCGCCCTGCTCATCGCCTGGACCGCCATGCTCATCGCCTGGCTCGCACTCGGACTCGAACTCGGTCCCGGCGTTAGCGCAACCTACACCCTGACCCCCTAGAACGCCCACATGCGCATCACCCAAGATCGCTGGATCGCCATCGACGTCGAGACCACCGGGCGAGACGCAGAGCATGACCGTATCATCGAGCTCGGTGCTGTGGTGTTCCACCAAGCACGCGCAGCCGAACGCTACCAACAGCTGGTCAACCCCACGACCACCATCTCCGCCGAGATTCAATCCATCACCGGCATCTCCAACGACGACGTACACCACCAACCCACCTTCGCCGACGTCGCGCAGACGTGGTACGATCTCCTAGCCACTGCCCCCCTCCTAGCCTACAACCACACCTTCGACATCGGCTTCCTACAGAACGAGTTCCAACGCGCTGGCCTTCCCCCCTGGAACCCACCCCCCTGCCTCGACCCCTTCCCCTTCTGCTGGCACTACCTCCGCAAAGACAAGAAGACGCCCAACGCTCAGCTCGGCACCGTCTGCGAATACCTGGGCATCCCACTCTCAAGCGCACACCGCGCCGACCACGACGCCGAAGCCGCAGGCCACGTGCTCCTCGCGCTCCTCTCTCATTACCCCATCCCCGACGAACTGGAGGACTTCCTCCACCAACAGCGCGCCTTCGGCGCCCTCATGGAAGACGACTTCCAACGCTTTCGACGCCGCTCCAAAAGCGACGCTGGCCCTTCCCTCAGCAGCTCCACCCTCCGCATCGAGCTCGGCCCGGGCTACCCCTACGGCGACGAACCCGACCCCATCCGCGCCCTGATCCGACGCATGCCTGACGTGCGTGACCTGCGGCGGAACACCAACAGCTAGGCCGCAAGCCCCACCGCCATTCGGCTCCCTTTTTCCGAAATTCGACCAACCCAATGGGCCGATCGGCAGCCATGGGCCGATGGAGTGTTGTGGGCACCCGCCCACCACACCTCCATCCCTCCATAGGTCTGCAGCATGCGCCCCACTCCCTTCACCCCGCCGCTCCACTGGCAACTCCAACGTGGGCCCTTTCCCCACTCCCAGATCTCTCCCCCAAACGTCGACACCGAGCTCGTCGTCTTTCACCCCTCCCACCCCTCCGAACCCATCGAAGAGCGGCGCGCTCGCGTGACAAAGCATGCCCACGCCACCCGCCTCGGCTTCGCACTCCACGTCTACCTGCTCCGCCACAAGGCACCCGCGATCGCCTTCTGCGACACCTCCTCCTTCTCCGAACCCACCACCTTCTACCTCCCCGAAGCACCCACCAACGTACTCCACCACCTCCAACACGAACGCGATCACACCCGCCTCCACACCCAGCTCACCCATCTGCTGTCGCACGCCACGAAAGAGCGCCTGCTCAGACGCAAGCTGCTCCAACTTCCCCACGATCCCAACACCCTCCTCTGGCTCCTCCGTAGCCTCTTCCTGCTCGAGCTCGTCCACCGCCAGTGGCTGCCCTTCGACATCTCCACCCTACACTCCCTCCTCAACTCCCCCACCGACACCCACGCCCTCCTCGAGTGCTGCAACACCCCCCCCACCGAACGTCCGTCACGCCTACGCTCGCCAACCCTTGACACCATCCCCTACCTCAATGGCGGTCTCTTCACCCTCAACCCCAACGACACGCCACCGCCCCTTGGCGCCCTTCTACACCTCGCCCAAGAGCTCCTCCTCCTCCAGCTCGACGACCCCTACGGCTACCTCTTCCAACACCTGATCCCCCCCGACGAGCGCAAGGAACTCGGCTGCTTCTTCACACCCACCCACCTGGCCGCCGAACTCACGCACCACACGCTCCACACCGCCCTCCACCGCCTCTGCCCTAGCTGGGACGCCAGCCAGCCTACCCTCGACCCCACCGTCGCCCGCCAGCACAGCGCGCTCCTCACCTCACTACGAATTCTCGACCCCGCGGCCGGCTCTGGCACATTCCTCCATCATGCGCTCACGTTCCTCCTCCACCAGCACGAGCACCTCGCAGCCGTCCAGTCTCAGCCCTTCGATCGCTCACACACGCTGCGCCACATCCTCACGCAGCAGCTCTACGCCATCGAGCGCCACCCGATCGCACACCACATCCTGCAGTGGCGGCTTTGGACCACAGCATCCCACCACATCCCCCACCCCACACCCCTCCCGAACCTCAACCACCACCTACGCCTAGGCAACGCGCTCCTCTCCACCCACCAGCTCCGCACCATCGACAACCGCGCACTGCTCGCCTCCTTCACCGCAGCCCATCAGTCGCTCACCGCCGAGTACGTCCACGCCCACGGCTCCGAACGAACGCGCATCACCCAACAACTCGCCACGCTCGAATCCTCCGTCTGGCACCAGCTCACCAACCAAGCCTCCAGCCACGCGCCCGGCTTCCACCCCAACCTGCACTTCCAAGATGTCCTCGCCTCCGGAGGCTTCCACGTCATCCTGGGCAACCCTCCATGGACGCCACTCGCAAAGCTACCCCCCGCCGAGCGCCAGCAGCTCCGCGCACACTATGCCCTTGTCTCCAGGCATCCCAGCCGGCGACGCCATCAACGCACCACCCACGCAGACCTCTACGTCGCCTTCCTCGAACGCATGCTGCAGTGGCTCCATCCTCAGGGCGTAGCCTCCGTCGTGGTGCCATCGAAGTTTCTCCAAGCGCCCTACGCCGCCAGCGCCCGCACCCACCTCCTCCGCAACCATCACGTCTCACGCATTCGCGACGATTCCCACCACGGCCAAACCCTCTTTGACGCCGCAACCTACCCCATCGCCCTCACCTTCTCCGGCTCGCCTCCCCCCACCGACGCAACCACAGCCATCCTGCACGCCGACCAGCCGCCCCGCACCACACCCACCCGCACCCTCGTCAACCGGCACGACGGGACGTCATGGAACATCCTCCCCCCAACCCCCGATCACCCCTCCTCAAACGCCGGCTACGCGCGGATCGCTACGCTGCGCGAACACCTCACCCCCCACCTGGGCATCAAGACCGGCTGCAACCGTGTCTTCCTCAACCCCGACCTACCACCCTCCACACCCCACCTGCTTCCCTGCCTGCGAGGCGCCCACCTACACGCCTTCAACCCGCAACCGGCCGACCGCCTGCTCTTCTGCTACGACACCAAGAGCGCGCAACCCCTCTCCGACATACCCCCCGCCCTGCACACCTACCTCGCCGGACACACCTCCGCCCTACACTCCCGCGTAGACTGGCATCCCATCCCATCCCCCTGGCACCTACAACGCGTCCGGCCCTCCTCACTCGGCCATCGCGTCGCCTGGCGGGACATAGCGCCCGAGCTATGCGCAGCACCCCTGCTGCCCGTCCATCAAGGCGGTCCGCTGCTCCTCAACACCGCCTACTACGTCGCGGCCCCCTCACACCAGCTCGCAATCCGCTGGACCTGCTGGCTCAACAGCCCCCCCATCAGGACCCTCGCCCGAAACAGCGCCCAACAAGCGCTGCACGGCTACTTCCGCTTTCTCGCCCACACCGTAGGAGCGCTCCCCTTCCCCTTCTTTCTCTTCGACCCGGAGCCCATCGATGACCTCGACCGCCTCGCCAACGAGCTCGCCACACAACCCGCCGCCTACCCCGACCTCTCCGCCGAACTCGCCCGCACCGTCACAGAGCTGCTTGCCGCTGAACGAGCCTTCCTCGCAGACCGTGGCCTTTCCCTTTGCCCTGCGACCTGACCAGCAATCCACCCTCAGCGACCTTCTCGCCCTCCCCTACGGAGCCCTCCTCCACGCCCCAACCGGCTGGGGCAAAACGCGTGTCAGCCTCGCCTACGCCCACCACCTCCAACAACCACTCACCGTCATCGCCCCCCGCGCAACCCACCCCTGGTGGCGAGACCACCTGCGCCACCTGCCCCTTCCCTACTCCCTCGTCACACCCCAAACCCTCCAGCGCCGGACCCTCCCCACCCACGACACACCCACCACCATCCTGGTCGACGAGGCACACCACTTCCGCAACGCCAACACCGCCGGCTACCGCAACCTCCTCACCTCCCTCCCCAACACCCAACGCCTGCTCCTGACCGGCACCCCAGCCTGGCGCTCACCCCGCGACGCCTTCGCCCTCCTCCACCTCGTCACCCCACTGCCCACCCTCTTCTCCCCAACACCCCTCCAACACCTCTGCACCACCACAACCTTCAACCCACCCACATTCCCCCACACACGCCGCACCCTCCACGGCGTACCTCTCCCCACCGAACTCTTCCACGCCGTCCACAACGCCTGCCTCGATCTCACCGGCAGCAGCGCACTCGCATCATGGTTCTGCCTGCACATCGGCCTGCGCACCACCGCACACCCCGCCGCCGGCGCCCGCACCGCCAAACGCTGGCTGCACCTCCTCGAGACCAGCGTCGCCATCCCCGGACAACGCCTCTGGAAATGGCTCAAGTCCGGCTTCTCCAACTCCCCCGAATCCATCGCACTCCAGCTCCCCCTCGACCTCCCCGACTTCCCCCCGAACCACCCAAGCTCCTCGCACCAGCAAACACTCCACCACCACCTCACCCACCTGCACCACGCCCTCGCCAACCTCGACCCCCCCGACGCCATCACCAACACCCTCAACCAATGGCTCCCGCAAAGCACCGACAACCCCGTCGTCATCATGACCCACTACCGCGACGCAGCACACGCATACTACCAAACTCACCCCATCGACTGCCTCCTCACCTCCTCCCACGCACGCTGGCGCCGCCAGCCCACCACCCGCGACACCGCGCTCGCCACCTTCACCAACCAGCAAGCACACTCCATCATCACCACCAGCACAGGCACCGAAGGCCTCAACCTGCAACACGCCAACCGCCTGCTCCTCCTCGACCCAACATTCACCGACGCCGAAGACCAACAACGCATCGGACGACTCCTAAGACCCGGCCAGACGCGACACGTCGATATCATCGACATCGCCCCACACCCAGACACATGGCACGCCACCCACACCAACCCCAACATCCTCCGACAACCCATCCCCCCACTCAACCCCGCCACACTCCTACCCCCACCACAACACTGCCTCGCCCTCGCCCCCTTCCACTGGTTCACCGACACCCACGGCACCCCCTGGCCCGAAGCCTTCCGCCGCGCGATCGGCACCGCACTCAAGGACCAGGACGATCTTGCCTGG
>ERZ869909.639-NODE-639-length-36952-cov-277.414346_pt1 | contig 36952 bp, 32 predicted proteins | sample MGYA00520892_ERZ869909 | MGnify/ENA primary metagenome ERZ869909 (study PRJEB32215, sample SAMEA104723947) | bioreactor metagenome | biome: bioreactor; feature: anaerobic bioreactor; material: water | place: China | collected 2015-03-12 ...
GCCTGGGCCGACGGCCAGCCCAACTACGGCTGGGCTTTCCTGCCATTGGGTCCCGACGGCTGGGATTTCGCCTCGGCAGAGGGCGGCGTACCGCCCAAGCTGATCGTCGAGTACCGCCTCGACGGCGGAGAGCCGCCGGTGAACCGCCCGCCCGTGGCCAACGACGACAGCGCTACGACCATCAAGGGTGCGGCCGTGGAGATCGCCGTGCTGGCCAACGACAGCGACCCGGACGGCGACCCGCTGACGGTGGCCAGCTTCACCCTGCCCACCAACGGTACCGTCACGCTCAACCCGACAGGCACCATGACCTACTCACCGAACGCGGGCTTCATCGGCAGCGACAGCTTCACCTACCGCGCTTCCGACGGCAGCCTGCAGAGCGCAGCCGCTACGGTCATCGTCTCCGTCACCCACAACGTGCCGCCACCTCTGCCGCTGGAGACGAGCTATATCGCAACGGCCTTCAACACCAGCGATCGCCGCAACTTCGAACACAACAACGCTAACAAGAGCTTCTTCCATGACGGCAAATGGTGGGTCGTGCTGCCCGAGCAGAGCGGCTGGCACGTTTACCGTTTCGACGGTACCCTGCCCGAGCCCGGCACGCAGGGCGGCTGGAGCAGCGCCAGCCCGACCCTGCTCACCAGCGGTCGTCGCGCCGACATCGCCTGGCACGACGCGAGCGACACGCTCTACGTGCTCAACTTCGGCCCCACTGAGACGAAACCCAGGCTCTATCAAATGAGCTACGACCAGCAGCAGCAGACGTTCGCCATCGAGAAGAACGTGCAGTTGGCGGGCTCGGGCGGCAAGCTGGCGGGGGCCGAGTGGGAACAGAACACGGAAATGGCGCTCGGCCTGGATCAGAACGGCATACCGGTGGTGGCCATGATAGGCCCTTCGGCTTCAGGCGGTTCGGCAGGCCTCAAGCTGGCCTACCCCACCTCTTCCAGCCTTGCCACCTGGGCCACGGTGACCATCGACAGCGGCCCCAGCACCATCTCCGGCAGCAACGGCGACAACAAGGTCGACTTCGTCGCCTTCACGCTCAACGGCATCGACCATGTCGGTCTCGTCTATGGCGACGATGCCACGGGCCTGTGGAAATTCGCCTACCAGGCCACACCCAACTCTCCCACCGGCTATGCCTCCGGCTGGGTGATCGAGACGATTACCGGTGCTGTCGTGCTGGACAACCACCTTGCCGTGCTGTGGGACGGCAGCAGCATCATCATGACCGTCAAGGACGACAAGAACGCCATCTGGGCCATCAAGGGCATGCCGGGCGAATGGGAAGCGCCGGTGTTGGTACATTCCGCCTCCCAGAACGGCAGCCGTCCGACGCTGGTCTACGACGAGGACAACGAGCAGATCTACGTTTTCTATCAGGAGAATACCAACCGGCCCTATGGCGACATCCACTTCAAGGTTTCCTCGGTCGCGGAACTGAGCTTCGATGCCTCGAGTCCTGGAACGAAGATCATGACCAGCAGCCGCGACGGAGAGAACATGAGCGACCCCCAGACCCCGGTGCATGCGGTAGGTGCCTCCACCGACAGCATGTTCTTTCTCTTCGCGCGCAACCAGGAAGCCAGGGAGATCTGGTACAACGACTTTCAGCTCAACGACGATGCTTTCCTGGCCTGACGGTGGCCGAGCCCGCAGGCTCACTCCTCCCGTGCCGCTCTAGCGAACACGTCGGCGAGAGGCTTGAGCAGATAGCTGGCGAAGGTGCGCTCGCCGGTATGGATCATGACCTCCGCCGGCATGCCTGCCAACAGCTGCATGTGCCCATCGAGGGCCTGCCGTTCGCTATCCGACACCCGCAGGCGCACGCGATAGTACCTGACTCCGGTCACCTCATCGTGCTGGCTGTCCGCACTGACGTAGACGATCTGGGCCGGGCTGGTGTGGGTGCGCCGCTGATTGAAGGCGGAAAAGCGTATCTCGGCCGCCTGACCGGTATAGAGCCGGTCGATGTCCCGCCCCGGCACACGCGCCTCGACGAGAAAGCCATCTCCCACCGGCACCAGATCCAGTAGCGACTCCCCAGGGCGCACCACGTCGCCGATCGAATGCACACGACGATCCACCACGGTGCCTTCCACCGGCGCCTTGATCACGGTACGCAGGAGCTGGTCCGACAGCGAGATCATGCGCTCTTCGGCCTCTGCCACGCGCGCCTGGGCGTCCCGCAGCTGCTCTGCGATGTCCTTGTGGAACTCCTGGACGCGAATCTCACGCTGCAGGCGGTTCTCGCTCAGCAGCGAACCGAGGCGACCGATCTCGGCGCGACGGGCGGCCACTTCCCCCTCGATCAGCAAAAGATCGCGCTCGACCTCCCGCAGTCTGAGGTTATTGACCAACCCCCTCTCGAACAGACCCCGCAGATCACGCTCCTCGGCACGCAGCGAGGCGAGATGACGCTCGCCCAGGCGCACCAGTTCCTCCAAACCCTCGATCTGACGGCGCATCTGTATCACCTGCTCATCCAGTGCCTGCAGCGAACCCAGGTGGGACTGGCGTCTGGCCACGAACAGCGCCTGCTGCAGGGCCATCACCTCCTGAGCTCGCGGCAAGTCGGCTTGCACGAGTTCCTCGGGTATGGCCAATACCTCGCTTCCCTGCTGCTCGGCCAGGAGCCGCAGCTCAGTGGCCCGGTAGGCAAGGTAGTGGGAGCGCAGGATCTGAAGCTGGCTGCGGGCCTGGATGTCATCGATCACGACCAGAGGCTGACCGGCCACGACCAGATCGCCATCCGCCACCAGAATCTCCCTCACGATCCCCCCCTCCAGATGCTGGACCGAACGCCGGAAGGACTCGACCGCCACGTGACCGGGCGCGACCACCGACACGGCGAGCTCAGCGAAGGAGGCCCAGCCAACGAAGCCGCCCAGGCCCAGCAGCAGCACCAGCAGACCGAAGCCGTGGTAGCGACGCTCATCCAGAGGCACCTCACACGACGCCAGCTCCGACAGTGCCTCGTCGCCACTTTGCCTACGCGGCTCCGTGGGTTCATGCGCAATGTTCATTGCCGCCTCCCACAGGCGTTCCCATCGCCCTTGAGGCGAACGAACGCGCCTCCGCCGTGGCCGCGGGTACCGGCTTGATGGCCAGGCCGGCCATGACCTCCTCACGCAGACCGAAGCGCTGCACTTCTCCGTCGCGCAGCAGCAGGAGCCGATCCATGTCCTTCAGTACGCTGATTCGATGGCTGATGACACAAAGCGTCACGCCTTCCCGTTTCAGCGTCTGCATGGCCTCGCTCAGGGCCTGCTCGCCGCGGTCATCGAGATTGGCGTTCGGCTCGTCCAGCATCACCACTACGGGATCGCCATACAGGGCTCGTGCCAGGGCAATGCGCTGACGCTGCCCACCGGAAAGACCGCTGCCGGAAGCGATGACGGTGTCGTAGCCTTCGACAAGGGACAGGATCATCTCATGCACCCCTGCCTTGCGGGCCGCCGCCACGACCCGCTGCGAGTCGATCTCGCCGAAACGCGCAATGTTCTCGGCCACAGTGCCATCGAAGAGCTCGACGTCCTGAGGCAGGTAGCCGATGCAAGGCCCCAGCAAGTCACGTTGCCAAGAGGCGATGTCGGCGCCATCGAGACGCACCGTACCGCTCGACACCGGCCAGATACCCAGCATGACTCTGATCAGCGAGGATTTGCCGGCAGCACTGGGGCCTATGATGCCAAGATGCTCACCGGCGGCGAGTTCGAAGCACACGCTGTGAAGCACCGGCTGTCGCCCACCCGGTACGCATGCCGAAACGCTTTCGAGGCGAAGCTCTCCCCTGGGCCGAGGCAGGGCCATGCGCTCAGGCTCTCGCGGCACCCGCTGCAGCAGCTCTTCGAGGCGGCGATAGGCCCCACGGGCGGAGACGAAGCCCCGCCAGCTACCGATCATGCGGTCGATGGGCGCCAGCGCCCGCCCCATGACGATGGAGCCGGCGATCATCATGCCCGCCGTCAGCTCCGCCCTGAGCACCAGCCAGGCGCCGAGCCCCAGAATCAAGGATTGCGCCAGCAATCGCAGCACGCGTGCACTGCTGGCCAGCGCCTCACCCCGGTCACAGGCCAACGACTGCCCGGTCAGATAGTACCGGTGCCGCTGCAACCAGCGTGCCCGAACTCCCGCCTGCATGCCCATGGCATGGAACGCCTCGGCGTTGCGCAGATTGGCTTCCACCAGTTCGTTGGCTCTGATCTGCTCGGCTGCAGCATCGCTCAGCAGCGGCTGGGTGATCTTCTCGCCGATCAGGGTAAGCACTACCAGCAACATGCCGGCGCCAGTAGCAAACAGCCCGAGCCAGGGATGAAAGAGAAAGAGCACCGCCAGGTAGATCGGTACCCAAGGAGCATCGAAGAAGACCAGCAGCCCGTTGCCGGAGAGGAACTGCCGCAGCGTGGAGAGATCGGTGAGCGGCTGGGCGGATTGCCGACTGCCCGTGAGCAGGCCACCGCCGAACATGGCCTGGAAGAGTCTGCCGCTGAGCCCTAGATCGAAGCGGTTGCCCATGCGTACCAGGATGCGATAACGCACCAGTTCGAGCAGGCTCATGACGAGAAACAGGAAAACGACGACTACGGTAAGCATCAGCAGTGTCTCGCCGCTCATCGTGACGAGCACGCGATCGTAGACCTGCAGCATGTAGATGGCCGGCACCAGCATCAGCAGGTTGATGAACAAGCTGAACAGCCCCACCGAAACGAAGGCAGCCCGGCAGGCATGCAGCGCATGCTCAAGCTCCGAGGCATCCTGTTTCCTGCCCATCGAGGGTCACCTGCAGGTCTGGCGTTGGCGCGGAACACGCTTACGAAACGACACAGCTCGTTCAAATACGGTAGCACGCAGTCTACCCATTGGGATCATGCACTTAGAAAATTGGCTACCATATCCGGCCCGCCTCATACCTGTAGGCTTTCACGTCTCAGGACTAAATAACAAAAAATAATTGCAGAACGTTACTTTTTGACAACAATTAAGTTTAGGCCTGTTGTCCGCAGGGACTACTCCTGCCAGACGCTGTGCTTAGCGCCATCAGTACCGCCAAACCTGTAGCGATGCAGGGACGGAAAGCCACGGGTCTCACCTCCTGAGACAGCCGGGCCGCCTGAACCGGGCGCCTTGAAAAGTATGCAACACAAGGCGGGGATGCAGGCGGAATGCCCGGCTCGGGTATGCCTGTTCCAATGATAACCATAATCAGGCATTGAGGATTCGTACGATGACATCCTTCACCCAATACCTCGGTGGCAGTCCGGAGAGCCAGAACGTCTTTTCCAAGGAGTACACGGCGTGGCTCAGTAGCATGCTCGGTGACCCAGACGTCACGGCCTGGCTCGAAACCCAGCTCGATGAAGACATGCTCGAAGCCTTTCTGCTGGGCCATTACACGGTAGAACTCAACCAGAACAGCATCGATGGTGCGCCCTACCTGACCTTCGATAACGGCGGCAGCTTCGAGCTGACAGCGCTGTTCAGCGGTGAGAAATCCTCCTTCGAGTGGACCAAGGGAAAGGCCACTCAAGAGCGCTGGTTCTTCGATAGCTATTCCGTCCCTGGCGGCGAGGTCGAGAATCAAGCGCCAACCGATATTCGCCTCTCGATCAGCCCTGATTTGGCTAGTGCCGTGCAAGGAACCACCTCCGGCTCTCATGACGTCCCTGCCAATACTACCACCGGCTCTGGTACCGTTATCGGCACCCTGTCTGCGGCAGACACGGACGAGGGCGACACGCACGTCTTCGAGATCGTTGCTGATCCCACTGATCGATTCATGATCGTAGATGGCAACGTTCTCAAGCTTCAAGAAGGTAAGGAAATCCAGGAGGATGATGGCAGTTTCGACCTAACCCTCAAGGTAACCGATAGTGCGGGGAACGAATTCTACGAGACCTTTACTTTTCATACCGCTCCACCTGGAAACAATGGTGACGAGGTAACCGGCACCAACCTCGGCGGAAGCGGTACCGAGGAGGACCCCAGAACGGGCGACGATATCATTTTCGGTTTTCGAGGCGGTGATATGCTCAACTTACTGGTGGAGGACGACCTCTTCCTATTTGGCACCAGTGGAGATGATTCGCTCTTTGGCGGACGAGGCAACGACACCCTATACGGTGGCGAAGGAGACGATCAGCTCTTCGGGGGTGCAGGTAACGATGTGCTTATCGGGGGGGCCGGCGCCGACATCCTTTCCGGGGGTGACGGGAACGACACCTTCAAATGGCTCGCCGGCGACATGGCAGGCACTACTGACGAGCACTTTGACAAAATCCTCGACTGGTCCAATGGCAGTAACAAATTGGATATCGCGGAGCTGCTGAGCGATTTTGGCTTCAATTCTCAGAATCATGACCTTGCCGACTGGGTTCAGGTCACCAGTGACGGCACTGATACCACCATTGCCGTGGCCACCAGCGTTGCCGATGCCGAGGCAGGCAGTCATTCCAATCTGGTACTGCTGGAAGGCGTGGTCACCGACTTCGATGGCCTTGTCGGCAAACTGATCGTCGACTAAGTCGGCAGCACAGCTCTGAAAGCCAACGCCCCGCACCGTCTGCACGGTGCGGGGCGTTGGTTTTCAGGCGTCGCGGCTCAGCGATAGACCGGGAAGCGCGCGCAGACGGCCTCGACCTTGTCCTTCACCTCGGCTTCGATGGCGGCGGTATCCTCACCCTTGGCCATGACGTCGAGGATGTCGCAGATCCAGCCGGCCAGCTCGCGACACTCGCCTTCACCGAAACCGCGGGTGGTCACGGCCGGGGTGCCGATGCGCAGGCCGGAAGTGACGAACGGGCTCTGCGGATCGTCGGGTACGGCGTTCTTGTTGACGGTGATGTGGGCGCGGCCCAGGGCGGCATCCGCGTCCTTGCCGGTCAGGCCCTGCTTGATCAGCGAGAGCAGGAACAGGTGATCCTCGGTGCCACCGGAAACGATGTCGTAGCCGCGCTCGATGAACACGCCGGCCATGGTCTGGGCGTTCTTGACCACCTGCTGCTGGTAGCTCTTGAAGCCGGGCTCCATGGCCTCCTTGAAGCACACCGCCTTGGCGGCGATGACGTGCTCCAGCGGGCCGCCCTGGCCGCCGGGGAACACGGCGGACTGCAGCTTCTTCTCGATCTCTTCGTTGCCTTCGGCGGAAAGGATCAGGCCACCGCGTGGGCCGCGCAGGGTCTTGTGAGTGGTGGTGGTCACCACGTGAGCGTGGGGCAGCGGGCTCGGGTAGACCCCGGCAGCCACCAGGCCGGCGATGTGGGCCATGTCGACCAGCAGGTAGGCACCTACTTCATCGGCAATCTCGCGGAACCTGGCCCAGTCGATGATCTGGGAGTAGGCGGAGAAGCCGGCGATGATCATCTTGGGCTGATGCTCGCGAGCCAGCCGCGCCACTTCCTCGTAATCGATGCGTCCGTTGCCGTCGATGCCGTACTGCACGGCATTGTAGTGCTTACCGGAGAAGTTCGGCTTGGCGCCGTGGGTCAGGTGACCGCCGGCATCGAGGCTCATGCCCAGCACGGTGTCGCCCGGCTTGACCAGCGCCTGGAACACGGCGCTGTTGGCCTGGGAGCCGGAGTGAGGCTGAACGTTGGCGTAGCTGGCAGCGAACAGCTGCTTGGCGTAGTCGATGGCCAGTTGCTCGACGATGTCGACATACTCGCAGCCGCCGTAGTAGCGCTTGCCGGGGTAGCCTTCCGCGTACTTGTTGGTCAGCTGGCTGCCCTGGGCTTCGAGAACGCGCGGGCTGGCGTAGTTCTCGGAGGCGATCAGCTCGATGTGCGCTTCCTGGCGAGCGACTTCCTTCTGCATCGCATCGAACAGGGCATCATCGAAACCGGCAATCGTCATGTCACGGCTGAACATCGGCGGGAAACCTCGCATACGGGGAGAATCGGGATGCGCCATGATACCCCAGCCCATGGCGGCTTTCACTTGAAAGGCCGTCATGGGCGGGTGCAGAAATGCTCATGCTGCGTTTAGCTGCAGCAAGGGAACGCTAAACAAATCGACGAGCGAGATGCGGCGTAAGGCGCACGGTTCCTGGCGCAGCGATCACCCTTTAGCGGGTCTCGACCTTGACGCTGAGCTTCCCCGGCACCCCCAGCGGGTCGCTCATGTAGGTGGTCACGTTGCTTTGCGCCGGCAGCGTCACACGCACGTCGAGGTGCTGCGCACTGCCCTCCAGCAGGTCCACCAGCCCCACCAGGACGGCCTGAATCTCGGGGCCGAACATCATGCCGAAGCCCTGGGCCTGGGTGCGCACCTGCTCGACGTACAGCGCCTCCGTCACCCCCTCCATCGCCGCTCCCAGCGTGGCCAGGCGCGAGAACAGCCCTTGGTTGGCCAGGCTCAAGTGAATGTCGCCGCCCAGCAGGGTGGCGTCCTCGAGCCAATCCATGTTGCCGAAGGCATCACTGGGAGTCACATCGTGCGGCAGCAGCAGCGGCAAATTGATGTCGAGCAGCAGGCTCAAGGCATCGTGGATGTCGATCTGGCTGTCGCTGATCAGCACGCTGTGCTCGTCCTTCTCCTGCCAGCTGCCGAGCAGGGCGGCATCGAGGCGCAGCTCGCCGCTGCCGCCGGTCAGTACGTTGCTGACCATGCGCAGTTGGGTGCGCTCATCCTCGGGAGCCAGCTCGATCATGCGCGCCAGGTCCATGTGCAACCCCTCGAGACGCACTCCACCCTTGCCGTCGTCGAAGTTGCCGTCGAGATCGATCAGGGCCAGACGAGCGACCAGCTCGGGAGACTCCACGGCCAGGTCACGCAGCACCAGCGAGGCCAGCTTCTCCTCGCCCTCTTTATCGATGCCGGTCAGCCCCTCCAGGCGCAGCGAACGCAGCGTGAACGACCCGGAACCGAGCTCGTCCAGTTCATCGAAAACGCCGGCCATTCCGGAAATCTCCAGCATGCCGATCGCCTCGTGGGAGAGCGACTCGCCGCGCAGCTTGTCGATGGTCATGCGGCCATGGCCGCTGCTGAACGGTGTATCGAAGAAGATCTCCTCGGCAAGCTCCGAGGCCAGCTCGATCACGATGCCGTCGATGGCAAGGCTACCCAGGCGCACCTGCTCGGGCGTCAGCGCATCATCATGCAGCGGGAATACCGCCTGCGACGGCTCGCCGAGCACGATGCGCTCGACGCTCATCAGGGTCAGCTCGGTGAGACTGTCCTCGATGCGCAGGCCTTCGAGCGTGACTTCGGCAGGGGCGTCGTAATCGCCACTGACGATGTAACGATCGATCAGCAGGCGCTCGCCCTCGTCGGCCTCGAAGACGATGTCCTCGGCGGTGAGCCGTGAGCGCAGCATGGCGCTCGAGACGTCGCCGATGGAAAGCGTTCCACCCTCGCTGAACAGCGCCCGCAGGTCGGCTTCGAAGCGCTCTGCGTCCGCCATCGCAGCCCCATGAACGCCAAAGAGAGCGATGCAGACAAGGGTCTGCTTCAGGTTGATTGATCGGGGTCGGTAAATCTTCATCGATGCCACCTCCTGTGCACTGCATCGGTCGGATAGGAAGGTGGCAAGGCACGCCGCACCACATTCGCAATTACATAGTGTAACCGCATTCATGCAGTGCAGCGCTGCAACATCGCCTGCGGGCGTTTCAACGTCGCGGTGGACGAATCAGGCCTCTCCCAGCAGCCCCAGGCTCGCCGCCGGGGCCTGCTTGCGCAGGCCCCGCGACAGGACATGACCGATGGCACCGATCAACACCGCGCCACCCAGGGGCAGCACGACCCAAAGCCATAGGTGAAGGCGTGGCGCCAGGTCGAACCAGGCGATATAGATGCCGGCGGTGGCCAGCTCGGCCAACAGCGCGCCCATCAGGCCGCTGGCCAGGCCGAGGATGGCGAACTCGGCTCCCTGCACGCGGGAAATCAGGCTCTGGCCGGCGCCGAACACCCGCAGCAGGCCGCTCTCGTGAGCACGTGCCGGACGACTCGCCGTCAAGGAGGCATACAGCACGCTCACCCCGGCCAGCAGCACGAAGGCCAGCACCAGCTCCACGGCACGCGTCACCTGAGCCACGACGTCACGCACCTGGGCCAGTATGGCGTCGATGTTGAGCAGCGACACCCCGGGGAAGCGCTGTACCAGCTGGCGCAGCGTATCGCCCTGCCCGCCGTCCAGGTGGAAGGCGGTGATGAAACTGTGGCCGAAACGCTCCAGCACCCCGGGCGGGAAGATGACGAAGAAATTGGGGCGGAAGCTGTCCCAGTCGAGGTTGCGCAGGCTGGCCACCTCACCGACGATCTCCTCGCCGCCGATGGTGAAGGTCAGGCGGTCGCCCAGCGACAGGCCCAGGCGCTCGGCCAGCCCATCCTCCAGCGAGATCGGCACCACGCTCTGCGCCGGCTCGGCATCCACCTCGCCCAGCCAGCCGTTGGGCGGGGCCTGCTCCAGCGCATCGAACCACTGGCCGGCTACCACCCGGTTGCCCTCGGGGAGTTCGGCCTGCCAGGTGAGGTTGAGCTCGCGGCGCAGCGAGCCGTCGCCGCGGGATTCCACCGGCACGGCGTCCCGGGCCGGCTCACCGTTGATCTCGGTGAGTCGCCCACGCACCATCGGGTAGAGCGCGGTGCGGTCGTCGGCACTGGCCTCCAGCGCCTCGATGAACGCTTCGCGCTCGGCGGGCTGGATGTTGATGGCAAAGTAATTGGGCGCATCCTCGGGCAGTTGCTCCTGCCAGGTGGTGAGCAGGTCGCCGCGCACCATGGCGATCATGGCCATGGCAAAGAAGGTCACCGAGAAGGCGAGCAGTTGCCCCAGGCTGGCGGAGCGCCGCCGCGCCAGCTGGCGCCCGCCCAGGCGCAGAGCCTGGTTCAGCTCCGCACCCTTGCCACCGCCTTGAGGCAGACGCGCGGCAACGCGCAGCACCAGGCCGAGCAACAGCCCCCCCAGCCCCCACAGCACCACCAGCATGATCAGCCCGCCCACCAGCAGCGAAGCTGCCAGGCCGAAGTCGCCGGAGTAGAGCCATAGCAAGCCGCCGAACACCAGGCTGGCCACCAGCACCACCAGCCAGGCCGCGGCCGGCAGCGGGTCGAGTTCGCGGCGCAGCACCTTGAGCGCACTGACCCGCTTCAAGCGCAGCAGCGTGGGGCCGGCAAAGCCGACCAGCACCGCCAGTGCCGTCAGCACCCCCAGCCACAGCGGCAACCAGCCCGGCGGCGGCAGGGTCAACGGCAGGAAGGCCGTGAGCAGCGCCAGCAATGCGGCCTGACCGACCAACCCCAGCAGCGCCCCGAGCAGCGACGCCGCCAGCGCCAGCCACAGCAGCTGCAGGGCGAACAGCCAGGTCAGATCGCGCTGAGTGGCGCCGAAGCAACGCAGCAGCGCTGCAGTATCCAGATGTCGCTCGACGTAGCGTCGCGTGGCCATGGCCACCGCCACCCCGGCCAGCAGCACGGCGGCAAGCCCGGCCAGGCTCAGGTAACGCTCGGCACGCTCCAGGGCGTTGCCGAGCCCCGGTCGGTCGCGGTGCACGTCGCGCACCTCGACGCCGTCACGCCGCAGGCGCTCGAGCAGCGGCGCCAGCTGGTCCAGCGCCTGGGGCGGGCCGGCGGCGAGCAGCTCGAACTCCACCCGTGCGCCGGGCTGTACCAGGTTGGTAGCTTCGAGATCGTCGAGATGAATCATCAGACGCGGGTTGAAGTTGCCGAAGCCGGCGGACTGATCCGGCTCGCGCTCGACCAGTCCGGTCAGCGTCAGCTCGCCCTCGCCCACCTGAATGCGGTCGCCCAGCTCCGCCTCCAGCAGCAGCGCCAGGCGCGGTGCCACCCAGGCCTCACCCGGAGCGGGGCCGTGACTGACCGTCTCGAGGCCCTCGCCGCGGTCGACGTAGACCTCGCCGTAGTGGGGATAGACGCTGTCCACGGCCTTGAGGCTGGCCGGCTGGAAGGCATCGCCGAAGCTGACCATGGTCACCATGTCGACCTGGTCGCTCAGCGTCATGCCGGCCTCTTCCAGAGTCTGGCGCAGCTCCTGGCTGAAGGGGCGGCCCTGTTCGAGCACCAGGTCGCCGCCGAGCAACTGGCCGGCCTGGCGGGTCAGGCCACGGTCGAGACGGTCGAGGAAGAAGCCGATCATGGTCGAGGCAGCTACCGCCAGCGCCAGGGCGACGAACAGCGCACGCACGTCGCTGGCGCGCAGATCGCGCAGCAGGCCGCGGGCGGAGAGGCGCAGCAGATTGGCACCCTCGGCCCGGGTAGAGGCTCGGCTCATGCGCTCACCTCATCGTGCACGAGTTCGATCAGCCGCCCCTCCTCCAGGCGCAGGCTGCGGTCGCAGCGCGCCGCCAGCGCCTGGTCGTGGGTCACCAGCACCAGGGTGGTGCCGGCTTCGCGGTTGAGCTGGAACAGCAGATCGATGATGCGCGCCCCGGTGGCTTGATCCAGGTTGCCGGTGGGCTCGTCGGCGAACACCAGCTCGGCGCCGGTGACGAAGGCCCTGGCCAACGCGACCCGCTGCTGTTCGCCACCGGAGAGCTGCTTGGGCAGATGCTCCAGGCGCTCACCGAGGCCGACCCGGGTCAGCCAGTCGCGGGCACGCGACTGGCTATCGGGCAGCGGCGAGAGCTCCAGCGGCAGCAGCACGTTCTCCAGTGCCGTCAGAGTCGGCAGCAGTTGGAAATTCTGGAACACGAAGCCGACCCGACCGGCACGCAGCCGGGCGCGGCCATCTTCATCGAGCTTGCCGAGCGTTTCGCCGAACAGCTCCAGCTCGCCGCCGCTCGGCTCGTCCAGCCCCGCCAGCAGGCCGAGCAGGGTCGACTTGCCTGCGCCGCTCTGGCCGAGGATCGCCACGCTCTCGCCGGGGAACACTTCGAGCTCCAGACCACTCAGAATGGTGAGCCGCCGCTCGCCGCTCGTCACCTGCTTGCTCAGCTGACGAGCATGTAGAATCGGTTTGACGTCACGCCCGGAAGCGGCGGCAAGCGAAACAGCATCTCGAGTCAAGGAGTCGGTCATGGTGAAAGTTTTTCCCTTTGGTCTGGTAGGCGTCTGGCTGGCGCGCTGGCGTTCCTGCGGCGCCGGCCTTGCCGGGAGCGCGCTGTTCGCCCTGGCCCTGGTCACCGCTCCGGCCCTGGCAGCCGAGCGTCCGATACTGCTGGTGGTAGGCGACAGCCTGAGCACCGCCTACGGCTTCGAGCAGGAGGCCGGCTGGGTCACCCTGCTCGAGGAGCGGCTCGACGGCAGCGCCCGGGTCGTCAATGCCAGCATCAGCGGAGAGACCAGCGGCGGCGGTGCCAGCCGGCTCCCCGAGCTACTCGGACAGCACGACCCCGACATCGTTCTACTCGAGCTGGGCGGTAACGACGGCCTGCGCGGCCTGCCGCCGACCCAAATGGAGGCCAATCTGGCCGGCATGATCGAGGCCAGCCAGACCGCCGGGGCCGAAGTGCTGCTGCTAGGCATCGACATTCCGCCCAACTACGGGCAGGCCTACCGTCGCGCCTTCACCGACGTCTTCACCCGGCTGGCCGAGACCTACGATACCCCACTGGTGCCGTTCCTGCTGGAAGGCGTGGCGCTGGAAGAAGGCCTGATGCAGGACGACGGCATCCACCCCACCGCCGAGGCCCAACCCATCATACTCGACAACGTCTGGCCGGCGCTCGAGCCGCTGCTGGAGAGCAACGGCGTGCAGCTGGCCGAACTCGCAGCGGAATGAGTGGCTAGCCGGCGGTCCATTTGCGGACTATTCTTGGACCACCGGCATGTTATCAGGAGTGCACTCATGCGTACCGAGACCATCAGCTACCTCAAGCAGAATGCGGCCACACTCGATGTGGAGGAGCCCTTGGTCATCACGCAAAAGGGCAAGCCTACCTACGTGGTGGAATCGTATGCCGCCCACGAGCGCCGCGAACAGGCCATCGCCCTGCTCAAGCTGCTGAGCCTGGGAGAGAAGAGCCGTGAAGAAGGCAAGACCATGAGCGCCGAGGAGTTCATGGCCCGACTCGAGACCAGGCACGAGGCACGCCGCGGCGAATCATCATGACCCCTCCGCTGCGAGTGGTCTTCGAAACTACGGCAGAGCTCTCCCTGGAATCCTGCGAGAACTTCCTGCTCGACCAGCTCCAACTCCCGCTGCCCCATGTCGAGAAGATCTCACGGGGTCTCGTCACGACCAGTCTCGAGCGGCTCACGGCCCACCCCCATACCTATCCTGTCTGCCGGCTGGCCCTGGAGCTGGGCATCGGCCACTACCGTGAGCTGCTGATCGACGGCTACCGGGTCATCTATCGCTTCTGGCCCGAGCGGGAGCAGGTTTCAGTCTATCTCTTCGCCCATCAGCGCCAGGACTTCAAGCAACTGCTGTTCGAATATCAGCTGCTCTCCTGAACCGCTGCTCTCGGCGCCTTCTGCCACTGCTGCAGCCCCAGGCCGCCGAGGATGAGTACCAGCCCGACCAGGGTGGAGAGCAGGATCGGCTCGCCCACCACCAGGTAGAGCAGCAGCAGCGAGACCGGCGGCGACAGGAAGATCAGGTTGGACACCCGCGCCGTGCGCGACACCCGATGCACGGCCAGCTGCCACAGCACGAAGGCGATGCCCATCTCGAACAGGCCGACGTAGACCCCGGCCCCCAACGCCGCCCAGCCGTGCCAGCTGAAACCGGGCCCCAGCAGCATCAGCAGCGTGAGCACCGGCAGACCGACGCTGAAGTTCTGCCACTGGGCCACCAGCGGCGGGCGGGCGTCGCGCACGTTGAGCAGCCAGTAGAGCGCCCATAGCAGCGTCGAGGCCAGCGCCAGCCCTACCCCAAGAGGGTCGGCAAAGGCCACGTCGAGCACCTGCCCCCGGGTGGCGATCACCCACACCCCGGAATAGGCGATCAACCCTGCCACCACGTCGGTGCGGGTCAGCCGCTGGCCGAGGATCGGCACGGCGAGAAAGGCCATGGCCAGCGCCCAGGTGTAGTTGAGGGCCATGGCCTCCTGCCCCGGCAGGCGGGCATAGGCGCCGAACAGCACCAGATAGTAGGCTACCGGGTTCATCAGCCCGGCCCAGGCGGCGGTGCGCCAGCCGCGGCGCAAGGCCTGGCCGAGCAGCCCCTGACGCATCACCAGCACACCCATCAGCAGCCACGACACTGCAGATGCCAGCCACATCAGCTCCAACGGCGACATGTAGCCCAGCGCCACCTTGAAGGCGGTGGCCACCGTGGACCACAGCGCCACGGCTCCCAGGCCGAACAGAATCGCCTGGCGGTCCTGATTCGGCATTGCCGCACTGGTCATGGTTTTCATCGATCGATATGCCCCAGATCCCGCCCGGGGTCGAGCCGGTCGCGCACCCGCTGCTTGAGCTGCTTGCTGTCGGGAAAGCCGCCGTCGCGCTTGCGCTCCCACAGCGACTCGTCGTCGTAGAAGATCTCGAAATAGCCCCCGTGGGAGGGCACCAGCGCGACCTCCTCCAGCTCCTCACCGAAGGTGGAGAGCAGCTCCTGGGCCAGCCAGGCGCTGCGCAGCAGCCACTGACACTGGGTACAGTAATGGATGCGGATGCGTGACATGTCGGCAACTCTGTCGCAACAATGGAACGGGAATGATAGCAGCCAAGGAGCCGGGATGAGCGAGCGCGAGATCAGCCAGTCGCGACTGTACGAGTGGCTGACGGGCGATGAAGACAGCCGCATGTGCAAGGACATCGCCGACGAGGCCTGTAACGAGCAGCCACGCAACTTTTTCCTGCACCTGTTCGCCGCGCTGGGCAACAAGCTGGCCGACGAACTCTCCAGCGCCCGCCTGGTGCTACCCTGGCTGCTCGGCGTGATCGGCGCCCCGCTGTGGATGGTCGGCCTGCTGGTGCCGATCCGCGAGGCGGGGGCCCTGCTGCCGCAGCTGTTCGTCGCCGGCTTCATTCGTCTCAAGCCGCAGCGCAAGTGGGCCTGGGTCGTCGGCGGCTGTCTCCAGGCCGTGGCAGCGTTGGCACTCGCCCTGCTCGCGCTGTTCGGCCAGGGCGGGCTCGGCGGTAGCCTGGTGCTGATCACGCTGGTGGCGCTTTCCTTGGCCCGCGGGCTCTCTTCCATCGCCACCAAGGACGTGCTGGGCAAGACCATCGCCAAACAGCGCCGCGGCAACCTGCTGGGCTGGAGCGGCAGCGTGGCCGGGGCCGTCACCCTGGCGGCCGGCGGCGTGCTGATGCTGTTCGACGATCGCCCCGGCGAACTGGCTCTGGCGGCGCTGCTCGGCGTCGCCGCCCTGGGCTGGGCCGTCAATGCACTGTGCGCAGCACGCATCGCCGAAGTGCCGGGTGCCGTGGAGGGCGGCGAGAACGCCTGGAGCAGCATCAAACTGGGACTGCGCCTGCTGCGTGAGGATCGCAACTTTCTGCACTTCAATCTCTCACGTGCGCTGCTGTTGGCCAGCGCCCTGGCACTACCCTACGTGGCACTGCTCGGCCAGCAGCAGAGCGGCGCCGAGCTTGGTGGGCTGGGCTTGTTGATCGTCGTATCGGGCCTCGCCGGCATGGTGGCAAGCCCGGTGTGGGGCAAGCGCTCCGACGCCTCCAGCCGCAGCGTGCTGCGCGACACCGGCCTAGGCGCTGCGGCCTGCTGCCTGCTCGGCGCCGGTATTGCCTGGCTGCCGGGCGAGTGGACCGCGCAGGTATGGCCCTATGCCCTGGTTTATGCTCTGCTGGTCATCGTCCACGCCGGGGTGCGCCTGGGCCGCAAGACCTACCTGGTCGACATGGCGGGTCAGGACAAGCGCGCCCTCTACGTCGCGCTTTCCAACACCCTCACCGGCGTGCTGATGCTCGTGGTAGGCGGCATGACGGGCGTGCTGGCCCAGTGGCTGGGTACCGACTGGCTGCTGGTGGTACTGGCCGTGATGGCACTGGGAGCCGCCGCCTCCGCAGCGCGTCTGCCGGATGTCGAGTAGGGATCGGTCGGCGTTGTCAACCTGGCGCCGGCTGGCCATGATGTAGCATAGTGACATTCGGTAATAGTCACGATCGGTAACCGCCAAGCCCGAGACAGGAATGCCTGGAATGAAACGAACCCCATTGATCAGCCCCGAACTGCTCGAGCGCATCGTCGACGCCTCCGAGGACGGCATCGTGGTCGCCGAACAGGAAGGTGACGAAAACATCCTCATCTACGTCAACAAGGGCTTCGAGCGGCTCACCGGCTACAGCGCGGACGAGATCCTCTACCAGGACTGCCGCTTCCTGCAGAATGACGACCGCGACCAGGCGCCACTGGACAACATCCGCAAGGCGCTGGCCGAGGGCCGGCCGTGCCGGGAGGTGCTGCGCAACTACCGCAAGGACGGCACCCTGTTCTGGAACGAGCTGTCGATCACCCCCGTCTACGATGCCGACGACAACCTCACCTACTACATCGGCGTACAGAAGGACGTCACGGAACGCGTCGAGGCGCAGCGAGAGTTGGAGCGGCTCAAGGCCGAGCACGGTATTCCCTGACCTGTCCCCGACCTTCAGGTGCGAAGAAAAAAATCGCGATTAAGCTTGCTCTCGGCTCATTCCGGATATATATAGCCGTCAGGTGCCGACCTTATGGGCACCGATGGCGCTTCAGGTCCGTCGCTTCGGACGCGAAGCGGTTGTGCGACACGTCGATCGCAATGCGGTCGACACCGGGCCATGGGAGGATTTCGCATGAGCCATGAACCCCTTGTCAACGACACTCACGACGACGACGACTTCCTCGAAGCGGTGAACGACGACGACTACGTGCGTCCTCGCGCCTCCAGCCGTGCCGATACCCTGCGTGCCCGACGCCGCGTCGAGGCCCTGCTGGAAGAGCGCCGCCTCAAGCGCGCCATCGAAGACGACTGGATGATGCTCGACGAGGAAGAAGAAGAGTAAACGCCCCCATCGCGGCGACACTGGCCTTTGCCCTGCCCGACCACTATCATCGTGGCCACTGAACCCCTCAACTCCAGTGGAATTCCATGGCGCAATACGTCTTCACCATGAATCGGGTGGGCAAGGTCGTTCCGCCCAAGAAGCAGATTCTCAAGGACATCTCCCTATCCTTCTTCCCGGGCGCCAAGATCGGCGTGCTGGGCCTGAACGGTGCCGGCAAGTCGACCCTGCTGCGCATCATGGCCGGCGTCGACAAGGAGCATGAAGGCGAGGCGCGCCCCATGCCCGGCATCAACATCGGCTATCTGCCCCAGGAGCCGCAGCTCGACGACGAGAAGAGCGTGCGCGAGACCGTGGAGGAAGCCCTGGGTGAGATCAAGGAAGCGCAGACCAAGCTGGACGCCGTCTACGCCGCCTACGCCGAGCCGGACGCCGACTTCGATGCCCTGGCCGCCGAGCAGGCGCGCCTGGAGAACATCATCGAGGCCGCCGACGCCCACAACCTCGAGCGCAAGCTGGAAGTCGCCGCCGAGGCGCTGCGCCTGCCGCCCTGGGACGCCCGTGTCGGCCATCTCTCCGGCGGCGAGCGCCGCCGCGTGGCCCTGTGCCGGCTGCTGCTCTCCAGCCCCGACATGCTGCTGCTCGACGAGCCCACCAACCACCTGGACGCCGAATCGGTGGCCTGGCTCGAGCGCTTCCTGCACGACTATCCCGGCACCGTGGTAGCCATCACCCACGACCGCTACTTCCTCGACAACGTGGCCGGCTGGATCCTCGAACTCGACCGCGGCCACGGCATCCCCTTCGAGGGTAACTACTCCCAGTGGCTGGAATCGAAGGAGAAGCGACTGGAGCAGGAGGCCAAGCAGGAAGCCTCGCGCCAGAAGGCGATCAAGCACGAGCTGGAGTGGGTGCGCAGCAACGCCAAGGGGCGTCAGGCCAAGAGCAAGGCGCGCCTCAACCGCTTCGAGGAGATGCAGTCGGGCGACTTCCAGAAGCGCAACGAGACCAACGAGATCTACATTCCGCCCGGCCCGCGCCTGGGCGACAAGGTGATCGAGTTCCACGGCGTGTCCAAGCGCTTCGAGGACAAGCTGCTCTACGAGGATCTCTCCTTCACCGTGCCCAAGGGGGCCATCGTCGGCATCATCGGCGGCAACGGCGCCGGCAAGTCCACCCTGTTCAAGCTAATCACCGGCAAGGAGCAGCCCGACAGCGGTGAGGTGGTGATCGGCGAGACCGTCGACATCGCCTACGTGGAGCAGCTGCGCGACGCCCTCGAAGACAAGCAGACGGTGTGGGAAGCGGTCTCCGACGGCCAGGACATCCTCAACATCAATGGCTACGAGGTCTCCTCACGCGCCTATGTCGGCCGCTTCAACTTCAAGGGCAACGACCAGCAGAAGTTCCTCAAGGACCTCTCCGGCGGTGAGCGCGGCCGCCTGCAGCTGGCCCAGACCCTGAAGCAGGGCGCCAACGTGCTGCTGCTCGACGAACCGTCCAACGATCTCGACATCGAGACCCTGCGCGCACTGGAAGAGGCGCTGCTCGCCTTCCCCGGCTGCGCTCTGGTGATCTCCCACGATCGCTGGTTCCTCGACCGTATCGCCACCCACATCCTGGCGTTCGAGGGCGACTCCCACGTGGAGTTCTTCGAGGGCAACTACACCGACTACGAAGCGGATCACCGCAAGCGGGTCGGCAACGACACGCCGCACCGGATGAAGTACAAGCGCATCGACGCCTGATCCCTCTGGATGTCGCAAACGACGAGGCCCCGCCATGCGGGGCCTCGTTGCGTTCGTCTTGGAAACGCTAGGGCTTCCTTCGTCCAGTGATCAGCGAGACGATGAACAGCACGATGAACAGGAAGAACAGGATCTGGGCGATGGTCGTCGCCGCACCGGCAATGCCGGTGAAACCCAGCACCCCCGCAATGATGGCGATGATCAGAAACAGCATGGCATTGCCGAGCATATGGACCTCCTTGACACGTTTAGCGCCAATTTCCTTCGGCGCAGTTTCCCTATCAGGTGCCCTTAAGCCTTGCGTGAACTCCTCGAAGCGTCAAGTTACTACCGGTGACGCCTTGTTATAGCTCTGCTACACCACGGTACGAAACTGCCACTTCCCGGCTCGAGCCTGCCGGGCTCAGTAGAGCTCCGGCTCGCCCTCGGGGCGCGTCTTGAAGCGCCGATGGAGCCACATGTACTGCTCCGGGTGCTTGCCGATCGCCCGCTCGATGAAAGCGTTGACCTGCCTGGCATCGCTCACCTCATCGCCACTGGGGAAGTCCTCCAGCGCGGGGTGGCACTCGATGGTATAGGTGCGATCGTCCGGGTTGCGATGAAACATCAGCGGCACCACCGGCGCCCCGGTCATCCGCGCGATCTTGGCGGTCAGGCGAATGGTCGCCGCCTCGATGCCGAACAGCGGAGCGAAGACGCTGACGTCGCGGCCGAAATCCTGGTCCGGCGAATACCATACGATGTGCCCCGCCTTGATACGCCGTACCACCCCGCGCAGGTCGTGACGGTCGATGGCCTCGCCGAAGATGCGACTGCGCGCCCGGGTCATGAAACGGTCGAACAGCGGATTGTTGTGCGGCCGGTAGACCACGTCGGAAGGGAAGTAGAGCGAGTGCAACGCACCGCCCAGGTCCAGCGTCGAGAAGTGGATGCCCACCACCAGCACGCCCTTGCCCTGGGCGTAGGCCGCCTCCAGATGATGGCGGCCCTTGTAGGTGACGCGATGGCGCAGGTGCCTGGGATCGCGACACCAGCCCGTTGCGGTCTCGAGAATACCGATGCCATTGGCCTCGAAGGTCTCGCGCACCAGCTTGGCGCGCTCGGCGTCGCCGAGCTGGGGAAAGCAGAGCCTCAGGTTGGTGTCGACGATATGGCGGCGGCGCGGCACCGCCGCCCAGGCCAGCAGACCGAGGCCGCGCCCAATGGCGAGCCTGAGGCGCCACGGCAGCCAGGCCCCCACCCGCATGGCGCCGATGGCCAGCCATGCAGGCCAGAAGCGAGGATGGGCGTAGGAGTCGGGCCAGTTGCGTTTGGACATGCAGAATTCCGTTCAGATCGGGTTCGGGAGCAAGAGAACCGATGCTCAGTCGAGCCGCGAATAGCGCCGGGGAACTCGCGGCAGAATACCGGTCAACAGCGTATAGCTGATGGTATCGCAGTAGCGGGCCACCTCATCGACGCCGAGTACCGCGCCATGACGGGAGCGCCCCCACAGTACCACCTCGCTGCCGATGTCGGCCTCAGGGATGTCGGTCACGTCCACCGTCAGCATGTCCATCGACACCTTGCCGGCAATCGTCGTGCGCTGTCCGGCCACCAGCACCGGCGTACCGTCGACAGCATGCCGATCGTAACCGTCGCCATAGCCGCAGGCCACCACCGCGATGCGCGACGGCCGCGGTGCCCGCCAACGCCCGGCATAGCCCACCGGCTCCCCCACGGCCAGGTCGCGCACGGCGATGATCTCGGAGCGCAGCGTCATCACCGGCTGCAGGCGGCGGCTGGCAGCGCTGGGTCGTTCCAGCGGGTCGCTGCCGTACAGCATGACCCCGGGACGAACCCAACTGCCATGGGACTGCGGCCAGGCGAGGGTGGCCGGGGAGTTGGCCAGACACAGCGGGGCCTGCAAGCGCTGCGCCAGGTCGCGCATGCGTTGCAGTTGAGTCTCGAAGTAACCGGCATCGACGGCATCGGCGGTGGCGAAATGGCTCATCAGCTGCAGGCCGGTGGCGCACTCGGGGGCTGCCGACAGACGCTGCCACACCGACTCCACCTGCTCGGGGGCAAAACCCAACCGGTGCATGCCGGAGTCGACCTTGACCCAGACCGGGATCGGTCGGGCCGGGCGATGCGCCAGCAAGGCCTGGAGCTGCCACTCGCTGTGCACCGCCATCCACAGCCCGAGCGCCTCGACACGGGCCAGCTCCGCCGCCTCGAAAATGCCTTCCAGCAGCACGATGGGCGACGCGATGCCCCCTAGGCGCAGAGCCTCGGCCTCCTCCAGGCAGGCCACGGCAAAGGCGGGCGGGCGCTTGCCTTCGGGCAGCGACTCGAGAGCCAGTGCACACGCCACGGCACCGTGCCCGTAGGCATCGGCCTTGATCACGGCCAGAGCCCGGCTCTCCCCGGCAAGCTCACGCGCCAGGGCATAATTGTGACGCAGGGCGTCAAAATCGATGTCTGCAACCAGGGGCCTGGCCATGGCAACCTCCGCTGATGGGTAACAGCGCAGTATTATCTTTCATAACTCAAGCCGCTTCACGAAAGAAACCACCGATTACTCGGTGGCTCATGTGATTATCTACGCTTTTTAGCGGCGATTTCGTAATTTTTCACGAAGGCGCCCGAGGCCGCTCACCGATGTTCATGACCGGATTGTCGTTGGCCTCATCCGGCAGCTCCAGCGAGACCCGTTCCTCGTCGGACAGCCAGGCGTTGACTGCCTGAATGGAGTCCGCTCCGAGTATGCCTGCCTGCAGCTGCAGCTGCAGCAGCCCCAGCACGTAGTCGTAGCGCGCCTCGGCATGCTCGGCGATAGCATTGAACAGGTTCTGCTCGGCGTTGAGCACGTCGACGATGTTGCGCGTACCCACCTCGTAGCCCGAGCGCGTCGCTTCCAGCGCGCTCTGGTTGGAGATGATCGCCTGGCGACGCGCCTCGACGGTCTCGACGTCATTGTTCACCCGGGTGAACAGCGAACGGACCTGCTGGATGGTGTCGCGTCGCTGCGCCTCGAAGTCGTACTGCGTGGCCTCGAGCAGGAAGCCGCTCTGACGAATCTGCGCCTGGGTCGAACCGCCGGTGTAGAGCGGCAGGCTGGCACGCAGCCCGACCTGGCTCTCCGACTGATGCGCCGTACCGCTGCGATCGGTGTCCGCCCAACCGTAGTTGGCGAATGCCGACACCACCGGACGCTGGCCGGCCCGGGAGACCTCGAGGGTGCTTCTCGCCACCTCGATACCCGCTTCGGCCATCAGCACCATCGGGCTGTTGGCCATGGCCAGCGCCACCCACTCCTCGCGGTCGGCCGGCTGCGGCGAGGCAATGGGCACCTCTTCGTCAAGGGCATCGATACTGTCGTAGCGGTGGCCGGTCAGCCGCTCCAGCGCCTCGAAGCTGACCTGCATGGCTCCTTCCGCCGCGATGCGCTGAGCCCGCGCCAGGTCGAAGCGAGCCTGGGCCTCATGCACGTCGGTAATGGCGATCAAGCCGACTTCGAAGCGCTCCCGCGCCTGCTCGAGCTGGCGACTGATGGCGGTTTCCTGGGCACGACGGGCACTGAGGATGTCGTGCGCTCGCAGTATCTCGAAGTAGGCGTTGGCCACGTTGAAGAGCAGCTGCTGCTGGGTCGCTTCCAGGCCCAGCGCGTCACGATCTATCTCCCTCTCGGCACGCTGCAGTTGGGCACGTCGGGTCGGGTCGTAGAGCGCCTGCTCGGCATCGAGACTAATGCCGACACTGTTCACCGTATCGTCCTGGTCGAAGGCAGGAGCACCGGCCCCCAGCTCCTCGGCGCCCTCCTGGACCCGGCCGGCCGCGCCCTGAGCGGGGCTCGAATAGGTTCGCGTATGGCTGACGCTGCCGCCGATGCCGATCTGCGGCAGCAAGGTGCCGCGCTGTACGTCCCGCGCCGCCTCGGTGGCCTGGAAGCCGGAGCGGGTCGAAGCCAGTTCGGCATCGTTGGCCAGCGCATCCTGGGCAATGGTCCACAGGTCGGCAGCCTGCACGTTGCCTGCCATGGCGAGACCCACGATTGCCGCAAGACCACGGCGCTGGAAGTGCCTCGTGAATGGTGAGCGATGCATTGATCGTTTCCTTGTTCATCCCTGCATGATGAGGATGCTAATGATAACGCATCAGCATGCAGAAAATATGCAGCCGACCCGAAGGTCGGCTGCTTCTGCTCGATCTGCCGTTACTCGTTGAAGATGTTGTCCATCGAGAGGCCCTGCTTCTCGAGTACGCGACGCAGCTTCTTAAGTGCCTCGACCTGGATCTGGCGTACCCGCTCCCGGGTCAGGCCGATTTCGTCACCGACCTCTTCCAGGGTCGCCGCCTCGTGCCCGCGCAGGCCGAAACGGCGGATGACCACTTCCATCTGCTTCTCGGTCAGCTCCGCCAGCCACTCATCGACATGCTGCTTGACGTCGATGTCGACCAGCGACGACTCGGGCCCCTGCTCGTTGTCGTCGGCCAGGGTCTCGATCAGCGGCTTGTCGCTCTCGCCGCCCATGGGGTAGTCCACCGAGGAGACGCGCTCGTTGAGCCCCATCATCTTCTTCACCGACTCGACCGGCTTGTCGAGATAGTCGGCGATCTCCTCCGGCGTGGCCTCGTGATCCAGCTTCTGGGTCAGCTCGCGAGCCGCACGCAGGTAGATGTTGAGTTCCTTGACCACGTGGATCGGCAGACGGATGGTGCGGGTCTGGTTCATCAGCGCCCGCTCGATGGTCTGGCGAATCCACCAGGTGGCATAGGTGGAGAAGCGGAAGCCGCGCTCGGGATCGAACTTCTCCACCGCCCGGATCAGCCCGAGGTTGCCCTCTTCGATCAGGTCGAGCAGCGTCAGGCCGCGATTGAGATAGCGACGGGCGATCTTGACCACCAGCCGCAGGTTGGATTCGATCATTCTCGCCCGGCCTGCCGGATCGCCCTTCTGGGCCAGGCGGCCGTAGTAGACCTCCTCTTCCGGTGTCAGCAGGGGCGAGAAGCCGATCTCGTTGAGATAGATCTGGGTGGCGTCGAGACTATGGTGATAGTGCTTGTCTTCGCGACTGAGCGCCTTTTCGAAGGCGGTATCGTCGTCGCTGTCGCTGGCCGAGCTGTCCGACTCCGTACCGAGGTCCTCATCGGCCTCGGTGACGTCGTCGAGATCAACATCCTGAAGGTCCCGTTCAAGCATGCTCATCGGTTGCTACCCCGTGGTTTCGTCCTGAAATGCCGTTTTCTCTTGCATGCTTACCGCATGCAGAGCTCTATTGTTATTGACTCCTCAGCGGCGCCGGTGAGCGCCGATGACCACCTTGCCAACCCGGCGACAGCCACACTGGCGACTATCGCTCCGGCAGGTATTTCAGAGGGTCTTGAGGCTGGCCATCCTTGCGCACCTCGAAATGCAGCCTGACGCTCTCGGCATCGCTGTCGCCCATGGTGGCGATCACCTGACCGGCCTCGACCACATCGTTCTCCGTCACGCGAAGGCTGTCGTTGTGGGCATAGGCGCTCAGGTACTGGTCATTGTGCTTGAGCAGGATCAGGTTGCCGTAACCCCGTACCCCGCTGCCGGCATAGACCACGATACCGGGACCGGCTGCTCTGACAGGTTGCCCCTTTTGTCCGGCAATATCAATGCCGGCCGTTATGCTTCCGCCTTCACCGAAACGGCCGATCAGCTCACCGTCCGCGGGCCACTGCCAGGGCACCTCATCTACCGGTGTATAGGTACGACCAGCACTTGCGGGCTGGCGTTCCGGCTCACCCGCCACTTGTGTGCCGGCATCCGGTTCGGGCTGTGCCGCCGGCTGCGGTTCGGGTTCGGGCTGGGGCTCTGGCTGCTGCTGGGGTTCCGGCTGCTGCTGTGTGGCAACGGCCGCTTCGGCATCCACGCGGGGCTCGGGCGTGCGCTCCGGCTCTACTGAGGGAGCCGGTCCGGCGACCTGCTCCGCACTGGCCACCGCCGTCTCGCTGGGGGCACTCGCCTCCCCGTCGAGAGGCTCGACAGTGAGGCGCCGGTTACGCTCGATGCGCTCTTCATCGGGTAGCAGCCAATCGCTGTCGCCGGCCTGGGCTACGGTGCCGCCGCCCAGTGCGGTCGCCGTCGCCACCTGGGAGTCGCCCAGCTCACGTGAGGGTTCCTGGCGCGCCGGCGCGCCGGCGCCATCGCTCAGGCGCAACTGCTGGCCGGGCTGGATGCGATATGGCGGCCCGATCTGGTTGAGTCGCGCCAGGTCGCGATAATCCATGTCATGTCGCCAGGCGATGCCGTACAGGGTATCGCCCTGCTCGACCGTGTAGTGGCTGGCCGGAGCACGCTCGCGACTCACCGAGAGATCGCGAACCTGAGGAGCGCCATAATCCTGCTGTGCGGCACAGCCGGCCACGGCCAGAGCGATGGCCGAGACGAGAAAAACCTTACGCATTGGAGCCCTCCTTGTCAGGCGAATTGTGAGAGCCGTTTCCCGCCCGGCCGGGCGCGCTGCCGCCCGAGCCGCGAGCCAGCCCGAGCACCAGCGCCGCCCCGAACAGCATGGCAATCAGCACGGGCAGCATCAGGCCGGATTCTCCGGTCAGAATGGCGTAATCGCCAGGGGTCAGGTAGCGGTAGTCGAGCGGAATCATCTGCCCCTCGGGACCGAGCTGGTAGCGAACGAGTTCGCGCCAGGGCCAGAGCACGGGCAGCGAGCCGACGATGAAACCGATCAACAGCTGCAGTGTGGCCGTATGATAACGGCGAAGCAGCCAGGAGAGCAGCCGTGAAAAGCCGAACAGACCGATCAGGCAGCCTACCGCGAACGTCGAGAGCAGCGATACGTCGAAGCTGCGTATGCCCTGCATCACGGTGCCGTAGAGCCCCATGGTCAACAGCAGGAAGCTGCCGGAGACACCGGGCAGCAGCAGTGCACTGATGGCGATGGCGCCGCCCACGATCAGCACCAGCGAAGGGATGCCCAGTTGGGTGACCAGCGGCATCAGCGACGGCAGCCCATGCGCCAGCAGCAGACCGACGATCAACGGCACGAGATGCCACAGCTTCCAATCGGCGGGATGCCGGCTGACCACGATGGCAGACGCCGCCACCAGGCCGAAGAAGAAGCCGTTGAGCAGCAGCGGATGGTCGTCCATGAGCCACACCACCAGGTGCGCCACGCTGACCAGACTGACGCCGATGCCCAGCAGCAGCGGCAAGGCGAAGGCCAGGTTGAGATGATGGTAGAGCCCGGCCAGCCCGCCGCGTCGCCATGCCGGGTAGGCACTGGGGCCGAACTGCTTGATGGTATGGATCAGTTCCTCGTAGATGCCGGTGACGAAGGCAATGGTGCCGCCGGAAACCCCGGGCACGGCATCGGCCGCTCCCATACCGGCCCCCTTGAGGAAGACACTGAGTTGTCGCTTCAACGAATCACTCCTTGCAGCAACGGCACGAAGCGAACGCGCTCGAGCCGCTGTACCTCTGTTTGATGGCCCACGCGGCGTACCCGGGTCAGCCACTGGTCGCCGCCCGGATCGGCCAAGGGCAGTATCATCACGCCGCCTTCGGCGAGCTGGTCGATCAGCACCTGAGGCAGCTCGTGCGCGCAGGCGGTAAGCAATACCACGTCGAACGGCGCCGCCTCCTGCCAGCCGTGACCGCCATCCGCCAGGCGCAGGCGAACGTTGTGCGCCCGCAGCAGGCGCAGCCGCTTCGCTGCCCGGTGATGCAAGGCATTGATCCGCTCCACCGACCAGAGTTCCGGCACCAGACGCGAGAGAATCAACGTTTGATAGCCGGAACCGGTGCCGATCTCCAGCACACGCTGTGGCGCCGCCTGCATCACCAGCTCGGTCATGCGCGCGACCATCCACGGCTGCGACAGGGTCTGGCCGTGGCCGATGGGCAGCGAGGTGTCCTCATAGGCACGATGGGCGAGCGCCTCGTCGAGGAAGAGATGACGCGGCTCTTCGGCCATCACCCGCAGCACCCGCTCATCGACGATGCCCTGTGCGGCCAGACGCGCCGCCATGCGGTCTCGGGTACGCTGCGACGTCATGCCGACGCCGCGCAGCAGTTCCGGCAATCGTTCAGGTGAATGCATCCAACCAGCCTTGCACATCGTCGAGCGCTGCATGCCGGGTGAGGTCGGTCTGCAGCGGCGTTATCGATACATAGCCCGCCTCGATGGCGGCAAAATCGGTGTCATCGCCATCATCGGCGCTCTGCCCCACGGCCGCAATCCAGTAGCGTAAACGGCCGCGGGGGTCACGCACCTCCATCGGCCGCTCCGCCGGCCCACGATAGCCCATGCGAGTCACACGGAACCCCCGGATCTCCTCCCAGGGCAGGTCCGGCACGTTGACGTTGAGCAGGCTGCGGGGCGGCAGCGAGAGCTGATCGGCGGCACCGACCAGGGTTGCCGCCACCCGACCGGCGGTGTCGAAGTGGCGCGAGCCCACCAGCGACATGGCAATGGCCGGCATGCCCAGGTTGCGCCCCTCCATGGCCGCGGCCACGGTGCCCGAGTAGAGCACGTCGTCGCCCAGGTTGCCGCCGTGGTTGATGCCGGATATCACCAGATCGGGGCGCTCGTCCCAGATGCCGTTCACACCCAGGTAGACACAGTCGGCGGGCGTGCCGTCGACACAATGAAAGCCGTTGTCCAGCGCCGTCAAGGCCAGGGGACGATTGAGGGTCAAGGAGTTGCTGGCGCCGCTGCGGTCGCGGTCGGGCGCCACCACGCGCAGCCGGGCATGGGGCTCCAGGGCGTCGTAGAGGGCACGCAGGCCCGGCGCATGCACACCGTCGTCATTGGAGAGCAGCAGTCTGCGCATTCGATAAGGCCTCCAGATTCAGCCGGGCTCATGCCCAGGCGTCGTGCGTTGGGCGAAAGAGGTCAAGGTGGGATGGTCGAGCAGTTCGCGCAGCACCGCCGTGGCAAAGCCGCCGCGTGGCAGATGAAAGCCGAGCCGCGCCACGTCCGCCGTCACCTCGAGCTGGGGCTGGTCCAGGCGCATGCGCAAGGCGCGGCGCGCCATGCGCACGCCGGCACGCTCCAACCCCTGGCACAGCGCGGCATGACGTTCGCTCAGCGTCTGTTCGAAGCGCACCGCCTCGCCCCCGGCCATGGAATTGCCTACTCCCCACAGCACTCCGCTGGGGTGCAGGTCGAGCCGCTCGGCGCGCTCTGCCAGCTCGGCGTCGAGCGCTTCCACGACGAACTGACTGGCGCTGCCGTCGAGTATCGCCACGTCGCCGGTCAGCAGTCGCTGCCAGCTGCCATCGGCCAGGCGCATGGCGAGCAGCTCGTTGAACAGGTAGCTGCGCGCGGCGGAGAGCAGCATACCCTCCTTGTCGTCGCGCTTGCGCCAGCCGCGGTCCAGCACCGCCCGGGCCCGGGCCAGGTTGCGCCCTTCGGGTCCGAAGCGCTGCGGGCCAAACAGGTTGGGTACGCCATGGCGGCAGAGCCAGGCCCAGCGCGCCTCGAGCTGCGCATTCACCGCCGCCCCGGTGATGCGCAGCGTAAAACGATTGGCCCGGTGCACGCCGCGCTTGAGCTTGCGCGGATGGCGCGCCTGCTCGAGCACACGCACTCCACAGGCTGCCAGCCGCTCGGCCAGATTGTCCGGCGCCGGCTGCCCCGGCAGTTGCACGGAGAGCCACTGCCGGGTCACGGCAATTCTGTCCTTCATGCCGGAGTAGCCCACCGCCCGCGGCGACACCTGACACTCACGCGCTACGTGCCGCACCGCATCCAGCGTGGTGAGGCCACGCTTCTCGATCCACAGCCAGAGATGCTCGCCGTGGCCCTCGGGCGCAAAGCCGAGCACCTCCTCGACCACGAAGTCCTCCGGCGCGGCACGGTAGTCGCCGGCCAGCGGCGGGCCGAATTCGGCGTCGGTGGCGCGGGGCCAGTCGCCCGGCCGTCGTGTCTCAGACACTCGTCGCTCCCTCACGGGTCAGCAGCACCACGGCCTCGGCGGCAATGCCTTCACCGCGGCCGGTGAAGCCCAAGCGCTCGCTGGTGGTGGCCTTGACGTTCACCGCATCCAGGGCGAGTTCGAGATCCTCGGCGACATGCGCGCACATGGCGGCGACATGAGGCGCCAGCTTGGGCGCCTGGGCGATCACCGTGGCATCCACGTTGCCGACCCGGTAGCCCGCCTCGCGCACCAGGCCATACACGTGGCGCAGCAGGGCGCGACTGTCGGCACCGGCCCAGGCCGCATCGGTATCGGGAAAATGGCGGCCGATGTCGCCCAGCGCACAGGCCCCCAGCAGCGCATCGCTGATGGCGTGCAGCAGGACATCGCCATCGGAATGAGCGACGAAGCCGTGATCGAATGGAATGGCGACGCCGCCGATCATGAGGTGATCGCCCTCGCCGAAGCGGTGGACGTCGAAGCCGTGGCCGATCCGTAGCATTCAGTCAGTCTCCTTTTGAAGCATGGTTGGCATGCCCGGCGCCGGCATGCGGCGCGCCCTCTTCCCGCTGGGCGGCCAGCACATGCGCGGCCAGGGCCAGATCCTCGGGGTGCGTGATCTTGAGGTTGTCACGCCGGCCGGGCACCAGCCGCGGCGAGAGCCCCAGCGCCTCCACCGCCGAGGCCTCGTCGGTCACCCCGACGCCGCCGGCCGCGGCCCGCTCCAGCGCGCGGCGCAGCAGGCCGTAGCGGAACCCCTGAGGCGTCTGGGCCTGCCACAGGCCGTCTCTGGGTTCGGTGCGAGCGATGCGCCCCTGGCCGTCGTCGCGCTTGACGGTGTCGGCGACCGGCGTGGCGAGCAGCGCCCCCACGGGGTCTTCGCGCAGCGCGCTCAGCAGGGTCGTGAGATCCGCCACGGTGACGCAGGGTCGCGCCACGTCGTGCACCAGCACCAGATCGTCGTCGCCGGCCTCGTCGGCCAGCGCTGCCAGGGCCTGGCGCACCGAGTCGGCCCGCTCGGCCCCACCGGGGCTGCGCCGCCACCCGGCAAAGGGCACCCAGGCCGGATCGAAGCGGTCGTCGTCGGGGTCGAGGCACAGGCACAGCTGCGCCTGTGGAAAGGCCTGGTGCAGCCGCGCCAGCGTATGCGCCAGCACCGGGCGTCCTGCCAGGGTCAGGTACTGCTTGGGTCGATCGGCACCCATGCGCCGCCCGCGGCCCGCGGCGGGAACCACCAGCCACAGCCGTCCGGTGGCACCGGCCTCACTCATCGGTCGCTCCCGCCCGTGGGCCGCCCGCCGTCGGCTCCGGATTGCCGACAGGGCCGACGCTGGCCTCGATCACCACGCCGGGTACCCAGTAGAACTGCTCGTCGGTACGCACCATGCCGATGTCGCTGCGAGCACGCTCCTCGATGGCATCGAGGCCGGTCTGGAGATCGATGACCTCGGCAGCGAGGCGCTGGTTGCGGTCGCGCAGCGGCTTGTTGTCGGCGTCGAACATGGCCACGCGCTCGCGAATCTCGCGCAATTCATGAATACCGCCGTCACCGAGCCACAGGCGATACTGCAGCAACGCCAGCAACAGCAGCAAGGCGATGGCGAGCCACTTGAGCATCGGTAGTTGACCTCATGGTTCTGAATGGCCGGCATTATGCCACCAACGACCGCCCGGCTCACGCCCTGAAAAACTCACTCCTTGAAGGGCAGCGCCTCATCGGCGGCACGACAGTAGGCCTCGACGTGGCGCCGCTCCTCGTCGCAGAAGCGCGCCACGGCGGCGCGCAGCCCGGGGTCGGCGAGATGATGCAGCGAACGCAGCCGCCTGGGGGCGAACCCTCTCGTCAGCTTGTGCTCGCCCTGGGTACCGGGATCGAAGCAGGTCAGCCCATTGGCCAGGCAGTGCTCGATGCCCTGGTAGTAGCACGCCTCGAAGTGCAGACAGTCGGCCAGCACCTCACTGCCCCAATAGCGGCCGTAGAGCGTACGGCTGCCCTGCAGGCAGAGCGCAGCGGCCACCGGCTGCCCGTCGAGTCGCACCTGAATGAGCAGCAGCGCCTCGGGCATGCTGCGTCGCAGCCGGCGGAAGAAATCGAGAGTGAGATAGCCGTGACGACCGCGCTCGAGATAGGTGATCTCGTAACAGCGGAAGAAGTGCTCGAGCTCGCGCTCGCCGATCTGCTCACCGCTGAGACGGTGCAAAGTGAGCCCCTGCTCGCTGACAAGGCGACGTTCGCGACGAATCGTCTTGCGTCGCTTCGACGTCATGGCCGCCAGGTAGCCTTCGAAGTCGCCATACCCGCGGTCGCGCCACTGGAACTGCACGCCGTGGCGCACCAACAGCTCGGGCCTGGCCTCGAGCCAGGCGTCGACCTCCTCGTCGGCGGCAAACAGCAGATGCCAGCTCGACAGCCCGCCCTCCTCCCAGGCCCCGGCCAACAGGTCCCGTGCCGCGAGCGGATCGACATCGGCCGCCAAGGCCAGCCGCGGCCCCGGCACGGGAGAAAAGGGAATCGCCGTGAGCCCCTTCGGATAGTAGCACCCGCCGGCACGCTCCCAGGCATCGGCCCAGCTCCAGTCGAACACGTACTCGCCGTAGGAGTGGAACTTGCGATAGTGAGGCATCACGCCGACCAGAGACTCGCCGCGCCACAGCGTGAGGTGATCCGGCACCCAGCCGGTGGAACGGCTGGCCGCCCCGCTCGCCTCAAGCGCGTGCAGGAATTCATGGCGCAGAAAGGGGTGATCGTCGCCGATCAGTGCATTCCATTGCGTCGCTGCCACCGCCTCGATGGCGGGCAGTTGCTTGAGGATCAGCTCGGACATGGGGTTCCTGCCAGGGAAGTGACCGATGCGCCGGCTGACAACGGGCCGACGCCCGCCTACATTGTGCGCAGACCGTTCGACCTTTTCCATCGCCGTAATAAAACTACATACTTTTGGCCAAGCACCTTCAATTTTGCCAAGCGATGGGAGACAATTGTGTAAATTTACATTCCTCAACGACGCGAGGTGCTTCCATGGCTCGCCCCACCGCACTGAATTCCACTGTCGAACAGGTGACCGAGCGCATCCGCGAGCGTTCACGCGGGCGCCGCAAGCTCTATGAAGCGCATATGGCCGCACAGCATCAACAGGGCGTGCACCGCGGCGAGCTCTCCTGCGGCAACCTGGCCCACGGCTTCGCCGGCTGCGACCATGCCGGCGACAAGGATCGGCTCAAGCTGACCAACAGCGCCAACCTGGCCATCGTTTCGTCATATAACGACATGCTCTCGGCCCATCGGCCCTTCGAGAGCTACCCCGAGGTCATCAAGCAGGCCGCCCGCGGCATGGGCAGCACCGCCCAGTTCGCCGGCGGCGTACCGGCCATGTGCGACGGTGTCACTCAGGGCATGCCGGGCATGGAGCTGTCGCTGTTCTCCCGCGACGTGATCGCCATGGCCACCGCCGTGGCGCTGTCCCACAACATGTTCGATGCCGCCCTCTACCTGGGCATCTGCGACAAGATCGTGCCGGGGCTGTTCATCGGGGCGGCGCGCTTCGGCCATCTGCCGGCGATCTTCGTGCCCGGCGGGCCCATGCCCAGCGGCCTGCCCAACGACGAGAAGGCCCGCATCCGCCAGCTCTACGCCGAGGGCAAGGTGGGCCGCGAAGAGCTGCTCGAGGCGGAATCGCGCTCCTACCACAGCCCCGGCACCTGCACCTTCTACGGCACCGCCAACTCCAACCAGTTGATGATGGAGATGATGGGCCTGCACCTGCCGGGCGCTTCCTTCGTCAACCCGGGCACCCCGCTGCGCGAGGCGCTGACCCGCTACGCCACCGAGCAGGCCATCCGCAACACCGAGCAGAGCGGCAACTACCGGCCCTTCTACCGCCAGATCGACGAGCGCGCCATCGTCAATGCCATGGTCGGTTTGCTGGCCTCGGGCGGCTCGACCAACCATACCCTGCACCTGGTGGCGATGGCCGCCGCCGCCGGCATCACCATCGACTGGAACGACTTCAACGACCTCTCGGCGGCGGTGCCGAGCCTGACCCGGATCTACCCCAACGGCAGCGCCGACGTGAACCACTTCCAGGCCGCCGGGGGCATGAGCCTGCTGATCCGCGAGCTGCTCGACGCCGGCCTGATCCATGGCGACATTCCCACCGTGTTCGGCACCGACCTGACCGCCTACACCCAGGAGCCGTTCCTCGAGGACGGCAAGCTCACCTGGCGCGAGGGGCCGACGGAGAGTCTCGACAGCGACGTGCTGCGCCCGGTCTCCAACCCCTTCGCCGCCACCGGCGGCCTGGTGGTAATGGAGGGCAACCTCGGCCGCGGCGTGATCAAGATCTCGGCAGTCAAGCAGGCCAACCGCGTGGTGGAAGCCCCGGTGCGCATCTTCGACGACCAGAACCAGGTCAAGGCCGCCTTCGAGTCGGGTGAGCTCGACCGCGACGTGGTGGTGGTGGTGCGCTTCCAGGGGCCCAAGGCCAACGGCATGCCCGAGCTGCACAAGCTCACCCCCTTCCTCGGCGTGCTGCAGGACCGCGGCTACAAGGTGGCGCTGGTCACCGACGGGCGCATGTCCGGCGCCTCGGGCAAGGTGCCCGCCGCCATCCACGTCACGCCGGAAGCGGTGGACCGCGGCCCGCTGGCGCGCCTGCGCGACGGCGACGTCGTGCGGGTCGACGCCGAACGCGGCGAGCTGACCGCGCTGGTCGACGCCGCCGAGTTCGCCAGTCGCGGCATCGTCGAGCCCAACCTGGAGCGTTATCACTTCGGCATGGGCCGCGAGCTGTTCGGCGGCTTCCGCCACCTGGCCGCCGGCGCCGAGCAGGGCGCCGGGGTATTCGGCGGCTTCGAGGAGGAAGTGCTCTCCCGCGAACTCGAGAAGATCTCCCAGGAGGACCAATGACGCGACCGGCCCTGATCGGCGACATCGGCGGCACCAACGCCCGCTTCGCCCTGGTCACGCCGGGCGAGCACGCCCCCCGCGAGAGCATCGCTCTACCCTGCGCCGACTATCCCGGCGTGGTGGAGGCAGTGCGCGACTACCTGGCCCGGGTCGGCCTGGCCGCCGACGACACCCCGCGGCAAGCCTGCCTGGCCTTCGCCTGCCCCATCGACGGCGATCGGGTGGTCATGACCAACAATCACTGGTCCTTCTCTCGCCGCGAAGCGCAGACCGCACTCGGCCTGGAACGGCTCAAGGTGATCAACGACTTCACCGCCCAGGCCCTGGGCGTGCCGCACCTGGCGCCCGAGGAACTGGTCGAGGTGCAACCGGGCGTGGCGCGCGAGCACGCCACCTGTCTCGTCATCGGCCCCGGCACCGGGCTCGGCGTGGCCGGTATCTTCCCCGGACGCCATGCCTGGATTCCGCTGCCCACCGAGGGTGGACACGTCACCTATGCACCCACCGACGAGCGCGAGCAGAACCTGCTGCGGCATTTCCGCAACCGCTATGGCCGGGTCTCCGTGGAGCGCATCCTGTGCGGCCAGGGGCTGCTCGATCTCTATCTGGCCCACTGCTCGCTGAAAGGCGCCAATCCCAGCTGCCAGACCCCGCCCGAGGTGACGGCCGCCGCCGCGGGCGGTGACGCCATCGCTCGTGATACCCTGCTGCGGTTTCTCAAGATCCTCGGCGACGTCTGCGGCGATGCTGCCCTGACCATGGGCGCCCGCGGCGGGGTCTATCTGTGCGGCGGCATCCTGCCGCGGCTGCTGGACTGGCTGCCCCAGAGCCGCTTCGTCGAAGCCTTTACCGCCAAGGGCCGCATGAGCGACTACAACCGCGCCATCCCGGTGCGGGTGGTCACCGCTCCCTGGCCGGGGCTGCTGGGTGCCGCCGAGGCCCTGCACAACGAAGAAGTGGAATGACGTGAAGGAGCGCGAATGATCCCGCAAAGCCTGCGAGCCCTGCTCGACGAGACCGACGGCCGCCGCGAGTGCGAGTGGGCCGACCGCCGCGTGTGGCTGGCCCGCGAAGCCTGGGGCGAACTGGCGGTCTGTCTGCAGGGCGCCCAGGTGCTTCACTTTTTACCGGCGTCCGAAGCCACGCCAGCTGAAGGCTCGCTACCTTACGCGCCCACCACCGCACGAGCTGGCACGCCGGAAGTCATGGGCGAGGGAGAAGAGGCGCTGGTGCCCGGCGGCTGGCTGTGGGTCACGCCCACGCCCCAGGCGCTGCCCGGTGCCATTCGCGGCGGCATTCCGCTGTGCTGGCCGTGGTTCGCCGACGAGCGCGGCGCGGATGAATCGCCGGATCGCTCGGGCCCCATGCACGGCCCGGCGCGCAAGGCCCAGTGGCGTCTCGACGCAGTGGACGAACACGAGGGCGGCGTGGAGCTGCACCTCTCCCCCGCCGAGCGCCTGCACAGCCAGTTGGTGCCGCGCGCGGTGGTCCAGGCCAACGCCCGGCGCCTGCACGTGGAGCTGATCACCGAGCACGTCGGCGAGACCCCGGTCAAGCTCAGCGGCGCCCTGCACAGCTACCTGGCCGTGGCCGACAGCTTCGCCTGTCGCCTCACGGGACTGGCCGGCGCCCGCTACCTGGACAAGCTGGCCGGCTTCGCCGAGCGCGAACAGCAGGGCGAGCTCGCCGTGCGCGGCGGGCTCGACCGCATCTACCACAGCAACGCCGAGGTGGTGCTGGACGACGGTAACCGACGCCTGCGCGTCGCCCGCCAGGGCAGCGACTCGGCGGTGGTGTGGCACCCCGGCGAGGCACCGCCCGACGATACCACACCCGCCGCCGCGCGACGCTTCCTCTGTGTGGAGTCGGCCAATACCCGCCTCGACCCGGTGTGGTTGGTGCCCGGCGCTCAGCACCTGCTCGGCACCACCCTATCCTGCGAGGCAGACTCGTGAAGCACGCCGCCGGGGCGCTGGAGACGCCTTTCCTGCTGGGCATGATGCGCCTGCACGAGGTGACCGACCTGCACCCGCCGGCGCGCCTGGCCGACTGGATCGAAGCCCGCCTCGACGAGGGGCTCGAATGGTTCGATCATGCCGACATCTACGGCGACACCCAGGGCGAGGCCCTGTTCGGCGCCGCCCTGCGCGCTCGCCCCGGGCTCGCGGCACGCGTCAGGGTCGTCACCAAGGCCAGCATCGTCACGCCGGAGCGCGATGCCTCACCGTTTCGCGTCAAGCACTACGACAGCTCGCCGGAGTACCTGACACGCGCCATCGACGACTCACTGGCTCGTCTCGGCGTCGAGCGTCTCGACCATTTCCTGCTGCATCGCCCGAGCCCGCTGATGGATGCCGAGGCCACCGGCCGGGCGCTGGACGACGCCATCGATGCCGGCAAGGTCGGTGCCGTCGGGGTCTCGAACTTCCTGCCTGACCAATGGCGCCGCCTGCAGGCGGCGATGCATCACCAGTTGGCCACGCATCAGCTGCAGCTCTCGCTGGACCACACCCAGCCACTCTTCGACGGCACCTACGATGCACTGGTCGGC
>ERZ869909.640-NODE-640-length-36806-cov-33.340412_pt1 | contig 36806 bp, 33 predicted proteins | sample MGYA00520892_ERZ869909 | MGnify/ENA primary metagenome ERZ869909 (study PRJEB32215, sample SAMEA104723947) | bioreactor metagenome | biome: bioreactor; feature: anaerobic bioreactor; material: water | place: China | collected 2015-03-12 ...
GGCGCCGGCGCCTCGGCCGACATCACGATCTACGAGGACCTCTCGGACCGCGAAGCGATGTTCAAGACGCCGCTCCTCGTGTTCAAGAGCGGCGAGCTGATCGTGAAGAACGGCCAGGTGGTGAAGGTCGTCGCGGGTGCGACGCATGTCGCCCGCCCCGACTACGACCCTGCCATCGAGAAGACGCTCAGGACGTATTTCGACCGCTACCACACCGTCAGGCTCGACAACTTCCGCCTCTCCGACCAGGAGATCGTCGACAGCAATTGCGGCCACACCGGCGGAGAGTGCGGCTGCGTGATCGTTCAGCCGACGGGACCGAGGACCTAACTCATGAGCGCCATCACAAGAAACGGCGTCACGATTGACGACACCTTCGCCGAAGCGTTCGGCATGAGCGCGCTCGGCCTGATCATCACAGCCGACACGGCCAAGTGGGCGAACATCTGCGCGACCGTGATGACCGGCTTCGGCACCTCGGTGATCGGAGCGGGCGCGGAATGCGGCATCGACCGCGAGCTTTCGCCCGACGAAACGCCGGACGGACGCCCCGGCGTGCGCGTCCTGATGTTCGGCTTCTCGCCGGACGCGCTCAAGCCTCAGCTTCTCAACCGCGTGGGCCAGTGCGTTTTGACGAGCCCGGGCTCGGCCTGCTTCAACGGCCTCGACAGCCCGACGACGCTGCCGCTCGCCGCCGGTCCCCGCTTCTTCGGCGACGGCTGGCAGACGGCCAAGAAGCTCGGCAAGCAACGGTTCTGGCGCGTGCCGGTGATGGACGGCGAGTTCGTGATCGAGGACAAGTGCGGTGTCACGACCGACGCCGTCGGCGGCGGCAACCTTCTGGTGCTCGGGCGCGACCGCGCGGGCCTGCTGGAGGCGACGGAAGCGGCTGTGGCCGCCATCGCCGAGGTCCGCGATGTCATCACGCCGTTCCCGGGCGGCATCGTGCGCTCCGGCTCGAAGGTCGGCTCGAAGTACAAGGGTGCCATCGCGTCTACAAACGACGCGTTCTGCCCCACGCTCAAGGGCGCGGTGAAGAGCGAGCTCGACGCCGACATCATCGCGGTGCTCGAGATCGTGATCGACGGGCTGACGTCGGAGGCGGTGGCCAACGCCATGCGCGCCGGCCTCAAGTCGCTGATCGAAGCCGGCGCGGCCAAAGGCGTCGCGCGGGTCTCCGCTGGCAACTACGGCGGCAATCTCGGCCAGCATCACTATCACCTGAAGGACCTGCTGCCATGAGCACGCTGAGCTTCACCCTGCGCGCGGCACCAAAGCACGCGCTCGACCTTTCCGGCCTTCTTCCGAGCCGGCTGGCGCAGCTTTCGACCGGCGACATCGAGAAGCTGCCGCTCGTGACGGGCGTGCATGCGATCAACGTCGGCGACGTGTTCACGGTCTCTGGCACGCCCGGCGATGCGCTGGCGATCTCGGCGGACTCGACCCTGCTCGACTACGTCGGCGCGGGGCTCGACCAGGGAACGATTACGGTCGAGGGATCGGTGGGCAACCACGCGGCGCGCGGCATGACGGGCGGCACGCTCGAGATCCGCGGCAATGCGGGCGCCTACCTCGCCTCCACGGCGAAGGGCGGCCTCGTGCACGTGAAGGGCTCGGCGGGCGACTTTCTCGGCGGCGCGCGTCCGGGCGACAAGTTCGGCCTGCTCGGCGGCACGGTCGTCGTCGAGGGCAACATCGGCGAGCGCGCGGGCGAGCGGATGCGGCGCGGCATCGTGGTGACGCGCGGCACGTTCGGCGCGGCGGCCGGCTCGCGCATGGTGGGCGGCACGCTCTGGACGGAGACGGGCTTCGGTCCCCGGCCGGGCCCGCTGCTTCGCCGCGGCACGCTGATCGCGCCCAAGGTGGACGAGCTTCTGCCGACGTTTGCCGATTGCGGACGCCACGACCTCGTGATCCTGAACATCCTGTCGCGCTATGTCGCGAAGACGTTGGGGCCGCTCGCGCCGAAGCCGCTGCCACCGATGGTGCGCAAGCTCGCGGGCGACCGGGCCACCATCGGCAAGGGTGAGATCCTGCTCACGGCATAGTCCGTTGCCGGCCTTGCGCCGCAGCTTGGGCGTCTGCCGTCCGCGTTCGACATGACAACAGCGCCTCCCAAACCAGGAGGCGCTGTTTTTCGTTGCGGGACGATGTCCGTGCCGGCCGGTCTACTTCGGTCCCGCCGCTTCCTTGTAAGCTGGCGCGCCGCCGCTGATCTCCATGATGAACTTCTGGCGAATCGCGCGGCCGAAATCGTCGAACCCGTTGGCGGGCAGCACGAACGAACCCGGCCCGGCCATGACGTTTTCGCGATACCACTGCTCCAGCGTGTCGCTCTCGTCACCTTCGAGGATCGGCAAACCGTTGACGGTCACGCCGGAGGCGGCAAGCTCGTCGCGCACGGCGGCGGGCTCTTCATCCGGGTTGCAGTTCTCCTGCCCGTCGCCCGAGACGTCCACAATGGTGCGGAACGGCTTGGCGGGAATCTGCGAGACGACCTTGTCAGAGATCGAGCGGAGCATCGACGACACGCACGTGAACTCTCCCGTCTGGCGCGGGAGCCTGCGCACCTTGTTCGCGACGACGGCGGCCTCGGCGGGGGAGGAAATCCGTTCCCAGCCAATGACCTGACGCGGCCTGTCGGCCCAGGTCACCATGGAGAAGAGGATCGACGCGTTCGGGCCGTTCAGAATGGCCTTGAGAACCTCCGGATCTTCCAGGGCGGTCGCGATCCCTTCCATCTGCAGCTTATAGCGATGCGCATCGACCGAGTTCGAGACGTCGACGGATACGACGAGGGCGGTGTCGACGTAGCTCTCTGCATCCGCGAACTGGGCCCGGAGGCCGGAGAGCCCCGCCATGCCGGCCAGTGTCACAATCGCCAGTGCAATCCCGGACCACGTTCCACCCCGCACGTTTTGTTTTCTCATCGTTTCTTCTCGTTTTTCCCGGGCGATCCCGTCGCATCATAACCATGCCTGCGGCCCAGCGGCCAGAGCTTCGGCCCGGCTCCCTCGGGGACGCTCTCCTGTCGCAACCCTGGTCTCTTGCAAAGTTCCGCGCCCGCGCCTACCGTTCCCCTGCCCTGCCAGCAGGGATTGAAGGGGTATCGTGAGCAAACGCACGCCCATCGCCGTTTTCATGCTCGTCGCACTGGCGCTCCGCAGCCTGGTGCCCGATGGGTTCATGATCACGGCCGCGAACGCGGCGGACGGGTCCTTCGAGATCGTCATCTGCACCAGCACGGGCCAGACGACGATGCACGTGGCGGCCGACGGCACGACGCCGGTCGAGCAGCAGCAGGGCGACCCCGATCTCTGCCCCTTCGCCTTCTCCAGCGTCGGCGACGTCGCTGCGGCGACCCCCGATCTCGCGGGGACGGTCACCTACGCCAGCCTGGCCTACAAGCTCGCGGCGGCGCTTTACGCCGAGACGCCGAAGCCCGGCGCCCTCTCGGCACGCGGACCACCCAATCTGTTGATCTGACCGGGCTCGGAAGGGCCCGCGCATCGCAGCCTTTACCGAATCCCCGCAAATTGGGGGGTGAAGGCGACGGCCCGTTTCTCGATCAACAGAGCTCAACACATGACATCGCCCGTCCAGCCGGTTTCTCACCGGCATTCCCTCGCCGCTCGCCGCGCCCGTCCGCTCGCGGCCGTCGGCACCCTGCTTGTCGCCCTGCATGCCTGGCCCGCCTCGGCCCAGCAAAGCGAGACAGAACTTCCGGAAATCACGGTCACGACGACCGCTCCGCAGCCGAAGGCGAGGCCCAAGCAGGCGGGGGTGTCGGCCCCCTCCGGCGTTCCCCAGCCTCAATCGCCTTCTCCCGCCGACGCGCTGGCCGATTCCGCAGCCGGACCCGTGCGTGCCGGGACGCGCTCGGGCAGCCTGACCGTGCCGACGACGGCGGAGGCGGCCGCGGACATCGCGCGCACGCCGGGCGGCGTCGATCTCGTTCGCGCGGAGGACTACGCGGCCTCCACGCCTGCCGTGACCATCAAGGATGCGCTCGATTACGTGCCGGGCGTCTTCGTGCAGCCGAAGTGGGGCGAGGACGCCCGCCTTTCGATCCGCGGCTCGGGCGTCTCGCGCAATTTCCATCTGCGCGGCGTGCAGCTCTTCATGGACGGCATTCCGATCAGCACCGCGGACGGGTTCGGCGACTTCCAGGAAATCGACCCCACTGTCTATCGCTACATCGAGGTCTTCAAGGGAGCGAACGCCCTCCGCTTCGGCGCCAACTCGCTCGGCGGCGCGATCAACTTCGTGATGCCGACAGGCTATGACGCCGACCGGCTCACCGCGCGCACGGACATCGGTAGCTTCGGGTTCCGCAAATTCTCTTCGAGCTCGGGCGGCGTCTCCGGCCCCGTGGACTATTTCATCGCCGGCACCTGGCAGGAGTGGGACGGCTACCGCGAGCATAGCTGGGGCGAAAGCCTGCGCGGCTCGATGAACCTCGGATACCGCATCAGCGAAAACGTCGAGACGCGCTTCTACGTCAACGCCAACGATGTCGAGCAGCGCATTCCGGGCGCGGTGACGCGCCAGAGCGCGCTCTCCGATCCAAAAGCCGCCGCGGCCATCAACGTGCTCAACGACTGGCAGCGCAATATCGAGACGCTCCGCATCGCCAACAAGACCACGGTGCGCCTGGCGCAGGGCACGCTGCTCGAATTCGGCGCGTTCAACGTGGACCGCCACCTGGACCATCCGATCTATCAATGGCTTGACTATCGCTATGACGACTACGGCGGCTTTGCGCGCCTCTCGGACGACAGCGTCGTTGCAGGGTTCCGCAACCGCTTCATCGCGGGCGTGAACCTCCACAACGGCACCGTGGACGTCAAACACTTCGGCAACGGCCCCAACGCGGCCAAGCTCGGCCTCGTCAGCCACACGGAGAACCGATCGGAGAACGTGTCGCTCTACGCCGAGAACAGCTTCTTCGTTCTCTCGGACGTCGCGCTGGTTGCGGGGCTGCAGTTCCTCCACGCCGCACGCGACCGGGACGTTTTCTTCGGCACGGAACAGGGCGGGCGCAACACGTTCGACGTCTGGAGCCCGAAGGCCGGCATCGTGTGGGACGTCGATCCGGGCTGGCAGATGTTCGCCAACGTCTCGCGCAGCGCGGAGGTGCCGAGCTTCGGCGAGAACGCTGTCAGCGGATCGGCCTTCGCGGCGAAGCTGCAGGAAGCCACCACCTACGAGATCGGCACCCGCGGCCGGCGCGAAACCTATCACTGGGACGTCGCGCTCTACCGCGCCGAGATCGACAACGAGTTGCAGTGCCTCACCATCCTCGTGCCGTTCCCGAACCTGTGCTCGGTGACGAACGCGGACAAGACGGTGCATCAAGGCCTGGAGCTCGGATTCGGCGCGGCGGTTCTGCAGTCGCTGCTCGTCGACGGGCCCACACCCGACAGGCTGTGGCTCAACGCGGCCTATACGCTCAACGACTTCCACTTCGACAACGATGCCGTATGGGGCGACAACGAGCTGCCGGGCCTGCCGCGGCATTTCCTCAGGGCGGAGCTGATGTACCGCCACCCGTCGGGCGTGTTTTTCGGCCCGAACGTGGAATGGGCGCCGTCCGCCTACTTCGTGGACAACGCCAATACCCTCAAGGCCGAGGGCTATGCGATCTGGGGAGCGAAACTCGGCTACGAGGGCGAGACGTTTACGGCCTACATCGAAGGGCGAAACCTCGCGGATCGTGCCTACATCGCGTCGGCCAGCGTGTCGGGCAACGTCGGTGGCTTGGACGGCGCCTACTTCGAACCGGGCACGGGGCGCGCGCTCTACGGCGGCGTGCAGGTGAAGTGGTGAGCCTCATGCGCACTCAGAAACACGCTCCGACTTCTCTCCGCCGCGGCCCCCATGCTCCGGCGCATTCGTTCTCATCCCATCCCCATCCTCAGGAACAGGCTTCGATCATCATGAAACGCTCATTCTCATCGCGAACAGCCGCAACTCTTGCGCTCCTTCCTCTCGTCGCTCTGGCCGGCGGGCCTGCCGGCGCCCACGTCACGCTCGAACAGCGGGAGGCGGCCCCCGGAGCGGCCTATAAAGCCGTGCTCAAGGTTCCGCACGGCTGCGGCGCGTCGCCGACACAGGCCATCCGCGTGGAAATTCCGGAAGGCTTCTTCAACGTGAAGCCGATGCCGAAGCCCGGCTGGTCGCTCGATACCGTCAAAGGGCCCTATGCCACGAGCTATCCGCTGCACGGGCGCACGCTGACCGAAGGCGTGAAGGAGATCACCTGGGCGGCGGGGAACCTGCCCGACGAGCACTACGACGAGTTCGTGGCAGCAGGCTTCCTGGGCAAAGAGCTGGCGGGAGGCTCTGCGCTCTATTTCAAGGTCACGCAGACGTGCGCCGAGGGCGAGCGGCAATGGGTCGAGGTTCCGGACGGGACGGACGGCCAAAAGCTCGCTTCTCCCGCGGCCGTCCTGCGCATCGCAGCGTCCGGCGACCATGCAGGGCCGAAGGATGCAGGCGGCACGGCCAAGAGCGGATCGCTTGCCATTGAGGGCGCGTGGGCGCGTGCGACGCCGCATGGCGCGAAAGTTGGGGCAGGCTATCTCACGATCCTCAACACCGGCAGCGCGGCAGACACGCTGGTCGCCATCTCGGCGCCTGTCGCGGGGAAGAGCGAGGTCCACGACATGACCATGACGGACGGCGTGATGCGGATGCGCGCGCTACCCGAGGGCATCGAGATTCCGGCGGGCGGCACGGTGACGCTCGCGCCCGGCGGCAAGCATCTCATGTTCATGGATCTCAAGGAGCCGCTCGTTGCCGGGGCGAGCCTGCCGGTCACGTTGACCTTCAAGAACGGCGGGACCGTCGAGGCGACATTCCCGATCCGGCCGATCGGCGGCGATAAAAAGGATGGCGGCGCGGCCAAGGACGATCACGATCATCACCACCACCATTGAACGCGCAGCATGGACCCGTGCGTTCGAGGGCGGGCCGAATTCGGTCCGCCCTTTTTCCTCAGCCGTGTGTGCGGATGGCGCTCGGGCGCTCAGTCCCAGCGCCTGCGCGACATCGTCTCTTTGAGGGCGATGTCGCTTCCGCGCCAGCGAGCCACCGCGCGGCGACGGCGCTCAAGCTCTTCCGTCCAGCCGCAATCGAACGGAAGCGGACGGAACGAGCCCGTCTCGGCGTGGACGGCCGAGCGGGGCTTCAGCGGCAGATAGGTGACGTTGCTGGAAGACTGCGGAGAGGATGATCTCGGAGGTATGGCTGAGTAAGACATGAGGCGATGCTCCATACACGCTTCAGTTTCTCAGGACTTCGGCCGGGACGTCATTGCGTCCGACCGCCCCCCCGGCGGTTCAACCCCCCATCTCTCATGTTCGCCGATTTCCGGCTGTTGGAGTCCAATCCGGGAAGACGGCAAGAATGCGGCAAACGCCGCGTGCGCTCGATCACAAAACAAAGCGGCGGTCGCTTTCGCAACCGCCGCACGATCAAAGAGACGTGATCGACTGGATAATCTGACCGAGGAATTGCGCGCCGGATCCTGAAATCCGATGCGATCGCGCTCGTTAGATGATGTCGATCTCAGCCGGCAGATACGAGGTCACCTCGAGGCCGACTTCCTGCTCGCGAACCGACGGCTTCATCCAGGTCTTCATGGGTCAATCTCCTTGGGTTGGCGGCGGGGATTGTCGCCCGCCTATCTTATGAGGAGGAAGGTATGAAGTCGGGACGGACTTCGCCAATCGTTTTTTCCGCGACGACCAATAAGTGACCCTGATGCTATGGTGTAACATTGATATGGTACATCGTAACACTTGCGAAACCAGCATTCGCGCGGCGTTTTACTTCGACGCGCTCGGCGTCCGGGTCGGAACGACGAGACGCGCGGTCATGATCTGCACGACCTCGCCCTCTTGGTTCACCGTCTCGCTCCGCACCGTCACCATGCCGCGCTCGGGCCGCGAGGCCGACGGCTTGGCCGCAACGACCTCGGAAACGACATGGAGCGTATCGCCGGGGCGGACCGCACGCGGCCAGACGACGTCACCGCCCGCGCCGATGACGCCGCCCGCGATGGGCAGCCCGCTCGTCACCAGGAGACGCATGGTGACGGACGCGGTGTGCCAGCCGCTCGCCACGAGGCCACCGAAGAAGCTGGCCTTGGCCGCCTCCTCATCAAGGTGGAACGGCTGCGGGTCGAAGCTTGCCGCGAATGTCTTGATGGCATCGCGCTCCATCGTCACGGAGCCCGTCGCAAAGCGGCGGCCGACCTGCAGGTCTTCGAAATAAAGCTTCGTCGCGTGTTCGAGGGTCATTCGTCTCTTTCCGGCCCACGTCTTCTCGGTCAGGTGCGGCCCGCGCCCGAGCCGCACTCCCTGCCGCTCACTCCGTGTATCCGGGCGGCGTTTTCTTCCAGTCGTATCCGTCCGCACCCTTGCGGTAGCCGTAGGCGAACAGCTTGTTCATGTAGTCCTTGTCGAACGGGCCTTTGTAGGGAACGGCGAAGCCATCGTCGAGGTAGGCGAGATTGAACGCCACGCCGTCGCGATGTGTCGTCAGGTAGATGCGGTAAAGATCGTTCACCGCGTTGGACGCGATCATCGTCGAGATCGCCTGGCTCGCGACCGCGAACGTCCGCCGCTTGACCGTTTCCTCGTCGCGGAACAGCCGGCCGTTCCGGATGATATAGGCCACATCCTTGCTGGTCTTATCGCTGCGCTCGACCTGCTTCAAATGGAGCTGTGGCGGATAGAGAAACATCTGCGTCGTCGCGCCGCCGTCGACATGCATCTCCTCGTACCGCTTGCCGCCGACCGTCACGTCGAGCATGACGGGCGGAAAGGCGCCCGGGATCGAAGCCGAAGCGCGCAGCACCTCGATGATGAGGTCGCGCGCCCTCGGATCCGAGCTCTTCGCGATGGCGCCGATGTTCCAGATCACGGAGCGGGCCTGATCGAGGTTCGTGGTGCCGATGAGCAGCAGGCGGCCCTTGTCGTACTCCTCCGCAATGCGCCGGACCATCTTGTGATCCACGAAACGCGCGATGAGGTTTCTCAAGGGCGTGGTGTCGGTCACGGCGTCGCCGTCGAACACGTTGATGATCGACATTCTGAGGAAGATGTCCTCGGCCTTCGTCTCCGTGTAGACGCTGCGCAGGGCGTGATCGTACTCCGGCCCGAGGAAGGCGAACGGCGCGGAGAGCGCGCCCGTGCTGATCCCGGTTACGACCGCGAAATTCGGCCGGTCGCCGCGGGCGGTCCACCCGACGAGGAGTCCGGCCCCGAATGCGCCGTCGTCACCGCCGCCGGAGATGGCGAGAAACGTCGTCGGCTCCGAGCGGACGCGTGCGGCGCCCTTCGCCTTCACATAGGCCCGCCGCTTTGCCACCGTCTGGCGGGCAAGCGCCTCGAGCACGGCGGGATCGCCATCGGCGTAGAAGCGTGCATACGGAATATCGAGCGGCTGGATCTCGGATGCCAGCGCCAGCGGCACGGCGGGCAGACGATCCAAAGTTGCGCACGCCGTGAGCGCCACCGCCACCACGAGCCCCCCGAGCACGGCCGCGACCGCTTTGGCCCAGCCCCGCGCGACGCCGATGCGTGACGCATCCGGGAACGCCGTCCGCAGAAATGCCGGGCCTCGAAACATCACACGCACGCAGGGCTCGCTGGTTTTCCGGGAAGGTGGGGCTCGCCTTATGTCATTCTCATGACTTACCTCGGTGCGAGGCCAGCCATGGACGCTTGCAAAAGGCGCCGGGCAGGGCAGGCTGCATCCACATTCGATCAGCAATGGCGGTTTTTCTCGCATGGGGCAACAGAATGAGGCGCGGCTCATCGAAGCGACGGGGATCGACCTTCGCGTCACCGATGCCGGATGGGACTTCGCGCGGCGGCACGAGGCGGAGATCGCCGCACACTGGGCGCGCCGCTCGGCGGAAAACCCGCATTATTTCGACGGCTCCGTTCTTCTGCTGTCCGGCTACGCCCTGTCCGACGACGGCGTATTTTCCGGGCGCCTCGTCCGAACGGATTTCAAGAGCTTCCTCTTTTGGCGCGAGAGCGGGCGGCCGGAGGCCGGAGTGCGCGACACGTTCTGCACGGGGCTGATCCGTTCGCGAGAGGGACACGTTCTCTTGTGCCAGCAGCGGCCAGGGAACCTCAACGACGATTTCTTCACGCCTCCCGGCGGCTTCATCGACGCCCGGGACGTGGACCCGGACGGCACAATCGACGTGGCGCGGGCCGTCCTGCGGGAGATCGTCGAGGAAACGGGCCTCAGGGAGCCGCTCGTCCGCCAGGGGACGGGCTTTGCGGTTTTCCTCTCGCGCCATCAGGTTTCGCTCGCCGTCCCGTGGCAGTCGGATTTTTCGGGCGACGCCCTCGTCAGCGAAGCGGGCCGGCACATCGCAACCGAACCCGAGGGCGAGCTTCTCCGCACACTCGCCCTCCCGCCCGGCGAGGCGCTTCGGACGCTCGCCCTGCCGGAGTATGCGCGCATTCTGCTTTCGGCCTCATACGTCTTGAAAACATCGCCCTGAGACGGCGCGACGCTTTGCGGGCCATGCCGAATGGGGCAGAGTGCGCGCGCTTCAGTTCCCGGACGGATGGCTCGGACACATCTATGGCCCTCACCTATCATATCCTCGACGTTTTCACCGACCGCCGCTTCGGCGGAAACCCTCTCGCCGTCGTGCTCGGCGCCGACGGCCTCTCGGACGGCCAGATGCAAGCGATCGCGGGCGAGTTCAATCTCTCCGAAACGGTTTTCGTGCTCCCCTCCGAGCGTCCCGCCCATTCGGCCAAGGTCCGCATCTTCACGCCGCGCAGCGAGGTGCCGTTCGCCGGGCACCCCACCATCGGCACCGCCACACTGCTGGCCGGCCTCCAAGCCGCGCCCATGCCCAACGGCGAAGCGGATGCGCTCGTCATCCTGGAGCAGAACATCGGCAGCGTGCGCGTCGGTGTCCGGCTGCGTGAAGGGTCTCCGGCGTTTGCCGAATTCGACGCCCCGAAGCTTCCGGCGGAGGCCGGCGTGCTGCCGCCGGTGGACATCCTGGCGGCCGGGCTCGGCCTGATGCCGAGCGAAGTCGGCTTCGAGAATCACAAGCCGATCTGCTTCGCGGCCGGCAACACCTTCGCCTTCGTGCCGGTGGCCTCGCTGGAGGCGATCCGGCGCGCGCGCGTGAACGGCGCCCATTGGGAGCGCGCCTTCGATCAGCAGGGCGTCGTCGGGGTCTACCTCTACACCCGCCAGTGCGAGCACTCGGGCCATGCCTTTCACGTGCGCATGTTCGCGCCCCAGGTCGGTATCGCAGAAGACCCGGCCACGGGCTCGGCAGCCGTCGGCCTTGCCGGCGTCGTGCAGCACTTCGACGGTCTGCCCGACGGAACCTACAAGCGCATCGTCGAGCAGGGCTACGAGATGGGCCGGCCGAGCCAAATCGCGCTGACGCTCGTCGTCGGAGGCGGCAAGCTCACGAGCGTGCGGATCGGCGGGGCCAGCGTGCGGGTCGCGACGGGCACGCTCGAAGTCTAGGCTCGGGCATTCTATCGCTCACGCGCCTGATCGCGTGCCTTGCAGGCACGCTGGCGCTCCGCGGGGGCGGCGCTCGCGTCCAAGCGGAGCTTGGCTTCGCCAAGACGGGTCGCGTTGCTCCCGGCCCCTTCGGGGCATGGATGTTGCTTCACTCCGCCGCCGACGGGTCGCCTCGCCCGCGGGAGGGGCGTGGCGCTCCGCCCCCTTGCGCGCGGGGGCCGGATTCGCGTAAGTGTCAACGGGAATTCGTTTTTGGATCGAGACCGAGGCCGCTCTCGCATGAGCCCCAGGGTCAACAGTTTCGGTGTTTCGACGCGCGGCGGGGCCTTGCCCCGCGGTTCGAGCGCGCCCATGCGCGGTGCGTCCCGCCCTGCGCTTTCCGGCCTCCTGACCCTCCTCCTTACCAGCCCCTGAGAACCGGGGGCCCGGCGTCCCATGCCGGGCAGGTCCTCAGGGGTCCCGAACGGTAAGTCGACAGGATTTTTGCCGGTTTCCGCCAGGCGGAGCCGGCCTCCGAGGAAGGATACGAGTTTCATGACCACCGAAGCCAAGGACGCGGCCGGCGACCACGTCGTCATCTTCGACACCACGTTGCGCGACGGCGAGCAATGCCCCGGCGCCACCATGACGTTCGACGAGAAGCTCGACGTCGCCGACCTGCTCGATGCGATGGGCGTCGACATCATCGAGGCGGGCTTTCCGATCGCCTCCGAGGGCGACTTCGAGGCCGTCACCGCCATCGCCAAGCGCGTGAAGCGGGCCACCGTCGCGGGCCTCGCACGCGCGATCAACGCCGACATCGACCGGGCCGGCGAAGCCGTGCGTCATGCCCAGCGCGGGCGCATCCACACGTTCGTCTCGACCTCGCCCATCCACCTCGCCCACCAGATGCGCAAGAGCGAAGCGGAGGTGCTCGAGATCATCACCGCGACGGTGAGCCGCGCGCGCAACCTCGTCGAGGATGTCGAGTGGAGCGCGATGGACGCCACACGCACCGGCATCGACTATCTCTGCCAGTGCGTGGACGCGGCCATCAAGGCGGGCGCGACGACGATCAACCTGCCCGACACGGTCGGCTACGCGACGCCGGAGGAATATGCCGCGATGTTCCGCGCCGTGCGCGAGCGCGTGCCGGATTCCGACAAGGCGATCTTCTCGACGCATTGCCACAACGATCTGGGCCTCGCGGTCGCGAACTCGCTCGCGGCGCTGGAAGCGGGCGCGCGCCAGATCGAATGCACCATCAACGGCATCGGCGAGCGGGCCGGCAATGCGGCACTCGAAGAGATCGTGATGGCGATCCGCACGCGCTCGGACGCGCTCCCCTATCGCACGGGCATCGAGACCACGATGCTGGCGCGGGCGTCCAAGCTCGTCTCGGCCGTCACCAACTTCCCGGTGCAGTACAACAAGGCTATCGTCGGGCGGAACGCCTTCGCGCACGAGAGCGGCATCCACCAGGACGGCATGCTGAAGCACCAGCAGACGTACGAGATCATGACGCCCGAGTCGGTCGGCGTCGCGAAGACGTCGCTCGTGATGGGCAAGCATTCGGGCCGCAACGCGTTCCGCACCAAGCTCAAGGAGCTCGGCTACGAGTTCGGCGAGAACGCCTTCGAGGATGCGTTCAATCGCTTCAAGGCGCTCGCCGACCGCAAGAAGCACGTCTACGACGAGGACATCGAGGCGCTCGTCGACCAGTCGATCGCGCACGCGCACGACCGGATCAAAGTTGTCGCGCTGCAGGTGATCGCAGGGACAGGCGGGCCGCAGTCGGCAACGCTGACCCTCGACATCGACGGCGACCAGCAGACCGTGCACGCGAACGGCAACGGCCCGGTGGACGCGACCTTCGCCGCGATCCACAAGATGGTGCCGCACACGGCCAGGCTCGAGCTCTACCAGGTGCACGCGGTCACCGAAGGCACCGACGCGCAGGCCGAGGTCTCCGTCCGCCTCTCCGAGGACGGGCGCGTGGTGACCGGCCGGGGCGCCGACACGGACACGCTGGTGGCGTCGGCGCAGGCCTACGTGGCGGCCCTCGCCAAGCTCATGCTGAAGCGCCAGAAGACGGCCAAGGCCGAGCAGGCCGTCTGACCTGGACCGGCGGGGGCCGAGACCGCCGCCCCCGCTTGACAGACGCGTGACAAGCGACTGGACACGACGCGCGGCTGGTGATAGACGGAGCGCACTTGGGGCCCTAGAGCAACTCGTTCAGGGCCCCTTTGCCGTCTTTCCGGGGATCGCCCGCTTTTCAGGGATCGTTCCTCGCCGCCGGCTTCAGGGTGATTAGCTCAGTTGGTAGAGCAGCTGACTCTTAATCAGCGGGTCGAAGGTTCGAATCCTTCATCACCCACCACTTCTCCCCATTTCTGAAAGATTGCCACCGCCGAAGACTTGGCGGCGCGTGCATCGCGGGCCCGGTTCGGGCCCTCGCCGCATCGGGGTCTCTCCGCAGTAGGAACCTTGGGAAACCGATCGCGTTGTGTGGTCACGCCGGCGCGCTTGCTGCCCTCGCACATCGCCGGCTGCCACGCTGCCCCCGGTCTCCCCCACCCGGGGGCAAAGCGTCTCTAAGGAGAACGGACACATGCCGCGGCCCAAGAAGAACGAGCACCTCCCTTATGGCGAAGGCCAGCGCGAGCAATACGGCGAGGGCCTGGCCTACCGCAAAGAGGATCTCTCGAAGGGCGCGGACAAGGTCAACGACCTGGGCGGGTTCGCAGGCGGCGAACGCCCGAAAAAGCCGCTGCCCGACCCCGAGGAGCCCGAGGGCGATTGAGCCGATTGAGCCTTCGAGGCCTGCTCCACCCAAAGCGACCTCTAAGGCCGCGCTTCCATCCTTAACGTAGCGACCAGCGCCACAAACGCCGGCATATCCTCCGTCGTCGGACGTGCTGCGGTGCAACGCACGGCCGGTTTCGGTGCGTGACGACCTCCCCCATGACGATTTGCCTACACACACCGGTTGCGGCGGGCGTGCCTACATTTTATGCACTTGCCGCATAACAAGGATACAAACGTCAGGAGCAGGAATGTCACACGACAATCTTCTCGATCAAGCCCTCGTCCGCCTGGACGAGGCGGCCGCCCATCTCAGCATCGACCCGGATGTGATCGAGAAACTCAAGTACGCGCGCGAGACGGCAAAGGCGCGCCTCATGATCCGCATGGACGACGGATCGCGCAAATCGTTCATCGCCTGGCGCTGTCGCTACGACGACACGCGGGGGCCGACCAAAGGCGGCATTCGATTTCACCCCGACTCGGACGTCTACGAAGTCGAGACGCTGGCCTTCTGGATGACGTTCAAGTGCGCCGTCATGAACCTGCCATACGGCGGCGGCAAGGGTGCGGTGCGCGTCGATCCGCGCAAGCTCTCGAAGGCCGAGCTCGAGCGCCTGTCGCGCGCCTACATGCAGGCGTTCGCGCGCGTCATCGGCCCCAACCGCGATATTCCCGCGCCCGACGTCTATACCAACTCCATGATCATGGGCTGGATGGCCGACGAGTATGCGCAGATCGTCGGACAGACGGAGCCTGCCGTCATCACCGGAAAGCCGATCGCACTCGGCGGCTCGCTCGGACGCGACGATGCGACGGCGCGCGGCGGGTACTATCTCGTCCGTCATCTCGCGAGCGATCTCGGCCTCGGTCAAGGCGCGCGCGTCATCGTGCAGGGCTTCGGCAACGCGGGGCAGCACATCGCCAGCCTGTTCGCGGGCGACGGACATAAGATCGTTGCCGTCTCGGACTCGTCCGGCGCCGTCAAATGCGCGACCGGCCTCAACGTCCAGAAGCTGCTGGCGGCCAAGGCGAACGGCCAGTCGGTGATCAGCACGGCCGGGCAGGACGGACACGAGCTCATGTCGGCGGACGATCTCGTCGGCGTCGATTGCGATATCCTGGCGCCTTCCGCGCTCGAGAACATGATCCACGAAGGCAACGCCGCGCAGGTCAAGGCCAAGCTCGTGCTCGAGCTCGCCAACGGGCCCGTGACGTCGGAAGCCGACGCGATCCTCGAGAAGAACGGCATCATCGTTCTGCCCGACATCCTCGCCAATGCCGGTGGGGTTACGGTGTCCTACTTCGAATGGGTGCAGAACCGCCAGGGCTTCTACTGGACCCTCGAAGAGATCCACGACCGGCTGAAAACGATCGTGGAACGCGAAGGCCGCGCAATCTGGACCACGTCGCGCGAGAAGAACATCTCGATGCGCACGGCGGCCTACGTGCATGCACTCGGCCGCCTCGCCGACGCCATCGAAGCGCACGGCACGCAGAGCTTCTTCACGAGCTGAACTCCTCCCGTCCGCCCCCATTGATGCGCTCTGAGGAATGTGTTCGATAGCCTCAGGGAACGGGAGCGGGCGGGACATGCCAGCTACAGCGTACGATCTGGCGATCATCGGCGGCGGCATCAACGGCGCCGGTATCGCGGCCGATGCCGCAGGGCGCGGCCTCAAGGTCGTACTCTTCGAGAAGGGCGACCTTGCGGGGGGGACATCCTCCGCCAGCTCCAAGCTCATCCACGGCGGACTGCGCTATCTCGAACAGCGTGAGTTCCGCCTGGTGCGGCACGCCCTCGCCGAGCGGGAGATCCTGCTCGCGCGGGCGGCGCATCTGATCCACCCGTTGCGCTTCGTCATTCCGCACGGCTCGGGGATGCGTCCGCGGTGGATGATGCGGGCCGGCCTGTTCCTGTACGACAGACTGGCTGCTCGCCGCCGCATTCCGGGGTCGACATCGGTCGACCTCACGCGCGATCCGATGGGGCGGGCGCTTCGCTCCGGGTTCAAAGCCGGCTTTTCCTACTACGACTGCTGGGTCGACGATGCGCGGCTCGTCGTGGTCGCCGCGCTCGATGCCGCCGAGCGGGGCGCCCGGATCCTCACGCGCACGCCCGTCACGCAGATCACGCCCCACGGCGAAACCTGGCGGATCGACGCCGACGCGAACGGCGCGCGACACTCCTTCTCGGCGCGCGCGATCGTGAATGCTGCCGGCCCCTGGTGCGCAGAGATCGCGGCACTTGCGGGGATCAAGAATGCACCCGCGCTCAGGCTCGTCCGCGGCACCCACATCGTCGTCCCGCGCATTGCCGGCGCGGAGGACGCCTTTCTCCTGCAAAATATCGACGGCCGCATCGTGTTCGTGTTGCCCTTCGGCTCGCGCTTCACGATGATCGGCACGACGGAGGTCCCCGTCGCAACGCCCGACGAAGGCTTCATCCCGAGTGCGGACGAAGAGGCGTATCTGATCGAGGCTGCCGGCCGCTACCTGTCCCGTCCGCTCGCCCGCGACGACATCGTCTGGCGCTTCGCCGGTGTGCGCCCTCTCGTCGACGACGGCGCGGCCAGCGCCTCCTCCGTCACGCGCGACTGGCGGCTCGATCTCGTTCAGCGGTCCAGACACGCCCCGCTGCTCAATGTCATCGGCGGCAAGCTCACCACGTTTCGCCTGCTGGCCGAAGCGGCGCTCGATCGGCTCCGGCCCTTTTTTTCGGGCATGGGTCCTGCGTGGACAGCGCACGCGCCTCTGCCGGGCGGAGACGTCGGTCCGGAAGGCGTCGCAGGCTACCGCTCGGATCTCGCACGCCGCCGCCCAGGCCTCGCAGCCGAGACGCTGGACCGCTTCGTCGCGCTTTATGGAACACGCGCGGATCGCGTCATCGGCGACGCCGTGCGCGACGACGACCTCGGGCTCCGTCTCGGCGGTGGCCTGACCGAGCGCGAGGTTTGCTACCTTCGCGATCACGAATGGGCGCGCACGGCGGACGACGTTCTCTGGCGGCGCACGAAAGTCGGCCTCGATCTCAGCGACGGCGAGCGCGCACACGCCGCGGCCGCAATCTCGCGCCTGCTCGCAGACACCTGATCAGATCCGTCCGCGTGGGGTGGAGAACGCACGGCCGATCCTCCCGACGACGAGATTTCCGCACATCCCGACGTCGCGGTGAGACCATTCGCGACTGCTGGCGCACCTCAGAATGCGCTGCGGATCAATCCGCCTTCGGCGCGGATGTTGGAGCCGTTGATCGCGGATGCGCGCTCGGAGCAGACGAAGGCGACGACATCGCCGATCTCTTTCGGATCGATCAAGCGCGCAATGAGCGACGATGGCCTGTTCTCTGCCATGAAGCGCCGCTCGGCCTCTGCGAGATCGAGACCCGGGTACACGCTCGATATGAACTGCTCGACACTCTCGGTGCGCGTCGGACCCGGCAACACGGAGTTGACGGTCACGCGCGTTCCTTTGGTCAGCTCCGCGAGAGACCGCGAGATGCCGAGCTGGATCGTTTTCGTGGCGCTGTAGTGGGCCATTTCGGGCGCGGGACTGATGCCGGATTCGCTCGAGATGAAAACGACGCGTCCTGCACCGCGTTCGATCATGCCTTTCAGGTAATGGCGCGCCAGTCGCACGCCGCTCATGACGTTGACCTCGAACAGCCGCTGCCAGGCTTCGTCCGTTTCGTCGAAGAAGCCGACGGCCTCGTAGATGCCGAGGTTGTTCACCAGAATGTCGGCCGCCGGAATGGCGGCGATCGTCGCGGCACATCCCTCCGCCGTGCCGTTGTCGGCGACAAGGGGAATGAGGTCGGCGTCCGGGCGCGTCTCGCGAACCTTGGCGATGGCCCGGTCGACGGCAGACGCGCTGCGGCCGTTGATCGTCACGCGCGCGCCTTCAGCCGCAAGCGAGCGGGCGATTTCAAGGCCGATGCCTCCGGACGACGCGGTGACGAGGGCTGTTTTCCCGGCAAGATCGAGGTCCATGAGATCTCCTTGTGCTTCGTAACTCCATCGCGCGTCGCGCGGAACGGCGCACGGCCAATGGCGTGCGCCCCGTCAGCGGCAGACCGAACGTTCCAGCGTCCTGCGCTCGCGTAATCTGGGGAGGGTGCCCTCGACGCTCAAGGCATGAAATCCGAACACCAGCATTCCTTGGACGGGTGTGCTCCGACCCATGGAGAAGGATCGGACGCTCAGGCTCACTGCCACGCGATCACGGTCCAGATCCTGCTCCGCGAGCGCGCTTCGCGGCGGAATGCATGACGACCGCCGTTTCTTCCTGACCGGTTACGAATCATTTAGGCTGTAAATGTGCATAATATAGCGCACCCTACCCCTCTTTCTGCGACGAGGGAGATGGTTTTTTTCTTTGGATTCACGGGACTACGCATATTTCGGCAGAGTCGACAGCATTTAGACATGGAGGGTCTGTCTATTGTCTAAATTAGCACATGTTCAGATGTATGCATAAGCTGTAAAGAGACGTCGCCGTCATTCGGATGCGGTCTCCGCATCGCTGGGTCGAAGTGTTCATCCATGAATCCATTCCGCGACTTGTCCCGCTCGCAGCAAGGCATTCTTGCAATCGGGGCAGGTGTGTTCGGCGCCGCTCTCGTCGCTTTGCTGGCTATTTCGGATTTCGATCTGACGCCCATCCGCACGCTGCGGTCCGTCCACGTCGGTGGCGGGGGCACGGTCATCTCGACCCAGTACAATCCCTTTGCGATCCTCGCCGTTGCGCTCATAGCCCTTGCCGTCGTCGGCGCGTTCGCGTGGCTCATCGCCCGTTTCGCTCCGATGCTTGCGAGCATGACGTTCGCCAACATCGGTGGCGGGTCGAGCACCGTCGCGAGGGCGGGGCAACGCATCGAGCGCGAGCTGTCCAAGGTGCTCGAACTGATCCGTGGGCACATCTCCTCGAACGACAGCTACGCAAAGTCTCTCGCGAACGCGCAATCGCGCCTTTCCCAGCTCTCTGAGGGCGAACAGGTCCGGGTGATCGTGAGCCTGCTCGTCGCCGAGAACGAGCGAATGCGGCGCGATAGCAGCGAGCTCAAGGTGAAGCTCGAAGAGTCCCACAGACAGATCGATACGCTGCGCTCGAACCTCATTCAGGCAGAAGAGGTCGTGCTGAGAGATCCCCTGACAGGGGTCGGCAACCGGCGCTGCTTCGACCTCACGATGGAAAAGGCGATCACAGACAGCCGCGAAAACGGCACGCCGCTGTCGCTCGTCATGTGCGATATCGATCACTTCAAGCGCGTCAACGACGCTTTCGGCCATCAGGTGGGCGACGAGATCATCAAGATGTTCTCACGCGTCATCGAAACCAGCGTGCGCGAGGGCGATACGGTGATCCGCTACGGCGGCGAAGAGTTTGCCGTCATCCTGCCGAGGGCCGGCCAGGACGCCGCCAAGTCGATTGCAGAGCGCATCCGCCGCCAGTTCGAAAGCAAGAAGCTCACGATCCGGGAAACCAATCAGAAGATCGGGCAGATGACGGCATCGTTCGGCGTCGCGGAATACCGCGCGGGCGAGGATACCGAGCTGCTCGTCCAGCGCGCGGACGCCAAGCTTTACGATGCCAAATCGGGTGGGCGAAACCAGGTTTCGGCCTACGGCGAGACGTAAAACTTCTTCTTCACGACTCTTTTTTGCCCCCGTCTCAAGCGATCGCTTGTTCCTGCTTTTTAGGATGAGCATACCGGGTCCGCTTGCCGGCCTTCGGCGCGGGCTTGACGATCGGCGCATACTTCGCGATCGGGAGCGGCTTTCCGATCAGGTAGCCCTGCACTTCACCGCAATCCAAATCCCGTAGCATTTCGAGCTGGAGTTGCGTTTCGACGCCCTCCGCGATGACCGGGCGGCCAAGCGCGCGCCCGAGACTGAGGATCGAGTTCACAATCGCGGCGGCATCCCTGTTCTCGACCATATCGGCCACAAAGCTCCGATCGATCTTGATCCGATCGAAGGGGAACGCGCGAAGGGTGCTCAACGACGAGTATCCGGTTCCGAAATCGTCGATCGCGACGCTGACGCCAAGTGCCTTCAGGCGCTCCAGCGTTCGCATGGCGGCATTCGCATCGTAGATGAACAGGCTTTCCGTGACCTCGATCTCTAGCCTGCAGGGGGCGACGTTCGTCGCGTGCAGCGTTTCCTCGACGAGTTGCGCGAAATCGGCATGGACGATTTGCGCCGGGGATGCGTTGACGGACACGCGAAGGTGTTGCGGCCACCGCGCGGCCTGGGCCAGGGCTTCCCGCAAAACGAAGGCGCCGATCTCCGTGATGGCGCCGCACGCTTCGGCCGCGGGGATGAACTTTTCAGGCGACACGAAGCCGTGGATCGGGTGCTCCCAACGCAGAAGCGACTCGAACCCTATGATGTTGCAGGTCTCGGCGTTGGCCTGTGGCTGGTAGACAACCGAGAGCTGCCCCGCCGCGGCGGCCAGAGACACGTCGCGCTCGAACGAGCGGCGGGCGTGCTTTTCCGCATCCATTTCACACGAATAGAAGGCATAGCCCGACCTGTTGTCCCGCTTGACGCGGCACAGCGCCGTGTCGGCGTGGCCCATGAGCCTGTCGAGATCCTTCCCGTCGCCCGGGAAGCACGCAACGCCGATCGATGCGGCGGCCTTCACCTCGACATCCGCCTCGAGGGCGTACCGGCCCGAGATCTGCTCGCTCAACCGTTGTGCGAGCGACAAGAACTCTGCGCGATCCTCGTCTTGGGTCTTCACGATGAGAAACTCGTCGCTGCCAAGGCGCGCGATGAGATCAGCCTCGCCGGCGATGGTGCGAATTCTGTCCGCGACGCGGCACAGGAGCTGGTCGCCGGCCTTGTGCCCGCGCAGATCCTTGATCGTCCGGAAGCCGTCGAGATCAATGTAGAAGAGGGCCACTTCCTTGCCGATTGCGCCTGCACGCAGGAGAATCTCGGCGAAGTGCTCCGTCAGAAGCGCACGGTTTCCGAGTCCCGTCAGCGTATCGGTGTAGGCCAGATGGTGGATCCGCGCCTGAGCTTCCCAATGCTCGATCGCGAGCGCGCAAAGATGCGCACACCGCTCGACGATGTGCTTTTCGATTTTGCTCGGCTTGCGTGCGGTGGAGAAATAGAAAGCGAAGGTGCCGACAACGCGCCCCTCGTGCGATTTGATCGGGCTCGACCAGCACGCTTTCAGACCGAGAGACAGTGCGGCCTTGCGGAAATCGACCCAGCGCGGATCGGTTCGGATATTGCTCACCTCGACCGGCTCGCCGTAATAAGCGGCGCTTCCGCACGATCCCATCATGGGGCCAATGGCCTGGCCGTCGATGCCGCGCGAATAATCGTCAGGGAGCGAAGGGGCCGCGAGCGGGCGCAGGCATCCTTCCGAGTCCACCCGGATGATCGAACAGATCGTGCCCGGGGCGATCTGCTCGGCGCGCGCACACAGCAGAGACATCACGTCATGCAGCGGTTTTCCGGATGCCACGGCGACGAGAATTTCCTGCTGAATATCTCTCAGCCGCTTCTCGATAGGCTCCGTGCGTCGTTTCTTTTTGGTTTTCACCTTGGCCTCCTCCCGCGTTACGACGCGATTATCCGGGGGCCTCCAAGCTTTTTCATTTTTGCTCTTTTCGGCCGGCTTGAGTGTCGACTTATGTCCCAGGAGGCGTTGCTGAAATTTTAACACGTGCCACTAAACGGCGTACAGAAAAGGGTTTTTCTATTTTACTCCGCCACCTTTACTTCGCCATCTATGTAATCAAGCCTCGTTTTCTCGGGCCGCCGCCCTTGGGCCTAGGCCACGGCTATTCGGACGCTATTTTGTGCACCCTTAGATGCAACCGAGGCCCGGAATTCCACAGACATACTGATCCATGAAGCGATTGATGCAACAGGCCTGATTTGCGGGGCATTGCCACGTTTTGGTCTCGCCGGCATTTGTCTTCGCAGTGCAGGTTCTCTGCCCAGCCTTCGTGCCGCTCATGGATCCGGATTTCTGTTTCGCGTTCGCATCTGCAGCAAAGACTCCGGTTTTCTCGCCAGGCTGAAGCACGTCGAAGCCGACCAAACCCGTGACAGCGAGACCGATGGCCAAGAATACCGACAGCGCCGCCTGCTTCATGGTCTGCCCTCCTTATCCGGTTGCGTAGATTGTTTGGTTGCGTGAGCAATTCCACACGACGATATGGTCTCGAACGGAGCCGATTTCCAGCGACAGGTGCCGGCTGCCCGAGCAAAAGCAAAGCGGCGGAGCTTTCGCCCCGCCGCCCGTGATCCGTCTCTGGTCGGGCTGGTAGGGCCCGAAGCGATCGTGGTCTCTAGTTCCGGCCCTTGTCGACCAGCTTGTTCTTGGCGATCCAAGGCATCATGGCGCGCAGCTTGGCGCCGACCTCTTCGATCTGGTGGGCGTCGTTCACGCGGCGGATGCCTTTGAAGCGTGCCGCGCCGCCCTTGTATTCCTGCATCCATTCGGACGTGAACCGGCCGGTCTGGATGTCGGTGAGAACGCGCTTCATCTCTGCCTTCGTCTCCGGCGTGACGATGCGCGGACCGGTCACGTACTCGCCCCACTCGGCGGTGTTGGAGATCGAGTAGTTCATGTTGGCGATGCCGCCTTCATAGATGAGGTCGACGATCAGCTTCACCTCGTGGAGACACTCGAAATAGGCCATTTCCGGTGCGTATCCGGCCTCGACCAGCGTTTCGAAGCCCGCACGGATCAGCTCGACGAGGCCGCCGCACAGCACGGCCTGCTCGCCGAACAGGTCGGTCTCGCACTCTTCTTTGAACGTGGTCTCGATGATGCCGGAGCGGCCGCCACCCACGCCCGAAGCGTAGGAGAGGCCGAGGTCGAGCGCATTGCCGGAAGCGTTCTGGTGCACGGCCACGAGGCACGGCACGCCGCCGCCCTTCTCGTATTCGCCGCGCACGGTGTGGCCGGGGCCTTTGGGGGCGACCATCAGCACGTCCACGCTCGCCTTCGGCTCGATCAGGCCGAAGTGCACGTTGAGGCCGTGCGCGAACGCGATGGCCGCGCCGTCCCGGATGTTCGGGGCGATCTCTTGCGCGTAGATGTCGGCCTGCAGCTCGTCGGGGGTCGCCATCATCATGAGGTCCGCCCACTTGGCCGCTTCGGCGACGGTGAGGACCTTGAGGCCATCGGCCTCGACCTTCTTGGCGGTCGCCGAGCCGGCCTTGAGGCCGACGGCGATATCCTTGACGCCCGAGTCCTTGAGGTTCAGCGCATGCGCGCGGCCCTGGCTGCCGTAGCCGATGATGGCCACCTTCTTGGATTTGATCAGGTTTATGTCGGCATCACGATCGTAATAGACGCGCATCGCTCTCTCTTGCGGTTGGGATTAATGGAAGGTGAAGGGATTGGCGCCGGGCCCCGAAAGGGCTTGAAATCCGGGCACACGTGAAAGTTGGGCGGACGTTACACCGGCGGTCGGCGCCGTTTCAACGGCCATGACGGCCAAGGGCCGGCCGCACGGGGCAAGGGTGTGCGCGCTGCGGCCCTTCGGGATTAACAGATCCGCAGGGTGTCTCGGCGCAAGATGGCGACCCCCGCACCCACTGCTACCGGTCTTGCCATGCGCTTTCTCACCGTCGCCCGCCTGTCTCTTTTCGCAGCCGTTGCCGGCCTTCTCGGCGGATGCGGCGACGGCGGAAAGGCCCCCGGCCCCAGCGCGGGCGCGCGCGGCGTCATCGCGAGCGCGTCCGACTGCGCGTCGTTCGGCCCCGGTGCGGTGGACGCCTGTGCGCAAGCGATCGAGCGGGCCGTTTCCCAGCATGAGACGACCGTCGCCCACAACAACATCGCGAGCTGCGAAAGCGTGGTCGGCGCCGGCATGTGCGAGCGCGCGGCGTCCGGCAAGTATCGGGCGCGTCTTTCGGCCTTCCTCGTGACGCTGGGCGACCATCCGCGGGCAGAGCCGCTCTACCCCGCTCCCGCCGGCACCGTAGGCTTCATCACGGCAAGCAAGACCACGCTCGCCGCCAGCGACCACAGCCTCGCGTTCTCGCGCCTCGCCACGTCCGTTGCCGAAGCGCAGGCTGCAAGCGCGAAGGGGAAGGGGAATAATCCCTCGATGTTCTAGCCGGCGAGACGACTGCATTACATCGCCGCCGCGCCACGACCGATGGCGGCGATGCCGGTGCGCGACACCTCGACGAGCCCTAGCTCCGTCATCAGGTTGATGAAGGTCTCGATCTTTCCGGGCTTGCCGGTGACCTCGAACACGAAGTGCTCGATCGACGTATCGACCACCTGCGCGCGGAAGATCTCCGCCATGCGGAGCGCCTCGAGGCGCTTTTCGCCCTTGCCGATGACCTTGACGAGCGCCAGCTCGCGCTCGAGCGAGACGCCCTCCGCCGTGAGATCGCGCACGCGATGCACCGGCACCAGGCGTTCGAGCTGATGCTTGATCTGCTCGATCACGGCGGGCGTGCCGCGCGTGAGGATCGTGATGCGCGAGAGGTGCTTCTCGTGCTCGGTCTCGGTCACGGTCAAGCTGTCGATGTTGTAGCCGCGGCCGGAGAAGAGGCCGATCACGCGCGCGAGAACGCCGGGCTCGTTGTCGACCAGCACGGACAGCGTGCGGGTTTCGACCTCCTGGCGAAGAGCGGGGCCCGCGTAGTGTGTCTGAGGATTGGGGTTGATCATTTGGACTTGCTCTTCTCTTGCCCTTTGATGCTGTCTGCCGCGTCGGGGAAAACGAGCGCGAGGAACACCGGAACACCGTGCTGGTCGACCAGCTTTTTCAAATTGTCGGCATAGGCCTGGGATTTGCCGTAGCGCCCGAAGCCGTGCGCGATCCGCTCCGTCATGCCGCGCGCCAGATCCTGCGGCGACGGGACGCCGAGCTTTTCGAGCATCTCGGAGGGCATGCGCGCGTAGACCTTCATCAGCGTCCGCGTCTCCAGGTAGTCCTGAACGATGCAGATCTCATACCCCTCGCCGTAGCTCGAGGAGAGGCTGTGCGTGCGGTAGCAGGCATCGATCAGATCGTACGCGGCCTTGACGCCCTGGGCCCGGTGAAGGCGTCCCAGCCGCTCGGCCGCTCCGCGGATGGTCGAAACCTGATCCCACGCCGGCGTCACGTCCTCAGCGCCGGCCTCGCCGCTCTTGGCCTCACCGCTTCCAGGCACCTCGCCGCCGAGCGCCCGCACACCCACGCCGCCGCCGAGCGCGAGCAGTGCCGCAAGGCTTGCGACGACAGCAAGACGCCCGTGCGCGGCTTTCCTCACACCAGCACCTTGCCTTCCTTGCCGATGGCCTTCGACACGTCCTCGTCCGACACGTTCTCGCCGAGAAGCATCTCGTTGTGCGCTTTGCCGGACGGGATCATCGGGAAGCAGTTCGCGAGCTTCGCGACGCGGCAATCGAAGATCACCGGCTCCTTGCAGTTGATCATCTCGCGGATTGCATCGTCGAGGTCTGCGGGATGGTCGCACCGCATCCCCTTCCAGCCGTACGCTTCCGCGAGCTTGACGAAATCTGGCAGCGCCTCGGTGTAGCTCTCCGACAGCCGGTTGCCGTGCAGGAGCTGCTGCCACTGGCGCACCATGCCCATGTACTCGTTGTTCAGGATAAACACCTTGACCGGCAGGCGGTACTGCACGGCCGTGGAGCATTCCTGAATGTTCATGAGGATGGACGCGTCGCCCGCCACATCGATGACGAGCGACTTGGGGTGGGCGAGCTGCGCACCGATGGCCGCGGGAAGGCCATAGCCCATGGTGCCCAGGCCACCGGACGTCATCCAGCGGTTCGGCTCCTCGAATTGGATGAACTGGGCGGCCCACATCTGATGCTGGCCGACCTCCGTCGTGAAGTAGACGTCTCGGTCTTTTGTCAGCTCGTGCAGACGCTCGAGAGCGTACTGCGGCATGATGTAATCCTTGGAATTCGTATAGCTGAGCGACTTCTTCGCGCGCCAGCCGTCGATTTCCTTCCACCACGATTTGAGGGCGTTCTTGTCGATCTGCGGCGCCTTCGCCTTCCACACGCGCAGCATCTCTTCGAGCACGTAGGCGCAATCTCCGATGATCGGCAGATCCACTCGGACGTTCTTGTTGATCGAGGACGGATCGATGTCGACGTGGATCTTTCGCGAGCCCGGCGAGAAGGCATCGATGCGGCCCGTGATACGGTCGTCGAAGCGCGCGCCGATATTGATCATCACGTCGCAGTCGTGCATGGCGAGATTGGCCTCGTAGGTGCCATGCATGCCCAGCATTCCAAGCCACTGCTTGTCGGATGCCGGATAGGCGCCGAGACCCATCAGCGTCGACGTGATCGGATAGCCCGTAAGCTTCACCAGTTCCCGCAGCAACTGACTGGCCTTGGCGCCCGCGTTGATCACGCCGCCGCCCGTGTAGAACACGGGACGCTTGGCGGACGCCATCAGGTCCACAGCATCGCGCACGAGGGCCGCATCCGGCTTCACGCGCGGCTTATAGGTTTTGTGCGCGATGTTAGACGGGCCGACATAGTTGCCCGTCGCGAACTGGATGTCCTTCGGGATATCGATCACGACCGGACCGGGACGGCCCGCCTTGGCGATGTAGAAGGCTTCGTGAATGACGCGCGCGAGGTCGTTCACGTTCTTCACGAGCCAATTGTGCTTCGTGCAGGGCCGCGTGATGCCGACGGTATCGCATTCCTGGAAGGCATCGTTGCCGATCAGGTGCGTCGGCACCTGGCCGGTGATGCAGACCAGCGGAATCGAATCCATGAGCGCGTCGGTGAGGCCGGTGACGGCATTGGTCGCGCCGGGGCCCGAGGTGACGAGCACCACGCCGACCTTGCCGGTCGAGCGCGCATAGCCCTCGGCCGCGTGCACGGCGCCGCCTTCCTGGCGAACCAGGATGTGGCGCACCTTATCCTGCTGGAACAGCTCGTCGTAAATCGGCAGCACCGCGCCGCCGGGATAGCCGAAGATGTGCTCGACGCCCTGGTCCTGGAGCGCCTTGATGACCATTTCGGCGCCCGTCATCGTCCGTGCCATGAACTCTCTCACCCTATGCTCGAAGGGAAACCCCGTGTGACGCTGGAACCTAAGAGGGGCCGAAGATAGGGTCAAGAGCTATGCTTTAATTATAGCACATAAGTCGCATGCTAAACTTTCCATATATTGCGTATCTATCCATTTCCACGAACTCATATTGCTTCGAAGCCAAGTTACCTGGCGCTTGGCGTACTGGCGGGTCTCGGCTTTCGCGCCTTCTATCGCCTCGTTCCGGGCGAGGCGTCCGGCCTGCATTTCCATGAGCGGACGGACGCCGAGCGCTCTCATGAGCGGCAGGTCGGGAGCGAGCCCGAGACGCGCGAGGTCTCGTACCTCTTCCGCCGCGCCCTCCTCGATCATCGCATCGAAACGCGTATCGATCCGTTGACGCAGCACCTCGCGAGGCGGAGAGACCACGAGGTGAAACGCGTCTTCGAGTTGTATGACAGGCTCGCCCGGCATCTCCTGCCAACGAGCAAGCGACGTGCCCGTGGCCTCCAGGACTTCGAGCGCGCGCACGATGCGCTGCGGGTCGGTCGGCCGGAGACGCGCCGCCATGACGGGATCGCGCGCCGCGAGCAGCGCATGGAGCGCGGCGGCCCCTTGCTCGACCGCCGCGTCGCGCCAGCGCGCCCGGATATCGGGCGGGATCGCCGGGATCGGCGACAGCCCTTCGATGAGCGCTTTGAAGTAAAGCCCCGTCCCGCCGACAACGATGGGAACCTGGCCGGCCGCGCGCGCTTCACCGAGGGCAGCGCGCGCCTCTTCCGCATAGCGCGCGGCGGAATAGGCTTCGCTGCCCGGCACGTGCCCGTAGAGCCGATAGGGCACGGCCTGCATTTGCGCCTCCGACGGCCGAGCCGTCAGAATGCGGAGGTCCCGGTAGACCTGCATGGAATCCGCATTGATCACGCTGCCGGACAACCGCTCGGCCAGCATATGGGCGAGCGCAGACTTGCCGGAGGCGGTCGGCCCTGCAATCAGTATGACGACGGTCTTCTTCATGGAACCTTCCGCACCACGTCATGGTGCCTCCGCACATAGGGGCGTCGCGTCAGAATTCTTCCCTTTCGCCGACTGGAGCATTCGGTGGCACTCTTACACCTATTCCCGCGCTCGCATCCGTTCAAAAGGGGGCATCCGTTCAAAAGGAAGCGCGTCACGGCGCTTGCCGCCCGAACGCCCGTGTGGCTCCTCCTGCTGATCTTCGTCGGGCTCATCATCGTTTCGGCCGCTATGCTCGCGGCTCTGGAAGGGCCGCCCAATCCACACGCGTTCCTTCGAGATTGGGTTTATTTCGCCGGCTTCTTCGTGGGTGCGGAAGAACTCTTCGAGCGCGCGGACCCGCTCCGCATCTGGTGGGTCCCGATCCTTGCCGGCGTGATCCGCATGCTTCTGCATGCGGTGCTGCTCGGCGTCGTCGTGTTCAAGCTTCTTGTGCCGCAGAAGCTTTTCGTGTTTCGAAAGCGCTTCTTCGTCCGGCCTAATGCAAAGGGCGAGTGGGAGCTCCTGATCCGCCTCTACAATGCCACGGCTGCAGAGCTCGTGGATCTCAGCTTCGAGGCTTTCGTGCGCACGCCCACGCTGGCCGACGCGCGCCCGCCTGACCCCTCCACGCCCGCGCGTCATCAGAGCCTCAAGGTGGTCCCATTCGTGAGCAACGCCAGCGTCGTGCTCGACGCAAAGAAGGACTGGCCGATTTCGATCAAACACGTACCCTACAGCCTGCCGGTCCCGCTCGAGCCCGGCGACGTCTGCGGCAGCGGCCCGAACGTTTTTCTGAGGCGCATCCAAGGGCATTCGATCACCCCCATGGGGATGACGGCCGACAAAGGAGAGGCGTTTCTCGTCGTGATCGCGCGGGGGCGCGTTCCCAGCCTCGGGAGCGAGTTCATCGATACGCACTGGTTTCAACTCAGCGGAGAGGAGCGTGCGCGTGACTACGAATTCGGCGACTTCCACGACGTCATGGTCCAGCCCGGCTCGAAGCCCAGGCAGGCCGGCGGGCGGTCGAAGGATTGGGACGGGTGGAACGCGTTCGACGAGGCCCGCCCCGTGAACGCGCCAAAGTCGACGCGCCAAATGATCTTCGGCTACGGCTCGCTGGTCGATGTCGGACGGCTCAGCGAGTTCCTCAACGAGCATGGGCTCGCGCTCGGCGATTATCGCTACGTGACAATCCAGGGATGGCGACGCTCCTGGAGTGTCGCCATGGACAACCGGGAGATCATACCGGACTACAAATACTACATCGACCGCACGACGGGCGCGCATCCGGGCGTGTATGTAGCGTTCCTCAACATCGAGAGGGTGCGCAAAACAGGCACACCGGCCGGCGTTCCTCCTCCCGAGGTGGCCGGTGTGCTGTTCGACATCGACGAAGCGGTGCTCGCCGTCCTCGACGAGCGCGAGCGCAACTACTGCCGGTGCGACATCACCGATCAGTTCCCCGGCATCGAGGGACGGGTTTGGGCGTACCTCGGCAGTCCCGAAGCGGAGGAGCGCTATCGCATCGGATTGATGGAGGGATCGGTCGTCATCGATGCAGCTTACAAGACGGCCGTGGAGGGTGCGTATCGCAACGCGAACATCGCCTATACGGTGGATCAGGACCCGCGATTGAGGGAGATGGATCTCCAGCGCATCGATACGTAGACTCGCCCGCGCCTCATCGTCCAACCGCAGCCGGATCCGGACTCCCGACCATGTCCTCCCGCGTCACCGACACTCTCGTTCTGACAGCCGCGCCGGGCTCCGGCTACCTGACCCAAAGCGTCGTCGATACCGTCCGCGAAGTTGTGTCCGGTGCGAGCGGCACCTGGCTTGCAGCGGGGCAAGCATGGGAGATGCGGCTCGACCCCAGCGAGCGAGCGATCGAGGATGTTCGAAGCTCCATCGAGGAGGCTCTGGGTCCCGCACCGATCGACGTCAATGCCGTCTCCGCGCGGACCGCCTCCCGGCACAAGCGGTTGCTGTGCGCGGACATGGAAAGCACGATCATCCGAGAAGAGCTCATCGACGAGATGGCCGAAGCGGTCGGCTGCCGCACGGAGATTGCCGCGATCACGGATGCCGCGATGCGCGGCGAGATCGATTTCGAGGGGGCCCTCGTCAAGCGCGTGGCGTTGTTCAAGGGGTTTGCGGCCGAACGGCTCGACACCATCCTCCGCCGTGCGACGTTCATGCCCGGGGCGGCGACCCTGATCCGAACGATGGCGGCTCACGGTGCGAAATGCGCTCTCGTGTCCGGCGGCTTCACCTGCTTCGCCGGCCCCATCGCGCGCCGCCTCGGCTTCGATACGGTGGTCGCGAACGAGCTCGTGATCGAGGGCGGCAAGCTTACGGGCGCGGTCCGACAGCCGATCGTCGGGCCGGACGGCAAGGCGCAGGCCCTCGCGCGCCTTGCGGCAGACAACGGCCTCGATCTTGCCGAAACGCTCGCCGTCGGCGACGGCGCCAACGATCTCGTCATGGTGCGTGCGGCCGGTCTTGGCGTCGCTTTCCGGGCCAAGCCGATCCTGGCCGCAGCGGCCCGCCTTTCTCCGTCCGGTGCCGTGGTCACGCACGGCGACCTCACGGCCCTCCTCTCCCTGCAAGGCATTCCAGAAGCCGCCTACGCGGCGTGACCGAACGTCACGCGGCAAGCCGTTTGACAAGAGCCCATTGATTCCATACTTCTCTAGTCAAGTTTCAAAAACACTCAAGGGAGAGCCCATGCTTACGCGCTTCAGCCATCTCGCCGCTACCTCGCTCCTTCTGCTCGGCACACTCGCGGGCACCGCCTCGGCCGCTGAAATCGAAGTCAAGATGCTCAACACCGACGGCGAAGGCAAGCGCATGCTGTTCCAGCCGGACTTCATCAAAGCCAACGTCGGCGACACCGTGAAGTTCGTTCTCGCGCAGATGCCTCACAACGCCGAGTCCATCCCCGAGCTGTGGCCCGAGGGTGTTCCCACGTTCAAGGGCAAGCTCAACGAGGAGATCTCGATCACGATCGAGAAGCCCGGCATCTACGGCATCAAGTGCATGCCCCACTACACCATGGGCATGATCGCGATGATCGTGGCCGGCGACGAGCTGCCGAACAAGGATCAGCTCGAGACCTACAAGCCCAAGGGCGCGGAATCCACGAAGCGTTTCGAGGAATTCAAGGCGCAGCTCGCCGCTCAGTAAAGCTGCGCGTTCGACAATAAAAAGCCCGTCGAGATGCGATTGCCTCGACGGGCTTTCTCGTGTCGCGGGCGGTCGTCAGGGTCGCCGCCCTCAATCATCGAAGCCGCGCTCCGGATCTCGCATCGGTGTCGCTGCAAAAGCAAACACCTCTCCCCGGTCCGGAGGCTCCGGGGACGCTGGAGAGGCCTCGAGCGCGGCCGCAAGCTCCTCGCGCGCCTTTTCGGCCTGGCGCTGGCGGCTCCAGAGGCTCGCGTACAAACCGCCCTTCGCGATCAGGTCGGCGTGCGTGCCCTGCTCCACGAGCCGGCCCTTGTCGAGCACGAGAATCACATCCGCATGGATTATGGTCGAGAGCCGATGCGCGATGACCAGCGTCGTCCGATCCGCCGCCACGTGATCGAGCGCGTCCTGGATTTCCTTCTCCGTATGACTGTCGAGCGCGCTCGTCGCCTCGTCCAGCATCAGGATGGGCGGCGCCTTGAGGATCGTGCGGGCGATGGCGACGCGCTGCTTCTCGCCGCCCGAAAGCTTCAAGCCCCGCTCCCCCACCATGGTCGCATAGCCTTGCGGCAGGGTGGCGATGAACTTGTCGATCTGCGCGAGGCGGGCGGCTGCGTACACCTCCTCGTCGCTGGCGTCAGGACGGCCATAGCGAATGTTGTAGAGGATCGTGTCGTTGAACAGGACGGTATCCTGCGGCACGACGCCGATGGCCGCACGGAGCGAGGTCTGCGTCACATCGCGAATGTCCTCGCCGTCGATGGTCACGGCGCCTTCGTCGATGTCGTAGAAGCGGAACAGAATGCGCGAGATCGTCGACTTGCCCGCACCCGACGGACCGACGATGGCGACCATCTTTCCGGCCGGCACCTCGAAGGAGATGTCGTGGAGAATCTGCCGGTCGCCGTCGTAGGAGAACGAGACGTTGTCGAAGCGGACCGTCCCCTCGCGCACGACGAGCGGCTTTGCGCCGGGCCGATCCTCGACCTCCGGCTTCTCCGCGAGCAGCGCGAACATGGTTTCGAGATCGACGAGGCCCTGCTTGATCTCGCGGTAGACCATGCCGAGGAAGTTGAGCGGGATCGAGAGCTGGATCATCAACGCGTTGATCAGCACGAAATCGCCAACCGTGTGCGTGCCCGACATCACGCCGGTGGCGGCGAGCCACATCACGAGCGTCATGCCGACCGTGTAGATCGCCGCCTGGCCTGCGTTCAATACGCCGAGCGAGTAGTAGGTTTTGACGGCCGCTTTCTCGTAGCGCGCCATCGACGCATCGTAGCGGCGCGCCTCCGCATCCTCGTTGCCGAAGTATTTGACAGTCTCGAAGTTGAGGAGACTGTCGATGGCCTTGGTGTTGGCCTCGGTGTCGCTCTCGTTCATCTCGCGGCGGATGGCGATGCGCCGCTCGGAGGCAACGAACGTGTACCACATGTAGACCGCCACGGTGACGAGCAGGATCGCCACGTAGCTCCAGTCGAAGTAGTAGACGAGCAGCACGGAGACGAGCACGAGTTCGATCACCGTGGGCGCGAGCTGCATCACGCCCATGCGGATGATGAGATCGATGCCGCGCGTGCCGCGCTCGATGACGCGCGAGAGGCCACCCGTGCGCCGCTCCAGATGGAAGCGCAGCGAGAGCTTGTGCAAATGGCGGAAGGTGCGATTGTTGAGCTCGCGGATGGCGTGCTGGCCGACGCGCGTGAAGAGCACGTCGCGCACCTGATTGAGCCCCATCATCACGATGCGCCCGACGCCGTAGGCGACGATCAACATGGAAACGCCGAGCACGAGCCCCTTCGCGGAGGCCTCTGCCGCCGTCATGTCGGTCGCGAGCCAATCGGTCACCGTCTTGAACGCGACCGGCACGGCCACGGTGACGAGCTTGGCGATGACCAGCACGACGAGGGCGCCGACCACTTCGAGGCGCAGATCCCGCCGGCCGGCCGGCCAGATGAACGGCAGCAGGCTCCGGAATACGGTCCAATGGCTCGTTTCGGCAGAAAGGCCGAGCAAATCCGGGCGCTCGCTACGGCTCGCCGACGATGTCGCGATATTTCTGGGTCTCATGTCTCTCAAGGCCCTACGTGGGCAGGCCCCATATCGGATCAGTGCCGAACGGCACCGGCCGCGGCGAAGCAGGCGAGAGACTTAGCCTCTTTTGCCGTCGAGTGGCCAGCGGGCAATCCCCGCGCGCTGCCCTATGTTCCCGTGCGCCCACTGGTTCGGCTCATCCGGATGCGCTTGGAGCACCGTTTCCGGACTTCTTTCACCTTCGACGGCGCAACGGAGCGGGCGATGCGCGCGGATTTCCGGCTGGAGACCCGGCGTGGCGCGCTGGCCCACAGCGTCGCCTCGCGGCGTTTCACGGTGCGCGCGCGCTTCCTGTGCGCAACTGCGGGCTTGCGCCACTTGCATCCGAGTGCGCTGCGCGGCCGGTGAGCGCGCTGCATCGAAGCCCGCGCGCGGTGCGATCGGGCCGCACGGCGAACCTTCTTGCGCGGGGTTGCGGCGCGACGGGGTGTCGCGTCGGTGGCTGCGGCTGCGACGCGCGTGGCCGCGTGCCTTTCGCTCGCGGCGGTGTCTGTCTCCGCTGCCGCATGGCGTTCGCTTGGAGGATCTGCGCGCTCGGGCGGTGTTGCCGGCTCCGTGCCTGCTGTCGGGGCCGCCGCTTGCGGCGACTCCTGCTCCGTCTTTTGGTCCGCGGGTGCCGCGTTGTCCGGGGATGCTGCGGCCGTCTGCGCAGGTGCGGCGTCGGTTTCCTGTTGGGACGCCGCTTCGGGTGCCGCGTTCGCCGCCAAACGCCGCTCCGCGGCTTCGGTTGCGCGCCGCTCCGCGGCTTCAGTTGCGCGCCGCTCCGCGGCTTCAGTTGCGCGCCGCTCCGCGGCGACACGCCGTGCCTCTTCGAGCTTCCGGCGTGCTGCAGCCGCGTCCGCCAGCACCTGTGCTTGCGCCACCTGCTGCGCTTTCAAAGCCTCCTCGGTGCGACGGCGCGCTTCTGCCGTGCGCCGCTCGTCCTCGGCCTTGCGGGCGGCGTCCGCCTGACGCTTGGCCTCCGCGACGCGCCGCGCCTCTTCCTCCGCCTTGCGCGCAGCTTCCGCCTCCGCCACCTGGCGAGCTTTCTCCGCCTCCTCGGTTCTGCGGCGCGCGTCCTCGACGCGGCGGGCGTCCTCTTCCGCCAAGCGTGCTGCGGCGTCCGCCTCGGCCACGCGCCGTGCCTCCTCGGCCTTGCGCGCCTCGCTCAGTTTATCCTCGGCGGCCTTCAGCGCCTCCTCGGCGTTGCGGGCTGCATCCCTGATGCGTTGCTTTCCAGCTTTGTCGGCCTCGTCGAACTCTTCGAGCTTCTTCAGCCCGTCCGCGATCAGCCCGTCCAGCTCCTGCTTGCGCTTGGCGAGCTCCGCCTTGCGCTGCTCGGCGCGTGCGCGCTCGGCATCCGCGAGATGGACGGCCGGAAGCTCTCCCGCCGTCGCCATCTGCACCGCCTCGCGCGAAGTCTCCGCCTCCCGGGCCGCGTCGCGCGCGACGGCTTCGGCGCGCTCTTCCAGCGTCTTCCATTCCTCTTCCGCCTCCTGGCGCGCTTCGGCCAGGGCGCGATTTTCGCGTTCGAAGCGGCTATCGGGAGCATAGGGCAGCTGAGGCGCCGGAAGGCCGACGGCCTCGTAGGCCCGATCCAGCCAGAACGAGAGGTAACCCATGGCCGTATCGACCGCGCTCTTGATCCGGCCCCAGAACCCGAGTGCCTCCTCGGGCTTCGCGCCCCCGGCGCCGGCGAGGGCGCGCGGCACGGAAAGCTTCTCCGCGATCTCGGCCTGATAGGTGCGTTGTGCCCGCTCCAACCACCCCGTCACGTGACTGAACGCCGTGTCCTCACGCTGGGCAACCTCGATGCGCTCCGGCGCCGACGGCTGGGCCGCGGCCGCGCCCTGCGAAACAAGCGGCCCGCCAAGCACCAGCACCGTGCCACAGACCCATGAAATCCTTATAAAATTCTGGTCCCGCCCCGTCCTCATTACGCAACCCACTCCCCACGCTTACGCTTCTGCGCCTTGTTCTTGGCCGCCAGACTACGGCACCCTTCGGCAAGGTAGCAAAGGAAGTTCCGATTTTTCTTAAGCGGGCGGGTCGATTACCGGCCAACGCTGATGCTTTTCTGCCTCGCCATTGGCAGAGGCGCCGTCACACCCCATTTGTAAATACGGCGTTAACTTCCGCTTTCGACCATCCCCACTTGTAAGGAATTCATTTGAAACATCCACCACCCACCTCCGCCCAGCGCACCCCTGCCGGCCAATCCGGCGTGCGGGCGAACGGAAATGGCAAACTGGAGCTGCGTCCCCGCCCCGAGAGGGTGCGCAGCGTCTGCGTCTACTGCGGCTCGGGCCACGGGGAAAACCCGATCTACACGGACGCCGCGCGCACGCTCGGCGAAGCGCTTGCGGGCGCGGGCATCGGTCTCGTGTACGGCGGCGGCGGGCTCGGCCTCATGGGCGAGGTGGCGCGCGCCACGCTCGAAGGCGGCGGGCAGGTCACCGGAATCATCCCCGACTTCCTCTCCGAGCGCGAGCAGATGCTGCACGACGTGACCGACCTGATCGTCACGGCCGACATGCACGAGCGCAAGCGGCTGATGTTCGAGCACTCGGACGCGTTCGTCGCGCTGCCTGGCGGCATCGGCACGCTCGAAGAGCTGGTCGAGCAGCTCACGTGGTCTCAGCTCGGGCAGCACACGAAGCCGATCGTCGTTGCCAACATCGCCGGCTTCTGGAGCCCGTTTCTCCATCTGCTCGAACACATGCGCAGCCAGGCGTTCATCCGGCCCGGGCTCGAGGTCGGCTATGGCATCGTGACGGAGGCAGCCGACATCGTGCCGCGCCTGCAGGACATGCACACGGAAGCCGGCGACGTTCAGCCGGCCACGCTCATCAAGTTCTGAAAGCTGGATGCGCCCGCGCGATCAGTCCTTCGCGCGCTCTACGTAGGAGCCGTCGGCCGTCATGACGACGACGCGCGTGCCGGACGCGATGTGCGGCGGCACCATGATGCGGGCGCCGTTCTCGAGCTTCGCGGGCTTGTAGGACGACGAGGCGGTCTGCCCCTTCACGACCGGGTCCGCCTCGACGATTTCGAGCGTGACGCGGGCGGGAAGCTCGATGGAGATCGCGTTGCCCTCGAACAGCGAGAGCTTGCAGGTCATGCTTTCCTGCAGCCAGATCGCCTGCTCGCCGATCACATCCTTCGAGACGGTGATCTGGTCGTACGTCTCGGGCTGCATGAAGTTGAAGCCCATCTCGTCCTCGTAGAGATAATTGTAGTC
>ERZ869909.641-NODE-641-length-36800-cov-5.083272_pt1 | contig 36800 bp, 36 predicted proteins | sample MGYA00520892_ERZ869909 | MGnify/ENA primary metagenome ERZ869909 (study PRJEB32215, sample SAMEA104723947) | bioreactor metagenome | biome: bioreactor; feature: anaerobic bioreactor; material: water | place: China | collected 2015-03-12 ...
ACGGCGGGTCCAACTCTGCCAAAATGGGCGTTTCGGCGGGTTTTTCTGCCACTCGGTCATGGCCCGATGAAAAAGTGGGAACTGGCCTTGCCGCGCGTCGAGCAGCCGCTCCTGCCATCTCTGGTCCTTCTGATCGGGATAATCCTATCCCAGTGGGTGGACCCCTTCAGTGGGGGCACTCCAGGTCAGCCAGAACACGTTGCTCATCATCACCCCCTTGAGTTCTGGAGCTTGAATCGCGCAGGCCGACAGCCCTCAAGCCAATGGATAGGTCCTGAACCAAAACAGAACCCGTCGACCTGCCGCCGACACTTGCCCCTCACGTTGGCACGATAAGCCCTTTCGCGGGGGCCAGATTCACTCGAGGGGCACCGTCCAGGCGTGATAGCCATAAACCCAGTCGGCGTTGCCCTTGGTCTTGAGCCATTCATTGGCAAGCGAGGAGCGCTGGATCTCGGCGGTGCGCGGAATCCGCGTGCGCTCATAGGTTTTCAGCGCTTCGGGCAGCCCGTCAGCATCGACGCCGGCAAGGGCGCGCGACAGCACCACCGCGTCCTCGATGGCCATGCAGGCGCCCTGCGCCATGAAGGGCACCATCGGATGCGCCGCATCACCCAGCAGCGTCGCCCGCCCGCGTGACCAGCTTTCCATCGGCTCGCGCACATGCAGCGCCGAACGGGTGACACTGTCGCAGGCATCGAGCAGCGCACGCGCGGCGGGGTGGAAGTCGGCATAGGCGGCGCGCAGTTCCGCGATGTCGCCGGGCAGTGTCCAGCCTTCCTCGGTCCAGCCGTCCTGGGCATTGGTGGCAAAGACGAAAATCTCCTTGCCATGGGTCAGCGGGAAGGTGACGATCTGGCGGTCCGGGGTTGGCCCCCACCATTTGGTGAAGGCATCGAGGTCCGGCAGCGCATCGGCGCGCTCACGCGGAAAGACCGCCCGCCAGGAAACCAGCCCGGTAAAGCGCGGGGCATCCTGGCCGAAAAGCGCCTTGCGCACGACCGAATGGATCCCGTCAGCACCGATCACCAGATCGAAGCTCTCGCGCCGCCCCCCGGCGAAGATCAGATGCGCGGCGTCATCATCCAGCTGCAGCCCCTCCACCCGGCTGTCGAAGCGGATGGTGCCGGGGGCCAGTTTCTCCTCCAGCGCGGCAAGCAGATCGGCGCGGTGAATGGTCAGTTGCGGCGCGCCATACTGCGCCTCGGCGGCGGTGCTCATCGGCAGGCGCGAGGTTTCTTCGCCGGTATCCCACATCCGGCTGATCCGGTGCGTCGGGCGCGCGGCATTGGCGCGCAGCCGATCCCCCACACCCAGACGGTCGAGCGCATGCACCGCGTTCGGGGTCAGGTTGACATCGGCGCCGACACGCCCGAAGCGCTGCGTCTGTTCATAGATCACGGCGTCATGCCCCTGCGCCTGAAGCGCGATGGCCACCGCTATCCCGCCCACGCCACCGCCACAAATCGCAATCTTCAGTCGTGTCATGCCTATGACCCCCTCGTGCTTCCGGTTTGAGCCGGATTGAAAATCTGACCTTCGCTTCGACGGCTTGCTCAGCGATAGGTGTAGCCAAAAGCTAGCCCGAAGCGGCTTTCGCTCAGCGCCGCATCGCCCAGCCGCGCCCCGCGCAGCCAGAGCCGGCCATGCACCTCGGTATCGGCGAAATCGGCCTCGGCGCGGATCTGCACGCGGTTGGCCCAGAACCCGCCCAGGAACTCGGCGCCCGCGAATTGCGCACGGCCACCGAACTGCGCCGTATCGAAAGCCGCGTTGCCATAGAACGTGGCGCCCTCGAAACGCGCATCGGCGGAAAACTCGGCGCGATCAAAACGGGCAATGCCACGAAACTCTGCACCGCCAAACGCTGCCGGGCGGGCAAAGCCGGCCTCATCGAAGCGCGCATCATTGATGAACAGCGCATCGCGGAAATCGACCTCATCGGCAAAGCGCGCACCGCAAAACCAGCTCAACCCCTGAAATTGCGCACCCTCAGCCCGCACCGGCCCCTCGAACACCGCTCCCGAAAGATCAATCCCGCAAAGCACCAGCCCCGCCAGATCGAGCGTGCCCTCGATCACCGCGCCACGAAAATCCGCGGCTTCGCCGTGGCGCCAGGGCTGTTGCAGCGCGCTGCGGATCGTCTCGGGTGAGACCCGGCGCGGGGGCGATGCGGCGGCGCTCATGCCGCGCGATCCAGAGCGGCTTCGGCCAGTGCAAGCACCTCGTCGATCCAGGGAAGCGCCAGATCATCGGGCAGATCGTCGCCCGAGGCATCATGCGTCACCCGCGCACCGACCATGGTTGCGCCACCGGCGGTCATGATCTCTTCCATGCGCTTGCCGCCATGGTTGAAGGTTTCGGAATATTCGCTGTCGCCCATGCCGAACACCGCAAAGACGATGCCCGACAGATCCGGCTGCGCGGCCGCCATGCGCTCGGCAAAGGGCTGCGCCGAGGCGGGCAGTTCGCCATCGCCATAGGTGGAACAGACGATCACATGCAGCACGCCGGGGCGGAAATCCGCAGGGTCGAAATCGGCCAGATTGCTGACGCTCGCCTCGTGCTCCGCATCGAGATGCGCGGCGATATCCTCGGCCAGCATCTCGGCATTGCCGGTTTCGGTTCCGTATAGAATGGCGATCTGCATCAGCGCTCTCCTTTCTGGCTGGCGGTATCGGTAGGGCGCGCGCCCGCCTCGTTGCGGGCGATTTCCAGCATGCGCGACATCGACGGGATCTTCTGACGGCAGCGGGTCGGTGGGCTGGCGGCGCGTTCGGCTTCATCGATGCGCTGCCAGCCGGCATAGGAGACCGCCTGCGGCAATTGCCGGGCCAGCGCCTCGCGCCCCGGCCTGACGGAGCCAAGGCCGGAAAGATCGGCGGCGATGCGCGAGGCGACCAGTTGCGCATCCTGGCGGTTTTCCGGGATCGTGCCGCGTGGCCCGCGCCGAAACCAGCCCGCCGCATAAAGCCCCGGTGCCAGCGCACCGTCTTCGCTGGCGCCGGTCAACAGTGCCGGGCGCCCCAGATCCTCGCCCCCCTCGAAGCCGATTGCCGTCAGGAAACTGTCGCACTCCAGGCGCAGTTCGGCGCCGCTGCCATCGCTGGCGACAAACTGCGCCACCTCCAGCCGGGTATCGCCAAGCAGCGCCCGCGGGGTCCAGCCAAAGCGGAAGGTCACGCTGCGGCGCGCGCCAGCCGGCGCATGGCCATCGATGGCCTGCAGCGCCTCGACGACCTTGCCCTCGCCATGGGCCTCAATCACGCTTATGCGCGCCGCTCCAAGCTTGCCCAGCTCGCGCAGCATCACCGGATCGAACCGTGCCTGTTCCGCCGATCCGCGCCCGATCACCTCGATGCTTTCCACCCCTGCCGCGACAATCGCGCGGCTGCGCGCGGACGAGAGGTCCGAGCCATCGAACTCGGCGTCATCCTTGGCAAGAAGGCGCAGCAGATCGATTGCCACATTGCCGTTGCCCATGATCACCACGCGCCGTCCCAGCGGCGGCTCGTCGCCCTCGGCATCGGGGTGATCGTTCCAGGCACGGGTCAGCCGCCCGGCACCGATCACGCCGGGCAGATCCTCGCCGGGAATGCCCAGCCGGCGGTCATCGCTCAGCCCGGTGGCCAGAACCACCGCATTATGCGCAGCTTGCAACGCTTCCAGCGTGATGTCGCGGCCCAGCGTGACCCCGCCGAAAAACGCCACGCCCTGGCGCTCGAACAGGCGTTCGAACTGACGGATCACGCCCTTGGTGCCCTGATGATCAGGCGCCACGCCGTAGCGCACAAGCCCGTAGGGGCAGGGCAGCCGGTCCAGAATGTTGATCTCGGCGTCCGGCAGGGCCTTGAGCAGCGCCTGGGCCAGATAGCAGCCCGAGGGGCCGGCGCCGACGATTGCGATCCTTGCCATCAGCCCGCCTCCTGCGGCCAGCCGGCCCAGGGATGAGGCCGCCCGCTCAGATCCACATAGAGCGATTTCTGCGCCATGTAGGCGCGGATACCTTCGCGTCCCTTCTCACGGCCCAGGCCGGCATCCTTCTCGCCGCCAAACGGCGTGGCAATCGAGAATTGCTTGTAGGTGTTGATCCAGACCGTGCCGGCGGCGATGGCGCGCGCCACGCGATAGGCCCTTGGAAAATCACGGGTCCAGAGGCCGCAGGCCAGGCCGTATTCATTGTCGTTGGCCTGGGCCATGACATCGGCCTCATCGGTGAAGGGCAGCACCGCCAGCACCGGGCCAAAGACCTCCTCGCGGCACAGGCGCGAGGTATTGGGCAGCCCGGCCAGGATCGTCGGCAGATAGTAGGCGCCGGCATCATAGGCCGCACCCTCGGGTGCATGGCCACCGGACAGCAGCGCGCCGCCATCTTCCAGCGCGCGTTCGACATGCCCGGCAACGGCGGTGCGATGGTCAAAATGCACCAGCGGCGCAACCTGGGTGCGCGGATCGAAGGGATCGCCCACCCTGAGCGCGCGCGTGGCCTGCACCAGACGCGCGACAAAGGCATCATGAATGCCCTGCTGCACAAAAAGCCGCGAACCGGCGATGCAGCTCTGCCCGCTTGACGAGAAGATGCCATAGAGCACCCCGGCGACCGCCAGATCGATATCAGCATCGTCAAAGACGATGGTCGGCGATTTGCCCCCCAGTTCGAGCGAAACCGGCATCAGCTTCTCGGCGGCCTGCCGGGCAAGGGTGCGGCCGGTGCTGGTGCCGCCGGTGAAGCTGACCTTGCCCACCGCCGGATGTTCAACGAGCAGGTTGCCGATTTCGCGCCCGGCACCCGGCAGCACCGAAAAGAGCCCCTTGGGCAGGCCGGCGGCATCGACGATGCGCGCCAGCTCAAGGCTCACCAGCGGCGACCACGAGGCCGGCTTCAGCAGCACCGCATTGCCTGCCGCCAGCGCCGGCGCCACTTTCTGCGCATCCGAGGCGATGGGCGAATTCCATGGCGTGATCGCCGCCACCAGCCCCAGCGGCTCATGCACCGAGAGGCTCAGATACTCGCCACGCGGCACGGTGAGCGCGTCGTCAAGCGTTTCCAGTGCCGCGGCGGTATAGCGAAACGTCGCCTCGGCCGAGGCCACCAGCGCGCCGGTCTCGCGCAAGGTCTTGCCGGTATCACGGGTCTGGATATGCGCGATGCGCGCGGCGTTCTCGGCGATGCCGTCGGCGATCCGGTGCAGCAGCCGGGCGCGTTCATGCGCCTTCATATTGCGCCAGGCGGGATCGGCCTGGGCCTTGAGGGCCCGCTCAACGGCGCGTTCGCCATCGGCGCGGCTGGCGCCCTTCAGCACCCGGTTGACGCTGCCATCGGCCGGATAGAGCGAGACGATCTCGGCGCCGCTGCCGCGCTCCCACTGGCCACCGACATAGAGCGCATCGCCCGGCAGGTCCTGGATGTTCATATCGCCACCTCGCGCATGCGGTTGAGGATCTCGCGCGCCACCGAATAGACCGTGGTCTGCGAGGTCTTGGGATTGTCGGGCGAGGGATGACCCTCTATGCGGATGGTGAAATCCGCCGCGCCGGCGGTGACGGCGAATTCGTGCACATTGCGGCTCACCGCGGGATCGGCAATCATGCGCACCTCGGTCGCCTCAAAACCCAGCCCGGCCAGCGCCAGCGTGGCGGCGACATTGGCATTCTTGGGATATTCCAGTGCCGCCTGGCGTGCGTTGCCGGCAAAGAACTCCGTCGCCTCGCGCAGTCCCGGCAGATCGAGCAGGGTCTCGGCCGGGGTGCCGGTCCAGGCCAGCGGTGGTTTGCGTGAGGTATAGCGCACCGCCGAAATGCCCGAGGCACGCAGCGCGGCAAGAATATCCACACCGCCGACCGCCCCCGCCGGCAGGATCGCGCGCGCGCCGCCGGCCCGCGCCGCCGCCTGCACCGCCTGTTGGAGCGCCGGATCGGCCAGCGCACCGATCGAGACGATCAGCACATCGAGCCCGGCGCGCAGCACCGCAGTTGCATGCGCCTGCACCGCGGCATGCCCGGCGCATTCGACCACCAGATCGGGCCGCGCGGCGATCAGTGCCGCGCTGTCGGTGACGATCTCGGTATCGGCGACACTTGTGGCCGGCAGATCCTCTGCCAAAGCCTGCCGAACACCGGCAACGAATTCGGGCAGTGCCAGAACCGTCAGCCGGGCGGGCAGCGCCTCTTCGCGCGCCAGAACCGCCAGCAGTTGCCGAGCGATATTGCCATATCCGATCAGGGCCAGATGCATGCGTTCATACCTTGTTGCCGGCCGCGCCCGCCGGCGGCCCCGAGAAGCTTTCGGCGAAGGGGCCAATGGCCAGCATATCCACCTCGATCAGTTGCGGCCCCTCGGCGCCCAGTGCGGCATCAAGCACCGCGGCGAAATCCTCCACCCGCGAGACCTTGTGATGCGGCAGGCCGATCGCCGCGCAATGCAGGGCGAAATCGGGCGTGTGCAGCGCCGAATAGTGGTGGCGGCTGTCGTATTGGGCATCCTGGATATTGCGGATCACGCCATAGGCCTGATCGTTCATCAGCACATAGACCAGGGGCGCGCGTTCCTCGACGGCGGTGATCATCTCGGCGATGCCGAGTTGCGTGCCGCCGTCGCCCAGCAAGGTGATCGCCTTGGGCCCTTCGGAGGCCAGCGCCGCGCCGATCCCCATGGCAACCCCCTGCCCGATGCCGCCGCCCAGCGCATGCACGCCATGGCGCGGCTCGGCGATCTTGACGTAGCGGTTGCCGAAGGTCGAATTGGAAATCGTCACATCGCGCACCCAGGCGTGCCGACCCGGCGCCACCCGCTCCAGAAGCGCATCGGCAAGTGCCTGATAGGGCCCCATCTTCGCGCGCATGACCCCCTCGGCGGTTGCGCGCGCGCTGGCCACGTCAAAGACCAGGCCGGGATCGGTTTCAAGCTTTGGTGGCAACCTGTCCAGCAGTCGGCGCAGCGTGTCGGCGGCATCGCCATGCACGAAAAGATCGACCGCATAGTTGCGCCCGCCCTGGGCGGCATCGGCATCGATCTGCACCAGCGGGCGCGGCAGGCGCATGGTGTTGTTCAGCGTCTCGTTGCCGCGCAACCGCGAGCCGACAACGATCATCAGGTCCGCCCCGGCATAAAGTGCCTGTGCCTCGGGCGTCATGTTGAAGGCGCCCAGATTGACCGGGTTCTCCTCGCTGACCACGCCGCGGCCATTGGTCGAGGTGACGCAGGCAAAGCCGCGCCGCACCAGTTCCTCGGCTTCGGCACAGGCGCCGCGCGCACCGCCGCCGAGCCACAGGATCGGCCGGCGCGCGGTCTGCACCAGCTCGGCCAGCGCCTCGATGGCGCTGTCGGCGGCCAGCGGGCGCTGTGGCGCCGGGGTGAAGACGCGCGGCACACCGGGCGCGCGCAGGCGCTGCACATCGACCGGGATTTCCAGACTGACCGGCCCGGTGGGCGCGCTGATCGCCGCACTGACCGCAGCGGTCAGCGCACCGATGGCGCAATTGGCATCCCAGAGGCGGAAATAGGCTTTGGACACACCCTTGAGCATGTCCGGCTGGCGCGGCACGTCATGGATCGGTGCACGGTCCCGGTCCATGAACTGCGTGTCCACCGTCGAGGTGATATGCAGCAGCGAGGTGCCGGCGGTCAGCGCCTCGACCTGGGCACCGGCGGCATTGCCGGCGGCGGTGCCGGTTGAGGTCAGCACCACCCCCATGCGCCCCGAGACCCTTGCATAGGCATCGGCCATGTTCATCGCCCCGGCCTCGCCGCGCGCCGGCACGAAGCGGATGCGACCCTGCCGGGCGATGGCGTCGAGGATCGGCATGTTGTGGATCGAGATGACGCCAAAGACCGTCTGCACGCCGATATCGGCCAGATAGCGGGCGATGAACTCGCCGACGGTTTCGGAACCTGTGATTTGTTCGAGTTTCATGTTTCTGTCCGATCTCTTGGCATCTCAGATATGCCGTGACAGCCCGCCCGAAACTTCGAGCTGGGCGCCTGTGATGTAGCTGGCCGCCCGCGACCCCAGGAAGGCGATGGCGGCGGCGGCTTCGGCGGGATCACCCAGCCGGCCCAGCGGAATGCCCTTCGCGCGCGCCAGATCGGCATACCATTGCTCGCGGCTGACCGATTGATCGGCCCGTTCTGCGAAGCGGCGCGTCCACTGCCCCGACCCCACCAGCCCCAGCAGAACGGAATTGACCCGCACCTCGGGTGCCAGCTCGATGCTGAGCGATTTCAGCAGGTTCTGAACCCCGGCGCGGGCCGATGAGGTGCAGACCATATGCGGCTCGGGCTGATAGGCGAGCAGCGAGTTGACGGCGACGATGGCACCGTTCGACGCGCGCAGCATCGGCAGGAAAGCGCGGATGGGGTGGATCTGGCTGAAGAGCTTCAGCTCGTATTCGGCGCGCCAGTCGGCATCATCGGTATCGGCAAAGCGCGAAACCCGCCCCTGACCGGCATTGTTGACCAGAAGATCGCAACTGCCAAAGTTGGCTTCGACCGCGCTGGCGAATGCCTGCACCGCAGCCGGATCAAGCACCGAAAAGGCCTGCGCCAGCACCCGGTCCTCGCCATGATCGCGGCGCAGCACCGCGGCGACATCCATCAACCGCCCCTCGCCACGCGCGCAAAGCGCAACCTTCGCGCCCTGCTCCAGCAGCAGGCGCACCGTGGCCAGCCCGATCCCCGACGAACCGCCGGTGACGACGGCAACCTGTCCCTCGAATGGCGTCTTCATCTCAGCCCCTCCCGGTTTTCGGCGTGGAAACGCCAGCCGTGGCCAGTTCGGGCCAGCCCGGATCGGGGCGGCCTTGCATCACCGCGCGCTGGGCGCTGGTCGGCGGCCCGGCGGTCATCCACTGGTCCATCTTCTCGGGCACGTCACGGGGCCAGACCTGGGCCTCGTGGGTGGCCTCGTCGATCTGCTGCACCTCGGCGGTGAACTCGATCACGAAACCCGAGGGCGAGACATAATAGGCGAAGGGGTTGTCGCCCGGCCCGTGCCGCCCCGGCCCCCAGGTGGGCACGATGCCCTTTTGCTTCATGCGGCCGATGGAGCGCATGAATTCGTTGATCGAGGGCAGCTCGAAGGCCACATGATTGACCGACGGATAATGCCCGCGCACCAGCGCGATGGAATGGTGATCGCTGGCGCAGCGCAGGAACACCATCTGATCGGCCGAATAATCCGAGACACGAAAACCCAGCACATCGACATACCAGGCTTCCAGCGCGTCCATATCGGCGGTGTTGAGCACCACATGGCTGACCTTGCGCGGATGCGCCCATTGCTCCTGTGCCTCCAACTGGCGGGTCTCGCAGCTGAAGCGCAGGCGGCGGTGATCGGGATCAAGGATCTCGAAGCCATAGCCGCCGGTGAAATCGTCAAACGGGGCCGGCGCGCCAAGCACCGTGGCGCCACCGGCCAGAACCTGCGCATGCAGGGCATCCATGGCGGCGCGGTCGGGCATGGAGAAATGGATGTATTCGATCCCGTAGACCGGGCCATCCTTGAGCCCGTAGATGAAGGGCTCGGTGCCGGTGCCGCGCAGATAGACGGCGCCGGGCTCCTCATGCGCCAGGCCAAGCCCCCAGTTGTCCAGATAGAAGCCCTTGGTGGCGGTGATGCCCGGCGCGCGCATGACGATGCCGCGCAGCGCCCCCACACTGATCTTGCTGCTCATGGCGTCATTCCTCCATCGGGGCGCAGGCGGGCTGCGCGGATTGATCGGCGGGTGTTTCAGGGTGCAGCGCCAGGGCTGCCGCCAGCGCCGCCGGGGCCTGCTGGTGCAGCGCATGGCCGGCGCCGGGAACATGCAGCAGTCGGCGGCGTGCGGTGGCCGGCAGCGCTGCGAAGGCGCGTTCGGATTGCGCGGGCGGGGTGACGATATCCTCGGCGCCGACAATCACGGTTGTCGGCACTTTCAGCCGCGCGCAATCGCCCGCCAGATCGCCCGAGGCGAGCATCCGCACCGCTTGCGCATAGCCCGGCAGCGATACCGCCGCCATGCCGTCGCGCACCGCCTCGACGATGGCGGGGTTCCCCTGCGGGCGAAAGACCAGCCGTGCCGCACGCTCCCGGGCAAAGGCCACCGGCCCGAGGCGCTCCAGATCGGCGATGCGCGCGGCGGCTGTCGCGGGAAGCGGTTCGCCACGCGCCAGGCCCATGCCCTGCGCGCAGGAGGCCAGCGTCAGGCTGATCAGCCGTTGCGGATGCGCGGCAGCAAAAGCCGCCCCGATCAGCGTGCCCAGCGAATGGCCCAGCAGGTGAAAGCGCGGCAGATCGAGCCTGCGCACCAGCCGTGCCAATGCAGCGGCATAATCGGCGGGCAGGGGCCATTCGTTGGCGAGCGGCGCGCTGGGGCCATAGCCCGGCGCCTCCCAGGCGATGACGCGCAGATCGGCGGGCAGATGCGGCAGAAGCGCATCAAACGCGCGCGCCTGCGAGCCGATGCCGTGCAGACAGACCAGCACCGCGCCCCAACCGGGACGCTCGCGCCAGCCGATCCCCTCGGCCAGATGCTCGACGATATGATCCTGCGCATAGCTCATCAGGTGAACACGAAGCCATTGTTGACGGGAAGAACCTGCCCGGTGAGGCTGAGCGCCCCCTTGCTGAGCAGGAAGGTGACAGCGGCGGTGACATCCTCGGCGCTCTGCGCCCCGGGTACCGCGCGGCCCTCGGCATAGAGCCGGTGGCGCGCCTCGGGCACGTAATCGGTGCTTTCGGTGGTCAGGATGCCGGGCGCGATGCAGCTAACCCCAACCCCGTCGGGGCCCAGTTCGCGCGCAAGGCTGCGGGTCATGGCGATCACCGCCCCCTTCGAGGCCGTATAGGACAAAAGCCGCGGCGCACCCCAGAGCGCGGTATCGGAGGCGACATTCACCACCCGCCCGCTGCCAGAAAGGCGCAGCAGCGGCGCGCAGGCGCGGATCATCAGCCAGGTGCCGCGCACATTGACGCGCATCACCCGGTCCCACAGATCCAGCTCGATCGCCTCGAACCCCATGCCGCCGACATCGGTGGCGATGGCGGCATTGTTGACCAGCCCGTGCAGCCGGCACTCGCTGGCCGCCAGATCGGCGCCCAGCGCGGCAATGCTATCGGGATCGCCCAGATCGACCGGCACGAAGCGCGCGTCGCAGTCGCGCGCCGTGGCGGCGCCGGCCTCGGCATCGATATCGGCCAGCACCAGCCGGGCCCCGGCCTCGGCGCAGGCAAGGGCAATGGCCCGCCCCAGTCCGCGCGCGACGCCGGTGATCAGGATGGTGCGCCCGGCCAGCATCACGATGCCTCGGCCCGGGCCGGGTCGGCGGCCAGTTCGGCCTCGATCTGTTCCTTGGCGGCGCGGGTCAGGATCTGGCGGATACGGCTGACGCCGAGATCGTGCTGATAGAGCATCTCGCGCTTGCGCGCGTCGTCGGGCATGCCTTCCAGCATCACGCGGTCCTGCTCCAGCACATTCCAGTGCCGTTCCTCAAGCGCGGTGCGGTAGAGGAAGCGCCAGCATTCGCGTGGCAGCCCCTCGACGCGGCGCATGCGCCAGAAGAAGACCTTGCAGGTGGTGGCATCAACCGGCGTGGTGAAGCCGATGATGCGCATGTTGCCCCCCGGCCCGGCCGCGGGCGGATAGGGAATGTCGAGGAAGCAATACATCGAGCCGGAATGGATGGCGAATTCGGCCCAATCGAAATTGTCGCCGACCTGTCCGACACGGGTGACATGAAAGCCGTTCTCGGTCTTGTCGAGCTTCATCAGATCCTGCTTGGAGCCATAGGCCAGCGTGAAGCTTTCCGAATGAAGATAGCAGCCATGCATCGGATCGGCGAGATTATCGAGCGCATAGCGGTAGTTGGTCTCCCAGACCGAGGTGCACAGAAAGCCCGTCCAGGCCGGGTCTTCCAGTTCGGGCGGCAGCACCAGCTCGGGCGGTTCGGGCTGATTGACCGAAGGCACATAGACGAAGACCGCGTCATGGGCCTCGCGAACGGCGAAATGCTTCAGCGCCTTGCGCCCCTCAAGCGCGCATTCGGGCATTGCCGGCACACGCACCACCACGCCCTCGCCATTGACGATCACACCATGGTAGCGGCAGCCGATATTGCCTTCATGAATCTCGCCGTAGCTCAGCGGCGCGCCGCGATGGGGGCAGAAATCCTCGATGCAGTTGATCGCGCCATCGCGGCCGCGCCACAGCACCAGCTTCTGGCCAAGCAGCTTGACGCCATGCGGGCGGGTGGTCTTGATCTCGACCGACTTGGCGACCGGATACCACTGGCCCAGAAGGCCCGTATTCACCCGCTCCTCGATGAGGGTTTTCTTGTCGATGCTGGACATGCCTGGCTCCGTGATGGGATCATTCGTGTCAGGGACGGGGCGGCAGAACGGGCCGCCGCCCCGCCCAAGGTTCAGCCTGCCGCCTTCTTGCCGGCCGGGCGCGGGATCTTGGACACCGGGTGATCGGGCGGATAGGTCGGGGTGACGGGCTTGGGATTGCCGATCATCACGCACATCAGCGCCTCTTCGATCCCTTCGTTGCGCAGGCCACGGTACAGCCCCGGCGGCACCGAGATGAGGTCGCGCTCGGTCAGCACGGTTTCCACCATCTCGCCCTTGTGCTCGATGAACAGCCGGATCTTGTGGCCCTTGAGGATGAAGAACACCTCTTCGGCATCGCGGTGAATATGCAGCGGCCCCTCGCAGCCGGCGGGCAGAACCATGGTGGAGAAGGTGAAATTCTCTGCCGGGACGACGTTTTCGTCATCGCTCACGCCGGTGGCGCCGGTGCCGATGTAGCGCATCTGCGCGCGGCGATATTTGGGGTCATGATCGGCCTGGAACTTCAGCGCGTCCCAGTCCAGCGTGCGCGTGTCATAGCGTGCGACGCGGCTTTCGATCCAATCGCCAAGGCTCTTGCCCGCGGGGATGGAGACATCCTCCGGCTCGATAGAGGGGAATTTCTTCGGTGCAGCAGACATGTCAGACTCCGGTCTTGCGGTTGAGGGAACGGCCCTGGCGTCAGGCGTGGGCCTTGGGGATGTAGTGAAGCAGCCGCTCTTCCAGCCAGACGAGCGCCGAATAGAGCACGATGCCGATGAGCGTGAGCAGCACGATGGCGTTGAACACCATGGCCGCATTGGCCTGCCCGCCACCGTAGGAGATCAGAAAGCCCAGGCCGGTATTGCCGCCGACCAGCTCGCCCACCGTGACGCCGATCACCGCCAGCGTCGAAGAGATGCGCAGACCGGCCATCAGGTTGGGCAGGGTCGATGGGAACTCGACCTTGAGGAAGATCTGCCAGCGCGTCAGGCTGTAGGCGCGCGCCAGATTGACCATGTCGCGGTCAACCGTCTTCATCGCCGCCAGCACATTGACCAGCACCGGGAAGAACACGATCAGCACCGTCACCAGCAGCTTGGGCGTGGCGTTATAGCCAAACCACATGATGAACAGCGGCGCGAAGGCGACCTTGGGCGCGATCTGGAGCGCCAGGATATAGGGCGAGAGCACCTTTTCCCAGAATTCCGACAGGCCCAGAAGATAGCCGATGCAGGCGCCCAGAAACGAGCCGATGGCAAAGCCCAGAACCGTATAGAAAGCCGTGGACCAGGTGTTGGCGATGAGGTTCTCGCGCCGATACATGCGCAAGAGCTCGTCATACATGTCGCTGATCGTGGGAATGATGAACTTCGGCACCCCAAGCGCCGGCGGCAGGTATTCCCAGATCAGCAGCACCACCGCCAGGATCGCCAGGCCCATCAGTGCATGGGGTTGCACGCGAAAACGGGCGGTGCGAGCGTCAGGGGGCGTGGTGGCGGTTTCGATGCTCATGGCGATAACCTTTCTGGCTTGGCTCGGGTCGCGGCGCGGGTGCGGGTTGTTGCGGCTTGGCCGGGCGCGCTGCGCGAGCCGCTTCACGCGGGGCTCGATCCGGCCCGACAACGCAGCCTATTGCGCCCCGGGCTGGAAACCGGCCGCCTGCGGCGCAGATGCGCGACGGCCGGTGACGTCAGGTGTTACTGCGTGCCGAGCACGAAGCGGTTGGTATAGACATCCTCGATCGGCACCGCCGTGCGGACGATCTCGTTGGCGACATAGAAGTCCTGGATCTCCTGCAACAGCGAGGCATCGAAGGCGCCGCGCTGCAGGTCGGCCATCTCGGCATAGACGCTTTCGACATAGAAGCGCATGATGCGTTCGATCTGCTCGACATTCTCGGCATGACGATCAATGAAGCCGACATAGTCCTGCGCCGCCGCTGCCGGATCGGCAACGATGTCGTCGATGGCGCGCAGCGTGGCGCGCACGAAACCCTCGACCTGGTCGGGATGGGCTTCGATGAAACGGTCGGAGGCGATGATGGCCTGTGCCTGCGCCGGGAAGATCGAGCGAACCGGGACCACGGTCAGATCGACGCCCGCATCCTCGATGGCAACGATCCATTCCGGCACGCCGGACATGGCGTCGATCGAACCGGCGATCATGTTCTGGATCAGCCCGCCCGAGCCAAGCGCCTGGATATCGGCATCCGAACGCTCGATCCCCTCGCCGGCCAGCGCCGCGAGAAGGTTGTAATAGGCGGTATCCTGGAAGCTGATCACCCCGATCGCGCGGCCGCGCAGATCCGCCAGCCCTTCGATGCCGCGATCATTGCGCCAGGCGATATGGGTAAGGCCCTGACCGCCCAGCAGCGCCACGCCGCGGATTTCCAGGCCGTTGGCGCGTACGATCATCGAGGTATCGCCCATGCCGCCACCCATATCGGCATTGCCGACGGCAACCTGCGTGGCAACATCGGCGCCGCCCTGGCCGACGCGGAAGGTCACGTCAAGACCGGCCTCGGCATAGTAGCCCTTGTGCAGCGCCAGTTGGAACGGCGCGAAGGCGGGCAGGAAATCGGGCGCGGGAAAGAGATAGGTCAGGCTTTGCTGCGCCGAGGCCGCAAAGCCGGAAAGCGCGAAGCCGGCGGCAGCGGCAAGGCCAAGAAGGGTCGGTTTCATCGGTGTATCTCCCGTTGGTTCAGTCTTGTCGGCGGTTGGAGCGCCCCGGGTTCAGGCAGCGCGTTCGTTGAGCTTGAGCAGATCGAAGATCTCGGCGGCATAGCGGTGCACCTCGGGCAGTTGTCGCCGCGCCAGCGGATGGGCACGATCCGGCAGATCAACCGCCATCTCATGGATGATCGTGCCGGGCCGTTCCGACAGAACCAGCACTCTGTCGGACATGATCACCGCCTCTGACAGATCGTGGGTGATCAGCAGCGTGGTGATGCCGGCCTCCTGGATGGTTTCGGCAAAACTGTTCTGGATCAGTAGCTTGGTCTGGGCGTCAAGCGCCGAGAACGGCTCGTCAAGCAAGATGATGTCGGGGTCGATGGCCAGTGTGCGAGCCAGCGCGGCGCGCTGGCGCATGCCGCCGGAAAGCTGATAGGGGAAGTGGTTCTCGAAGCCCGTAAGATGGCAGCGCTCCAGCTCGAACAGGGCGCGTTCGCGGCGCTCCTTGCGCGGCACGCCGCGCGCCTCCAGCCCGAATTCGACATTCTTGACAATGGTGCGCCAGGGCAGCAGCAGATCCTTCTGCAGCATGAAACCCACGCGCGGGTTTGGCCGCGTCACCAGGTTCTCACTGACCAGAACCTCGCCGGAAGTCGGCTGATAGAGGCCGGCGGTCATGCTCAGGATGGTGCTCTTGCCGCAGCCCGACGGCCCCACAACGGCCACGAACTCGCTTTGCGCAACCTTGAAGCTGATGTCCTGCACCGCGGTCAGCACATTGCGGCCGCCGCCGGTTGCGAATTGTTTGGTAACGGAACGAAACTCAAGCGCCATAACCATGCTCCGCATAGGCCGCATCCAGATCGGCATTGAGCGCGCGCAATTCGGCCTCCAGCAGCGCCAGGTTCCAGTCGCGACGCCCCGATACCGGCGCCTCGATGCCGCGGGCCTTCAGGGCCTCGGCGACCGCAGCAAAGTCGTGCGCCCCCTCGCCCATGATCTCCATCAGCGCATCGCTCAGGGCGGCTTCAGCGGAAGACAGGCTGCGTCCCCGCGACTGATGCGCAAGTGCCGGGCGGCTGGTGTCGCGTGCGCGCTGCGACAGGCGGTCCTTGAAGGCGTCCATGGCATTTTCCCGCTTGATGTGTTCAAATATAAACGATATGTTCATATTTACGCATCGCAATGGCATCCTGTCAAGCGATTCGGTTGCTCAGCGTTGCCGGAGGGCCGGCTCAACCCCGAATTGCCCCCGATGGCGGCAATGGCTATCAAGAGAGGCATTCCGTGATGAAGGTTGCGACCATGGACGATGCAAACACGCAAACCGAGCAAAGCTTCGCCGAGCAGGGAGGGACCAACTATTCGGTTCCGCCAGTGCACCGCGCCTTCACCCTGCTGCGCCATATCGCGACCGGTGGGCGCTGCCGGAATGCCGCCGCCACCGCGCGCGAGCTTGGCCTCAACCGCACAACGCTGATACGGCTGCTTCACACGCTGGAAGCCGAGCGCATGATCGAATCCATTGATGACGGTGCAAGCTGGCAGCTCGGGCCCGGCATGATCGCGCTTGCCGCCGAGGCGTTGAAGTCACGCGATGTGGTTCGCGTGGCACAGCCGGTGATGGCCAGGCTCACCGCAGAGCTGGAGCTGTCATCGCATCTGGGGGTTCTGGATGGCCGCGACATCATCTATCTGCTGCGCGAAACGCCGAATTCGCATCTTATCAGCAACGTGCGCGAGGGGTCGCGCCTGCCTGCCCATGCCACGTCGATCGGCCGCATCCTGCTGGCCTGGCTGCCCGAAGCCGAGTTGCGCCGGCTTTATCAGGACGCCTCGCTGACCAGCCATACCGAAAAGACCGCGACGACGCTGGACCAACTCATCGCACAGGTCACCGCCGATCGAAAGCGAGGCATTGCCTGGAGCACGGGCAATTTCGAGCGCGGTATCGGCTCTTGCGCGGCGCCAGTCTTCGATCATCGCGGGCGCGCGGTGGCGGCGATCAATGTCACAGGCCCAGAGGCCCGCTTCGTGCCAGATATGCCGCTCGCAAGCAGAATCGAAAAAGAAATACGGCATGCGGTCAGCGAAATTTCGACTGGGCTGGGTCATCAGGGCTAGGTCGAGCGTGGAACAGTCGCCGCTATGCCGCCACTCTGAACCGCGCACCCCTCGGCCGGCCATTCCGGCAGCCCCCGTGCAAGCCGCCGGGCGTGGATGCCATGCGCGCGCAGCAGTGCCCCCGCCTGAGCCCTACTTGCGCGAGGAATTCGTGCTGAACACCAAGGGCGCGCGCAAACGGATGGTCTTGAAAGCCGATGCTCAGAAGTCCCTCAAGCAGCTCATCGCACTGCGCGATATCGCGTCGGTCGGGGGCATTGCCGCCAGATGGATGAAGCCGCGGCTTGATGCGCGCGGCATCGTGCCGATTGCGCCATATCGCGGCATAGGCCGCCTCTACGATCGTCGCTCCGATCTTGATGGCCCGGCGCCGGGTTGATCCTCTCGTCAGCACGCTTTCGTCAACCGGAAGGCCGCCCCTCGGGGCGGCTTTTTGTTCTGTCAGTCTGGCGGCATCCGTTGGATCAACACAAGCCGGGCCGATGGTTGCCTCGATGCACCAACTGGCGTGGTCAATGCGGGTGGCGCATGTCGGGTGGGCCGAAGACACTGGTGCGGGTGGATTGTGCCCGGTCGCGGCTTGGCGGCGTGCCGAAGCGGCGCGAATAGGCGCGCGAAAACGCCTCCAGCGAGCCAAAGCCGACCGCGACGGCGATTTCGGTCAGGGGCAGGGCGGTCTGCTGCACCAGTTGATGGGCGCGGGCGAATTGCTTTTCACGCCAGAGCGCACCGACATTGCGGTTCAGACTGGCCAGAAAACGGCGCTGCAACTGCCGCGATGACAGCCCCAGAGCGCGCGCGAGGGCGGCGCAGTCGCGTGGCTCGGCCAACCGTTCCTCGATCAGCGCGATGGCGCGGGTCACCAGCGGATCGGCCAATGCCGGCTCGGGTGGGGCGTCCGGCGCGGGCGTGCCCGCGGTATTGGTGGGAGAAACCAGCAGATGGCGGGCCACCTCCGCCGCGGTTGCCGCCCCGGCATGGCGGGCAATCAGTTCCAGCATCAGATCGATCGTGGCGGTGGCGCCGGCGGAGCTGATGAAACGGCCGTCCACGATGCAGCGGCAGGCCTCGGGGCGGGTGCGCGGGAAACGCTCGCGGAACCCTTCGATATTGTACCAATGAACCGCCACACGCCGGTTATCCAGCAGCCCCGCCGCGGCCAGCACCTCGCTGCCGGTCTCGATCCCGCCGATTGTCGCGCCGCCGCGCGCCATGCGCCGCAGCCAGGACAGCAGCCTTGCATCGGTCTCGGCGCGTCGGGCTTCGAAACTGGCCAGCACCAGCACGATATCGGCCTCGTCCTCGGGACCGAGCGGGGCATCGACGGGGATCTGCGCGCCGGCGCTGGTCATTACCGCCAGCCCGTCAACCGAGAAGCTGCGCGCGGCAAAGGCCGTTGCGCCGGCCAGCCAGTTGGCGATGAACAGCGGTTCGGTGACCAGCGGCAGCGCCAGATGCGAGAAGCCCGGGCATAGCACCAGAGCGAGGCGTAGCGACCGATGCGGGCCGCGCGATGACTTGTCATTAAGAGACATGATGCTGTCCATCATGATCAACTCTGGCCTCAGAAGTCAAATAGAGCGGTGCTACATGCCACACCGGGGCAGTATATTCCCAATAAAACATGAATCCGAAACCCCGAATTTCTCGGGCGTGGTGGCGTTTTCGGTCAAATGCGCCTCAGCGGCGGGGCTAGCATCGATTCAGCCACCGAGAAATACCGAGGACGCCATGACCGAACAGAACCTGACCTGGGATTACAGCGACCCCCTGACCGGCGAGACCATGCCGGCGCCGTTCTTCTATGATCCGGGTATTTTTGCCCAGGAACGCGAACGCATCTTCATGCGCTCCTGGCATCTGGTCGGGCATGTCAACGAATTCTCCGAGCCCGGCCGCTATGTGGTGCAGGATATCTTCGAGCAAAGCGTCATCGTCATGGCCGGGCAGGACGGCACGATCAGCGCGATGCACAACGCCTGCCGGCATCGCGGCAACCGGCTGCTGGATGCACGGCGCGGCAAGATCGGCGCGGTGCTGCGCTGCCAGTATCACTCCTGGTGCTACAATCTGGACGGCAAGCTGCGTGCCGCCCCTCGCACCGAGAATCTGGCCGGATTCGAGCGCAACAACTGGGGCCTGAAGCCGGTGCGCATGGAGATCTTCGCCAACTGGGTTTTCGTCACGCTCGATGACAACGCCCCGCCGCTGGCCGAGCTGACCGACGGTGCCGAGGAGGAGATGCGCCGCTTCCTGCCCGATCTCGACAATGTCGAACTGGTCGAGGAAACCGATGTCATCGTCGATGCCAACTGGAAGGTCATCCACGAGAACTCGATCGAGGGCTATCATTTCGATCTGTCTGGCCCGGTGCACAAGGATCTGGCGGCGCTGATCGATTTCTCGGGCTATCGGCTGACGCCGCATGGCCAGTGGTGGACCTATATCGGCCCGCCGGTCAGCGGCGCGACCCATGCCTATGGCGCACCGCTCGATGGTGCCACCTGGCAGACCGACTGGTTCTTCAACATCGGCCTGTTTCCCAACACCACCTTCTACAGCTTCCCCTATACCGACATGATCGGCACCTTCATCATGATCCCGCTGGGGCCGGAGAAATCGCTGCTGCGCTTTGGTTATTACGCGCCGAAGGGCCGCCCGGTGCCGGAGGTAACGAAAGCCGCGATCCACTGGATGAACACCCAGCTCGGCCCCGAGGATATCGAGCTGAATGTCACCAACCAGAAGGGGCTGCATTCGCGCGGCTTCCAGTCCGGGCTCTATCTGATCGACCCCGAGCGCCCGCATGAGAGCGAGCATCTGGTGCATCATTTCCACACGCTCTGCTATCAGGCGATCCGCGAGTGATGAGCGAAAGCTGGGATCATGTCATCGTCGGCGGCGGCTCGGCCGGTTGCGTGCTGGCCGCGCGGCTGTCCGAGGACCGCACGCGCCGCGTGTTGCTGCTGGAAGCCGGCCCGCGCGATGGTGCGCTCTGGCTGCGCATGCCGGCGGGCATGTCGAAAGTGGTCTGGGGCACGCGCTATTCCTGGGCCTTCCAGTCAGAGCCCGAGCCGTATCTGGGCGGCCGGGTTCTGGGCCATCCGCGCGGCCGGGTGCTGGGGGGGTCATCCTCGATCAACGGCATGGTCTGGCTGCGCGGCCATCCGCGCGATTTCGACCTCTGGGCGCAGCAGGGGGCGCGCGGCTGGAGCCATGCCGATGTGCTGCCCTATTTCCAGCGCGCCGAAACCGCCCCGCATCCCGGCGAAGGGCGCGGGCAGCAAGGCCCTATCCGCCCGACGCGGCCCCAACTGGATACCCCCCTTGCCCAGGCTTTCGTGGCGGCTGGGCTGGAAGCAGGTCATTCCCCGGCCGGGGATTTCAACGGGCCCAGTCCCGAAGGCTTTGGCGTCTTTGAACGCTCGACGCATGGCGGTCAGCGCTGGAGCGCGGCGCGCGCCTATCTGAATGATGCGGTTCGCGCGCGGCCCAATCTGAGCATTCGCACCGGGGCGCAGGTGCTGGGCGTTGAGCTGGAAGGGGCGCGTGCTGTCGGCGTGCGCTACCGGCTGGACGGGCAGGAACAGTTGGCGCGCGCCGAAGCCGAGGTGATCCTCTCGGCGGGCGCCTTTGGTTCGCCGCATCTGCTGCAACTTTCCGGCATCGGCCCCGCCGCCGTGCTGGAAGCCGCCGGCGTGCGCGTGCACCATGATCTGCCCGGCGTGGGCGAGAACCTCAATGATCACCCTGACATTACCCTGCAATGGGCCTGCAAGCAGCCCGTGACGCTCTATCCCGTCACCCGCCCGCCGCGCAGCTGGCTGGCCGGAGCCGAATGGCTGCTGCGCGGCACCGGTCCCGCGGCAAGCAACCATTTCGAGGCCGGCGCCTTTCTGCGCAGCCGCGCGGGCGTCGAACATCCGGATATCCAGTTCACCTTCATGCCGCTCGCCGTGGTGCCCGGCACCGCCGAGATCCGGCGCGAACATGCCTTTCAGGTCCATATCGACCTGATGCGCCCGCGCAGCCGGGGGCATGTGCGGCTACGCTCGGCCGATCCGCTGGCGCCACCGGCGATCACCTTCAACTACCTCGCCGATCCGCAGGACCGTGCCGATCTGCGCCGCGCGGTGCAGATGCTGCGCGAGGTCATCGCCCAGCCGGCACTGGCCGCTTTCGCCGGCGAGGAGCTGTTTCCCGGCCCGGCGCTGAACACCGATGCCGCCATTGATCGCTGGATCGCCGAGACCGTCGAGACCTGCTATCACCCGGTCGGCACCTGCCGGATGGGCGATGCGCAAGACCCGATGGCGGTGGTCGATCCCGAATGCCGGCTGCGCGGGGTCACCGGGCTGCGCGTGGTGGATGCCAGCATCATGCCCTCGATCGTCAGCGCCAATACCAATGCCGCCACGATCATGATCGCCGAACGCGCCGCCGATCTGATCCGCCACGGCGGCGCCCCTACCGACCCCCTGCAACCGGCGCTGGAGGCGCATGGCCGATGACAGCTACTGACCCCGATCTGACCGAGGCGCGGCGCGATCTTGCCGCCAGCTTTCGCTGGTTCGCCCGGCTGAACATGCACGAGAGCGTCGCCAACCATTTCAGCCTGGTGATCAGCGCCGATGGCAAACGCTTCCTGATGAACCCGCGCGGGCGGCATTTCTCGCGCATCCGGGCCTCGGATCTCATTGTCTGCGATGCCGACGATCCCACCACGCTCGATCGCCCCGATGCCCCCGATCCGACCGCCTGGCACATCCATGGCCGTATCCATGCGCGCAACTCCGAGGCGCGCTGCGTGATGCATCTGCACCCGCGCCATGCCACCGCGCTGGCCTCGCTGGCCGACAGCCGCATGCCGCCCATCGACCAGAACACCATGCGCTTCTGGGACCGGCTGGTGATCGACGAGGGCTTCGAGGGCATGGGCCTGTCCGATGCCGAAGGTGACCGCCTCGCCGGGCTGCTCGAAGGGGGCAAGGTGCTGCTGATGGGCAATCACGGTGTGCTGGTTGCCGCCACCGGCGTGGCCCAGGCGCTCGATGAGATGTATTATTTCGAGCGCGCCTGCGAGACCGTGCTTCTGTGCTATGCCACCGGCCGCCCGCTGCGCCTGGCGCCAGACCATGTCGCCCGGACCACGGCGCAGCAATGGGCCGACTACGGGCAACTGGCCGTCGATCACCTGGCCGAGGTGCGTGCCATTCTTGACATCGAGGAGCCTGACTACCGCGCGTGAGCCGGGGTTTCGGCCCCCGGGCCGGCCCCTTAGCCAACCAGCAAAGGAGACTTGCCATGAAACTGCGCCCCAGCCTCTGTGCCGCCGCTCTGGCGGTGCTTGCCTCCGCCCCGGCCCAGGCCGCCGATCCGGACACCTGCACCACGGTGCGTTTCGCCGATATCGGCTGGACCGATATTCAGGCCACGACAGCGCTGACCGCGCTGGTGCTTGACGGGCTGGGCTATCAGCCCGAAACCCTGCTGCTGTCGATCCCCATCACCTATGCCTCGATGCAGCGCGGCGAGGTTGATGTCTTTCTTGGGGACTGGCAACCCAGCCTGGCCGCCGACCGCCAGCCCTACCTGGACAATGGCGCCATCGAGGTGCTAGGCGTCAATCTGGAAGGGGCGAAATACACCCTCGCCGTGCCGACGCCGCTGGCCGAACGCGGGCTGACCGATTTCGCCGATATCGCCGGTTTCGCCGAGGAACTGGCCGGGCGGATCTACGGGATCGAGCCGGGCAATGACGGCAACCGCATCATCCTGGAGCTGATCGAGGGCGACCACTTCGGGCTGGGTGGGTTCGAGCTGATCGAATCCTCCGAACAGGGGATGCTTGCGCAGGTCGATCGCGAGATCCGGCGCGATCGCGGCCTGGTGTTTCTGGCCTGGGCGCCGCATCCGATGAACGAGCGGTTCGATATCACCTATCTGTCGGGCGGGGATGACTGGTTCGGGCCTGATTACGGCGGCGCCACGGTGCATACCAATGCCCGCGCCGGGCTTGCCGCGCAATGCCCCAATCTTGGCTCCTTCCTTTCCGGGCTGCGTTTCACGCTGGAGCTGGAAAACGCCATCATGCGCGCCATCCTCGAAGAGGGGCAGGCGCCCGAGGATGCCGCCCGCGACTGGCTGCTGGCCAATCCGGCGATCCTTGAGAACTGGCTCGATGGCGTGAGCAGCCGCGATGGCGGTGACGGCCTGGCCGCGGTGCGGGCGCATCTGGGGCTCTAGGCGACAGAACGGGCCGGCGGCAAGCATGCCGGCCCGTCATGACCGCTGATCAAGAGGAGCAGCGCCTTGTCTGCAATCGTGGTGATCGGAGCGGGCCAGGCCGGGGCATCGCTGGTGGCGAAGCTGCGTGCGCTAGGCCATGACGGGCCGCTGGTGCTGATCGGCGACGAGCCGGTGCCACCCTATCAGCGCCCGCCGCTTTCCAAGAAATATCTGCTGGGCGAGACGGGAGCCGAGCGGCTCTTTCTGCGGCCGGAAAGTTTCTATGCCGAGCAGAAGATAACCCTGAAGCTGGGCCGGGCGGTGCGGGAAATCGACCCTCGGGCGCGCCGCCTTTTCCTCGGCGACGAGGTGCTGGCCTATGACCAGCTGGTGTTGGCCACCGGCGCGATAGCCCGGCGGCTGCCAGCGGCAATCGGCGGGACGCTGCCCGGGGTCCACTGCCTGCGCAACATCGCCGATGTCGATGCCATGGCTGGCGATTTCGCCCAAGCGCGGCGGGTGCTGATCATCGGCGGCGGCTATGTCGGGCTGGAGGCCGCCGCCGTGGCCGCCCAGCGTGGCCTTGCGGTGACGCTGATCGAGGCCGCGCCGCGCATCCTGCAACGTGTCGCCTGCGCCCAGACCGCCGATTGTTTTCGCGCGCTGCATCGCACCCATGGCGTGGATATCCGCGAAGGCGTTTCGCTGTTGCGTCTGAACGGCACGGTGCGGGGCGCCCGGAGCGAACTGTTGGCCGAACTGAGTGACGGCAGCGCCCTCAAGGCCGATCTGGTGATCGCAGGGATCGGCGTCGATCCCGATACAAGGCTTGCCGAGGCCGCGGGCATCACGGTGGAGAACGGCATCGCCACCGATGCATTCGGCGCCACCAGCCAGCCCGGCATCTGGGCGGCCGGCGATTGCGCCTCGTTTCCGCATCGGGGCGGGCGGCTGCGGCTGGAAAGCGTGCAAAACGCCATCGATCAGGCCGAATGCGTGGCCGAGAACCTGCTGGGCGCGGCGCGGCCCTATCGGCCGTCGCCGTGGTTCTGGTCGGATCAATATGATATCAAGCTGCAGATCGCTGGCCTTTCAACGGGTTACCGTGAGGTGATCGCGCGCGGGCAGGGCGGTGGGCCGCGCTCGCATTGGTATTTCGATGGCGAGGATCTGCTGGCGGTCGATGCGATCAATGATCCGCGCAGCTTCATGACCGCAAGGCGCGCGCTCCAGGCCGGGCTGCGGGTGAACCGTGCGGCGATCAGCGATCCGACCGTGGATCTGAGGGAGGCGTTGCTGGCGCCAGGTTAGGGTTGTTTGATGGTGCGCTCCCTTGGCGCGGAAGCACCCCAAGACACGTTCGCCATGGGAGGCCACCCGCCCCGATGTGCCGGCGACCCATCCTCGCGCGCGCTGCCGTCAAGGCAACCGGCGCCATGGCTCCATGTCGCGGACATAGGCGGAATAGACGTAGCGCCAGGGCACGATAAAGACGAAGGGGATGGCCCAGGCGCCGGCAAAGAGCGTTGCCGCCATGCCGGCGTCGAAACGGCCTGCCAGAGCGTTGGACAGGGCGACCGAGAGGGTCCAGACCAGCGTCCAGGTGATTTCGAACAGAAGCAGCGGCAGCATGCGCAACGGCGCGATCAGGCCCGACCGTTGGTCACAGCCCTCAGCAATGCCTCAAGCGGCCCGCGCCCCTTCCGCCGGGCGAGGGCGCCGACCAGCAGAATGGCCAGCACCGCCACGGCAAGTCCCATCGGCACCAGACCGGCCCAACTGATCTGACCGAACAGCCCCAGCCCATGGCCGCCGAACAGAAACCCGGCGATCACGCCTTGCAGCACATAGACCGAGAGCGAATTCTGACCGGCCGCGACCAGCAGCGGTGGCAGGGTCATGCGCTCGTTCAGCGCCAGAATCAGATGCAGATAGACCACCGCGAGCATCGGCCCGCCGAGCGCGATGCCGACAAAACCCAGGAGCGACAAGAGTTCCTGTTCGGCAGGGATCAGCCCGCCCATCGAGGCCGCATAGGCGAGGTTCAGAAGCAGCCCGGGAAACAGAAGCAGCGGGAGCCGTTGGCGCAGGGCGAGCCTGCCGGGGCTGGCGGCATCAAGGAATCCCGCCTTGCCGGCGGCCAGCCCCATAGCGAAGGCGCCAAACACCAAAGGGCCCTGAAACAGCAACAGGAAACCCAGCGTGAACGGCCAGTCGCCGAGCCGCGTGCGGGTTGCCTCGGCAAAGCTGCCGCCAAGTCCGGGGCCGGTTGCGGGTTCGAAATGTTCGGGCAGCATCAGAGCCAGCGCCATCAGGGACACGGCAGAGAGCGGGATCATCGCATAGGCCATCCGCATCAGCCTTTGCGGGCTCAACCCCTGGAGCGGCCAGATCAGCACGCCGAGCAGCGCATAGATCAGCAGGATATCGCCCGTGAAAACCAGAACCGCATGCAGGCAGCCCAGAACCGCCAGCCCCGTCAGGCGCCGGGCATAGCGCCGACCGAATGAGGCGCCGCTGCGGCGCGCCGATCGTTCCTGAACATGGATCCCCCAGCCAAACAGGAAGGAAAACAACAGGAAGAACTTCGATTGAAACAAGGCCTCGACCATGAAGGCCGCGATCTGGTCGCCCGGCACGGTGGCAGGAGCCATCGCCAACTCGATCGGCAGGCCAAGGAAGACGATGTTCACCATGCAAATGCCGATCAGGGCCAGCAGCCGGATCAGGTCGACGGCGGTATTGCGGTTGGGGGTTGGCATGATATCCTGCGATTGAGCAATTGCTCAACCGCTATTGAGCAATTGCTCAACCCTGTCAAGGAGCATTCCTTTTGCCTGTCGCCGAAGAAAAACCCGCCAACCGCCGCGAACAGTTGATCGAGGCCACGATGGCGCTCGTTCTGGAGCTTGGCCTGCGCGCCACCAAGACCCGCGATGTCACGGAAAGGGCCGGCGTCGGCACCGGCTTGCTGAACCACTATTTCCGCTGGCCCGAGTTACGGGCGCTGGCCTGGCTCAGGCTGTTCGAGGCCGTGACGACAGACCAGTTCAACCGGTCCGGCGATCCGCATTCGGATCTGGAACGATATTTCGCCACCGCCTTTCGCGAGGAGGCGCGGCGCTTCTGGCATCTCTGGGTTGAGGCGGCGGAACTTGCCGCCTCGGATACGGCGATGCGGGCTGCTTTCTGCCAGGTGAGCGCGCGGTCACGCCAGGGCTTGCGCGATCTGCTGCGGGCGGGAAATGAGCAGCGCCTCTGGCAACTGCCGGACCCGGAGGGAACCGCGATCCGCCTGAGTGCTGTCTATGACGGGCTGGCGGGGATGCTGATGTCACCTTCTGAGGGGATGGACCCGGCCCAGGCCGAGGCGCATCTGCGCAAGGCGTTCGAGCTGGAATGCCAGAGCCAGTAGGGCGACGGCCCGGAATTCGACCGTGCTGCCGGGACTGAACACCTAAGGCGGCGAGAGCCGGGCCAGCAGGGTCATCCATTCCGGCGGGCCGCCGGCGGGAAGCCGGATCGGTTCGCCCAGCAGTTTCAGCGCCACCTCCTGCTCCGCCAGCCTGTAGCGATGGCCCATCGAATGGGTCAGCGCCACGCGCTCGCCGGGGCGCGGGTTCAGCCCGGCCTGTGTCGGGCCGAGCCCGGCCTTGAGGTGATGGGCGATATCCCATTCAAGGATCTCGCCGGCATGGCGGGTAACGACCCAGCAATGCCCGTCATCGGTTCTGCCACCGCGCTCCTGCGGGAAGAAATAGCCATAAAGATAGGCGGCCTCGTAGCCGGCGGCGCGCAGGCTGGCCACCAGATAGGTGTTGATATCGACGCAGGAGCCCGGCGTCAGCCCGCAGGACAGATGCGGCACGCTGTCCATACCGTCGTTGAAGCGCGCTTCGGGGTGGTCATAGATGAAACGCGCCTCGGCCTCGGCCACCAGCGCCTCGATCCCCGCCCGCCCGCCGCCAGCGGCTTCGGCGATGGCGCGGCTGGCTTCGGCCAGGGCACTGGCGGCGGCGGTATAGCGGTTGACGCGGGGGCGAAAGGCGGCCTCGGGGTAGGCGGCGCCGGCTGCGGCGGGCTCGACCGTATAGCGCAGGGTGAGCGCGCCGCCCTCGGGTTCTATGAGCGCGGCGCCGAGGCCCAGTTCGGCCTCGGTCGCCAGTGCCGTGATGCGCCCACCCTCGATGGCCAGACGGGTGACGGCCTGACAGGGTGTGGTCATGCCCGCCGGGGCAAGGATCGGCGCATCGAGCGGTTCGGCGATCTCGACGGTCAGGGTTCTCATGCCATCACCCAGAGCTGGAACAGCAGGCCAGAAGCGAAAGCCCCGCTCAGCGACAGCGCCAGATAGAGCAGGAAGACCGGCGGGCGTGCCAGTGCCCAGACCGCCATGGCCGCCGGGATCGAGGTAACACCGCCGGCGATCAGGAAGGCCAGCCCGGCGCCCGGCGCCATGCCCTGCGCGATCAGCCCTCCGACCAGTGGCAGCGCCGCATAGCCGTTCAGATAGGCCGGCACGCCGACCAATGTCGCGGTGACGATCGGCCAGAGCCCCGCGCCGCCCAGCGTCGCGGTGACGGCCTCGGCCGGAATCCAGGCCAGCATCAGGCTTTCCAGCGTGAAGGCCAGCGCCAGCCATTTGAACAGGAAAAGCGTTGTGCTCAGCGCGGTATTGGAGAATTTCGCCCGGCGCGCGCCATCGGCCCAGAAGCGCCAGTGCACGGGCTGTGGCGCGCGGACCTTGGCGCCGCCGCAACCGCCATTGCCGATGCCGTCGCGCAGCGGATCAGCGAAGGCGCCGCCGCGCATCAGCACCAGCGTCACCAGCCCGCCGGACAGACCCAGCGCGAAGGCGGCGATGGTCTTGGCCAGAGCGAATTCCATCCCCAGAACGCCGGCCGTCAGCACGAACATCGACGGGTCCATGATCGGCGAGGCCAGCCAGAAGGCCATGACCGCCGAGAGCGGCACCCCCATGGCCAGCAGCGCGGCGATCAGCGGGATGACCCCGCAGGAGCAGAAGGGCGCGATGGCGCCGGCCAGCGCCGCCAGCCCGACCATCAGCACCGGCGCGCCGGTGAAGGCCCGGGCGATCAGCCCGTCGGCGCCGGTGGCATTGGCCCAGGCGGCAATGGCGATGGAGACGATCAGATAGGGCGCGGTCTTCAGAAGCGCGCTGCCGGTGAAAACGACGCTGTCGGCGGCCTGCAACGGGTCGAAAAGTGCCAGCAGCGCCAGGATCAGGGCCAGCGCCAGCCAGACCCGCTGATACTGCCATATCTGGCGCAGCCGGTTTGCCGCGCTGGGCAGGGAGGCGGTTGTTTCCGTCATTTCCATATCTCCGGAATTGTAGTTGTTTTGGGGTAGAAAAAGCCTTGCCGAGGGTCAGGCGGCATCCTCCGGCGCGCGGGTGAAGACCCCGGCGCAGCATTCCGAGGTCAGGAAGTCCACCAGTTTCAGCATCACCGGGTAATCGACACGGTTGAACACCTCGCGGCCCTGTTTCTCCTGCACCACCAGCCCGGCATCGACCAGCGCGGACAGATGATGCGCCAGTGTCGAGGGCGCGAGGCCCAGATGCTCGCCAATATCGCCGACCCGCAGGCCCGCATCGCCAGCCCTCACCAGCAGGCGAAAGATCGACAGGCGGGCATCATGGCCAAGGGCGGCAAGCGCGCGGGCATTGGGGCTTGTGATTGTCATGCGGCAAAAATAACTACATTTCCGGTTTTGTAAAGACTTTTCTTCCGGCGCTGTGTTTCAGGCGCGGCTGATACCCGCCGGGGCGGCTTCAGGCGCCAGCGGCAGGCGCAGCAGCATGCAGCAGCCGCTGGCTTGCGGGGTGGTGCCGACATCGCCACCATGCGCGCGGGCGATGGTGCGCACGATGGCCAGACCCAGCCCGCAACCCGATGGTGCGATGATACCCGTGCCCTGGGTGGGCAGGCGCACGAAACGCTCGAAAACGCGCTCGGCATCCGCGGCGGGAATGCCGGGGCCCTCGTCATGGACCTTCAGGCGAACATGCCCGGGCGTGCGCTCAAGCGCCAGGCGGATCGGGCCGCCACCGGGCTGCGTGCCATAGCGGATCGCATTGTCGAGCAGGTTCTCCACCGCTTCGCGCAGGAGCACGGCATTGCCATCGACGATCAGTGGCTCATCGGGGGCATCGAGGGTGATCTCGCTGCCGGCATCCAGCGCCGCCGGGGCCATGCGCCGCGCCACATCGGCCACCAGCGGCGTGAAATCCAGCCGCTCCGCCGCGTCACCCTTGGAATGCGCCGCACTCTCAAGGCTCAGAAGCTGTTGGCTGAGCCGCGACAATTCGGTGGCCGCCAGGCACAGATCCGACAGCCGCTCCTGGCGCTGAACGGGGTCGTGGCTGGCCAGCGCGGCCTCGGCCTGGGCGCGAATCGCGGCCACCGGGTTGCGCAACTGATGCGCGGCATTGGCGATGAAAGCGTTGCGCCGCTCCAGCTCGGTGCGCAGCCGCTCAAAGAGCGCATTCATCGTCGAAACCAGCGGCTTGACCTCGTTGGGCACCGGGCGGCGGATCGGGTTCAGCTCGGACGGGCTGCGCAGCGCGATGGCTTCGCGCAGATCGGTCAGCGGGCGCAGGCCGCGCACGATGCCGAACCAGACGAAGGCGGCAGCAGCCACCACCACCACCATCAGAATCGCCAGCGCCTGCTGCAAGATCACCAGGCTGAGCGCGCGGCGCTGCGTCGTGGTCTGCCAGACCAGCACTGTCGTCCAGCCGTCAAAGAACGGATCGGCGATGAATTCGCGCAGTGCCACGGCGCGCACCGGCCGGTCGTTGTAGGTGAAATCGAAGAAATAGGGCTGACCGCCGGTCAGTTGCTCGGGCACGATCGCGGCCGGGATGTCGCTGTAACCGGCCAGAATGCGCCCGTCGGCGGCCGAGACATTGTAGAAGATCGGATCGCCCAGCACGCCGACCAGCGAATCAAGCAAGGCATCCGAGACCACATCACCCTGGGTGATGATCACCTCGCGCGCCACGACATGCGCCACCACCTTGAGCGCATCGTCGTAAAGCGCCTGCGACATGCTCTGCGCCTGCCAGAACCGCACCGCCCCCGCCAGCGTGGCCACGGCCACCAGCGGCAGGATGATGGTCACGAAAAGCCGCAGCCGCAGCGATCCGGCGGCACGCAGGCGCAGGTGCGGCCGGCGGCTCATGACTGATCAAGCTGCATGATATAGCCCAGACCGCGCAGGGTGCGGATGGTCAGCCCATGCCCGTCGAGCTTGCGCCGCAGCCGCGAGACCAGAAGCTCCACCGCATTGCTGTCGATATCGGCGCCGGTGCCATAGATACGCTCGCCCAGCTGATCCTTCGACAGCACCCGGCCGGGATTGTCGATGAAAGCCTCGAAAAGCGCCAGTTCGCGCCGCGCGAGCGGCAGGGCCGCATCGCCTGCCTGTAGGCTGCGGGTGGCGCGATCATAGCGCAGGGCGCCGATCGCCTCGATGCCCAGGCGGGCTTCGGCCGGGCGTCGCGACAGGGCACGGATGCGCGCGCGCAGCTCGGCCATCTCGAAGGGTTTGACAAGGTAGTCATCGGCACCGGCGTCAAGCCCGGTCACCCGGTCCGAAACCTGGCCCTGCGCGGTCAGGATCAGCACCGGGAAGCTCTGGCCCCGGGCCCGCAGCGCGCGCAGGATCTCCAGCCCGCTGAGCCGCGGCAGATCGACATCGACCACCGCCAGATCGGCGCCGTTCTGGGCCAGGAAACTGTCGGCCTCGACCCCGTCGCCAAGCCAGTCCACACCATGGCCATCGGCTTCGAGCGCCTGCACCAGCGCACGGGCCAGGATTGCATTGTCTTCGATCAGGACGACCCGCATCATTCCTCGCTCTGGTGCCTCGCGTCACGCCCGACAGGTTTCTGACAGGTTCACCCGCTAGATCGGTCCGGCACGGGCGGGGTGTGGAGGCTCCCCGACAGAGTGCTGAATACGACTTGGGAGGTCAACATGACACTGAAAACAAGCACTCGGCGCCAGGCGCTGGGCCTTTTCGCAGCGGCGGCAGCCGGGCTGACGCTGGGCGCGCCGGCTCAGGCACAGGTGGATTTTTCGGGGCAGACCATCGAATGGATCATCCCCTTCGCCACCGGCGGCGGCTCGGACACCTGGGCGCGCTACAATGCGCCCTTCCTGTCGCGGCATCTGCCCGGCAATCCGACCGTGGTGGTGATCAACGAGCCCGGTGGCGGTTCGACGCGCGGCACCAATCTGTTCCATCAGCGCGCGCGGCCTGACGGGCGCACCATCCTGGGCACCTCGGGCTCGACGCAATTCCCCTATCTGCTCGGCGATCCGCGTGTGCGCTACGAATATCAGGACTGGTCGGTGGTGATGGTCGGCCCGACGGGCGGTGTGGCCTATGTCTCGCCCTCGACCGGGGTGAGCAGCATCGAGGATGTCGCGCAGCTTCAGGGCCAGCGGCTGGTCTATGCCAGCCAGGGGGCGACCTCGCTCGATCTGGTGCCGATGCTGGCCTTCAGGCTTCTGGGCCTCGATGTGCATTATGTCTTCGGCTTCTCGGGCCGGGGTGACGGGCGGCTGGCTTTCGAGCGCGGCGAGGTGAATATCGATTACCAGACCTCCTCGGCCTTCATCCGCAACGTCACGCCGCTGGTCGAGGAAGGTTCGGCCGTGCCGCTGATGTCCTGGGGCGTGCTCGACGAGGACGGCAACCCGCAGCGCGATCCCACCTTCCCGGATCTGCCGATCCTTGAGGAAGTCTATGAGATGATCCATGGCGAACCGCCCTCGGGGCCGCTCTATGAAGCCTATCAGGCCTTCAATACCGCCGGCTTCGCGGCGCAGAAGATGGTGGTGCTGCCCGGTGGCGCCTCCCCGGAACTGGTGGAGACCTATCGCCAGGCCTGGCGCGATGTCTTTGCCGATCCGGAGTATCTGTCCACCTTCGAGGCCGCGCTGGGCAGCTATGTGCAGGTCACCGACCGCGCCGCCGATGCGCTCTACGCCGCCGGCACCACGATCGACCCGGAAGTGCGGGCCATGGTCGTGGACATGCTGAGCAGCGAATACAACGTGCGCCTGGGCGAATGAGCCCGACAGGCTGACAACACCCGACCACCCCGGGCCCGCGCTGCCGCGACTGCCCGGGGTGGTCCTGCCGTAACCATCTCAAACCGGCGCGGCGCTCTGGCGGCGCCCCCGGCCCGTGCCGAAGGAGCCCCCCATGCTCGATGTCTTCCTTTCCGCGTTGAGCGATATCCTGACCTTCCAGCATATCGGTTACATGATGATCGGCGTGGTCGTCGGGTTGATGATCGGCGTCTTTCCGGGGCTGGGCGGTATCGCTGGCCTGTCGCTGATGATCCCGTTTCTTTACGGCATGGACACCACCTCGGCGCTGGCCATGCTGATCGGGCTGGTGGCGGTGATCCCGACATCGGATACGTTCGCCAGTGTCCTGATGGGCATACCCGGCTCATCGGCATCACAGGCCACGGTGCTTGACGGCTTTCCCATGGCCAAGCGCGGCGAGGCGGCGCGGGCGCTTTCGGCGGCGTTCTTCGCCTCGCTGGTCGGCGGGCTGATCGGGGCGGTGGTGCTGACCGGCTTCGTGCTGGTGGCGCGGCCGGTGATCCTGAGTTTCAGTTCCGCCGAGCTGTTCATGCTGTCGGTCTTCGGCCTGTCGATGGTCGGTGTGCTGGCCGGCAAGTCGCTGGTCAAAGGGGTTGCCGCCTGTGCGCTGGGGCTGATCATCGGCTCGGTCGGCGGCGCCCCGGCCACCGGCGAATTCCGCATGGTTTACGGCGTGGATTATCTCTACGACGGCATCCCGCTGGTGATCATCGGCCTGGGGCTTTTTGCCGTGCCCGAAATTGTCGAACTGCTGCGCCGCGACCGCTCGATCTCGGATCGCACGACGCTGGGGGCGGGCTGGTTCGACGGTATCCGCGATGTGATGCGGAACTGGTGGCTGACGCTGCGCTGCTCGGGCATCGGCGCGATGATCGGCGCCATTCCGGGGCTGGGCGGCACGGTGGTGGACTGGATCGCCTATGGCCATGCGGTGCAGACGGTGCGCAAGGACCCCAAATTCGGCCAGGGCGATGTGCGCGGGGTGATCGCGCCGGAATCGGCCAACAACGCCAAGGAGGGCGGCGGGCTGTTGCCGACGCTCCTGTTCGGAATTCCCGGCGGCGGGGCGATGGCGGTGTTTCTGGGCGGCATGGTGCTGCTGGGTATCCAGCCCGGCCCCTCGATGGTGGGCAGCAATCTGGACCTGACCTATACCATCGTCTGGTCGCTGGCGCTGGCCAATGTGCTGGGTGCCGGCCTGTGCATCGTGCTGGCGGTGCCGATCTCGAAGCTGACGCTGATCCCGTTCAAGCTGCTGGCGCCCTTCATGATCGTGGTGATCTGCTTTGCCGCCTTCCAGGCCACCCGCATCCTTGAGGATCTGGTCGTGTTGCTGGCGACCGGGGTGCTGGGCGTCTACATGCGCCGCTTCGGCTGGCCGCGCCCGGCCCTGCTGATCGGTTTCGTGCTGGCCACCCAGGCCGAGACCTATCTTTATCAGGCGGTGCAGTTCTATGGCTGGGAGTTCCTCAGCCGCACCGGCGTCATGATCATCATGGGCATCACCGCCGGTTCGATCTGGCTGGGGCTGCGGGCGCGGGTCTCGGAAAGCAGCCCGGCCGAGCTGCTCGCCATCGAGGCGCGCGACGGCGAGAGCGGGCCGGCCGTCAACATTCGCCGCCGCGCGCCGCAGATCGCCTTTGCGCTGATCGCGTTGGGCTTTTTCGCGCTGGGCATTCATGACGCGCTCAAGCAAAGCGCCTATGCGCAGCTCTTCCCGCTGATCATGGCCAGCGCCGGGGCGGGTTTCACGCTGCTCACGCTGGTGCTGCTGGTCTTCAGCGGCGCCGATAACCCGGTCTCCAGCGACAGTGAGCGTGTCGCGCAATATGACCTTGATTCAGATCACGAATCCGAGCCCGTTCAGCCGGGTTCGACCTTTGCCGCGCTGGCCTGGATCGCGGCCCTGGTGGTGCTGACGGCGCTGGCGGGCTTCGTCATCGCGATGGTCGTCTTCTTCGTGGCCTTCCTGCGGCTGCGCGCCAAGGTCAGCTGGCTGATGGTGACGATCCTGACCACGGGCTGCACCGGCTTCGTGCTGACCCTCGCCTCGGCGCTCAACATGCGCTTCCCGGGCGGCTGGTTGCAGGATCTCTACCGCCTTCCCTGGCCCTTCAGTTGAGGAGCGCGCCCATGCAGGCCGAAATTCCCTTCCTGTTCCTGCGCGGCGGCACTTCGCGCGGGCCCTATTTCAACGCAGCCGATCTGCCGCAGGACCGCGCACATCTGGCGGCGGTGCTGCGCGCCGTACTGGGTTCGGGCCATCCGCTCAATATCGACGGGATCGGCGGCAGCGCCACGGTGACCACCAAGGTGGCGATCCTGTCGCGCTCTGATCAGCCTGGGGTCGATGTCGATTACCTTTTCGCCCAGGTCGATCCGCTGCGCGAGGAGGTCGATTTCCGCCCGACCTGCGGCAATATCCTTGCCGGTGTCGGTCCGGCGGCGATCGAGATGGGGCTGGTGGCGGCGCAGGGCGCCGAGACGCGGCTGCGCATCCGCGCGGTCAACACCGGGGCGCTGATCGATGCCGTGGTGCAGACCCCCGGTGGCCGGGTGAACTACGAGGGCGAGCAGGCGCTGGATGGCGTGCCCGGCCGCGCCGCGCCGGTGCTTCTGAGCTTCACCGGCACGGTAGGCGCGCTCTGCGGGACGATGCTGCCCAGCGGGCAGGCGCGCGATGTGATCGACGGGGTCGAGGTCACGCTGATTGATGTCGCCATGCCGATGATGGTTCTGCGCGCCGCCGATCTGGGACTGCGTGGCGACGAAAGCACCGCCGAGATCGACGAGAACAAGCCGCTTCTGTCCCGGATCGAGGCGCTGCGGCTCAAGGCCGGGGTGATGATGGGGCTGGGTGATGTCGCCGCTTCGGTGATGCCCAAGGTTGGGTTGATCTCGGCGCCGGCATCCGGCGGGGCGCTGCGGGCGCGGTATCTGACGCCCTGGGCCTGCCATCCCAGCATGGCGGTGACCGGCGGGCAATGCCTGGCAGCCTGTGCGCTGCTCAAGGGCTCGGTCGCGGAAGGCCTGGCGCGGGTGCCTGTGAGCGGGCCGGCGGCGCTGCTCGGCGCGCAGCTCCGCGACGGGGCCGCGATCGCGGCAGGCCGTGTCGGCGCCGAGCTGGTGGTGGCCGACGACCAGTGCACGCCGGAGGGCGGCGAGCGCGCCGCGCGCGAGCTCGTGGCGGGCGAGGTGGAGATCGTCGTCGGCTTCCTCTGCACCGAGGCGATCGAGGCGGCGCTTCCGTTGCTCGCGGACGCCGGCATCGCCGTCGTCACGCCGGGCGTGCGCGCCAACGGCCTGACGGACAGGCGCGTCCGCACCGGATGGCCGATATGGCGGAGCGCGCCGCGCGCCGACGCCGAGGCCGAGGCGATCGCGCGCATCCTGCCGCGCGCCTGGCGCACCGAGCACTTCGCCATCGTCGACGACGGCACCATCCACGGCCGCGAGCTTGCCGAGGCGCTGAGGCTGGCGGCCGAGATGGCGGGGCTCAAGCCGGTCTTCATGGACACGTACCGGCCGCAGATGGAGAACCAGATCGGCCTCGTCGGCCGGCTGGCGCGCGCCGGCGCCACCCACGTCTTCGTCGGCGGCGACCGCGACGACATCGCCATCATGGCGCGCGACGCCGAAGGGCTCGGCCACGACCTTACCTTCGCCGGCGGCGAGGCGCTGCGCGCGCCGGGCGAGGTGCCGCTGGCGGCCGGGACGCTGATGATCGCCCCGCCCGAATGGGCCGACCGCCTCGACGCCAACGCCTTGCAGCGATTCGCCGAAGCCGGGATCGTGCCGGAAGGCTACGTCCTGCCCGCCCATGCCGCCGTCACCGTGGCGCTCGAGGCGCTGCGGCGGGCGCGGGCGCAGGACCTCGCGCCCGCCGACATCCTCGCGCGCCAGCGATTCGAGACGCTGCTCGGCCCCGTGTCGTTCGACGACAAGGGCGACCCGGCGCACGTCCCCTTCCTTCTCCATCGCTACGACGGCGAACGTTTCCTGCCGACAGAATAGAGCCAGCCCATGCCTTTCGTTCCCGGTCCGAAGAACCTCATCACCGACGTCGCCGGCCTCAGGGTCGGCAATGCCGGCGACAGGCGGCTGAAAAGCGGCGTCACCGTCGTTCTGCCGGACGAGCCGTGCGTCGCCTCGGTCCAGGTGCTGGGCGGGGCGCCGGGCACGCGCGAGACGGATGCGCTCGAGCCGCACAACACGCTTCACGAGTTCCACGGCTTCGTGCTCTCCGGCGGCTCGGCCTTCGGGCTCGACGCGGCCTCGGGCGTGCAGGCGGCGCTGCGCGAAAAAGGCGTCGGCTTCAA
>ERZ869909.642-NODE-642-length-36769-cov-247.562030_pt1 | contig 36769 bp, 26 predicted proteins | sample MGYA00520892_ERZ869909 | MGnify/ENA primary metagenome ERZ869909 (study PRJEB32215, sample SAMEA104723947) | bioreactor metagenome | biome: bioreactor; feature: anaerobic bioreactor; material: water | place: China | collected 2015-03-12 ...
ACCCGAATCGAAGTGGACTCGCCGCCGCCCTTGGCCTTGGCTTTCGCCTTGGCAGGCTTCCCGCTGTCGGGCTTGGCACCGCCGGCGGACGAGGCCAGGGGGGGCGGCTCCACTGCGGCCGGGGCCGCCTTCTGCTCTACCTCGGGCGCCGCTGCCGGGGCCTCTGCCTGAGGTGCCCCACCCGCCTCGGCACCACGAATCTTGATCTGGTCGGTGTCGATGATGAAGCACATCACTGCCTCGATATCGTCGTTGCTCACGCTGGAGCTGAGCGTGACCTCATAGCACGCCTCGTCGCCCCCTTGCGCGACGACCTCACCCAGCTGTCCAAGCTCTTCGACGAGCAGTTGGCGGTCCTTCTCCCCGACGTTGAGCAGCGCCACGACACGTAGATCGGAGTCGCTTACCGCGCTCTGCCCTGGAGTGGATTCGGGTTCAGGCTGGGGCGTCGGCTGCGCCGCGGGCTCGGGGCTGGAGGCAGCCGGCGCCCCACTCTCCAGGTCCTGACCGATCTCCTCGAGCGCCAGGCGCTGCAGCGTCTGGCAGATGCGCTCGAAGGCCTCTTGATCGGGCTCGTCGCCATTGCGATAGGCGTCTAGCTGATCGCTGAGCATGTCCTTGGTTTCCAGAAAGGTATCGACGATATCCCGACGCAGCCGAAGCTCGCCCTTGCGGGTATGGTCGAGCAGGTTCTCGAACAGGTGGGTGGTCTTCTGCAAGGCATCGAAGCCGAACGTGCCCGCCCCCCCTTTGATCGAATGGGCAGCGCGGAAGATGGCATTGAGCTGCTCGCTGTCAGGCTCGTCCACGTCGAGCTCCAGGAGGTAGCGCTCCATGTCGGCCAGCAGCTCTTCGGCTTCCTCGAAGAAAGTGTCATAGAAATCCGTGATATCCATGCGCTTCACCACCTGGTGTCAAAATGAGTTTCTCAGCGCGCGCTCACTGCTCATTCCCTAATCACTGCTCGGGATTGAGCGTGCGGCGCAGACTTTCGGTAAATTGTTCAACGGGCGCCAGATCGACTTCGCTCTCCAGACGCGTACTCATCGGACTCGGCACGCCAGGCCCACCCAGAATGCCCGGCCGACGAATGTACTCCGCCACTTCCGGCAGCAGTACCAGCAGCTCGATGCGCCGGTTGTCGGCGTCGAACGGGTCGGTATCCGGCACCATGACGCGATCGGCGAAGCCCGATACGCGCAGCAGCTTGTCCGACTCGAGCCCGCCGGCTACCAGCTCACGCCGCGAGGCATTGGCCCGATCGCTGGAGAGCTCCCAGTTGCTGTAGCCGCGATACCCCCCCGCATAGGGCCGACTGTCCGTGTGACCGCTGATACTGAGGTAGTTGGGCAAGTCGTTGAGCAACGGCGCAATGGTCCGCAGCAGGCTGCGCATGTAGGGCTCGACGCGATCGCTGCCGATGGCGAACATCGGCCGGAGTTCGTGGTCGAGCAGCTGAATGCGCAGCCCCTCGGGCGTCAGATCGAAGCGCATCTGCTGGCGCAGCTCGCGCAATTCGGGATCGGCCTCTATCGCCGCCTCGATGCGCCGCTGAAGATCCATGAAGAAGCGACGCTGCTGCTCGCTGGGCCGCGAGAACTCACGCGTATCGATGCGCGCCCGCTCGCCGTCGCTGTGGACCGGGTCGGGACCGCCGCCAGGTATGGCGCTGGTACTGCCCGAACGATCTCCCCCCGTGACCGCACTGGTCAACGGCGTGCTGAAATAATCCGCCACGCCCTGGCGCTGCTCGTCGCTGGCCACCGACAGGATCCACATCACCAGGAACAGGGCCATCAGGGCCGTCATGAAGTCGGCCAGGGCGATTTTCCAGCTCCCACCATGGTGGCCGTGGACGACTTTCTTGCGCCGGATGATGATTGGGCGCTTGTCTCCCGCCGCACTCATTCCGCTGCCACACCCGACTTGGCGTTACGCACGTAGGTCTCGAGCTCGGTGAAGCCCGGACGATCGGCGGTGTGCAGGGCCTTGCGTCCGAACTCGACCGCCAGTTGCGGTGCGTAGCCGTGCAAACTGGCCAACAGCGTGATGCGAACACACTGCAGCATCTTTTCCGCTTCCTTGGCCTGACGCTCGATGCTGCTGGCCACCGGGTTGATGAAGCCGTAACCCATCAGAATTCCCAGAAAGGTTCCGACCAGGGCGTGGGCGATCATCTCTCCCATCTGTTCCGGACCGGCATCGGCATAGGTCAGCGCCTTCACCACCCCCATGACGGCGGCCACGATACCGAACGCCGGCATGGCGTCGCCCACCTTGGCGATGGCATCCGCCGGTATGTGCGCTTCCTGTTCGAAGGTCTCGATCTCATGGAGCATCAGTTCGTCGATCTCCATGGGGTCCATGCCGCCGGCAACCATCAAGCGCAGGTAGTCGGTGAGGAAGTTCATGATCATCGGATCGGCCAGCACCTTGGGGTGCTCCTGGAACAGCGCACTCTCCTGAGGACTGTCGATGTCGCGCTCGATGCCCAACATCCCTTCACGGCGTACCTTGGTCAGCAGCTTGAACTGCACCGCAAGCAGCTCCATGTACATTTCCTTGTTGTACTTCTTGGTGCGCTTGAGCTTGGGGAATATCTTGAACGTGGCCTTGATCGCCTTGCCGTTGTTGGCAGCGATGAACGCGCCCACGCCAGCGCCACCGATCATGAGCAGCTCAGTGGGCTGGTAAAGCGGACCAAGGAAGCCGCCGGCCAGCACGAAGCCGCCGAAGACGCACAGTGTGACTACGATGTAACCGAGCAGAATCAGCACAACCGATACCCTTCAGTGGATGCGAGTCGTCGTTAACCCAATCTATCGGCCAGGCTCGGCAACACTTGAGGCCTCAGAGAAAAAAAGAAACGAATTCTTGCGGATAGATGACAGAACGCCGCCCCGGAATGGGGCGGCGTTCATGCTGACGAACAGACTCGGAACCAACTCAGCCGGCGCACTTTACCAGCGCCGCTTCCTGCTCGATCTCCGCGGCTTCGCGCTCACGACGCTTGCGCGTCTTGCCGGCACGCGAAGGCGGCATGCAGATACCGCAGACGTAATCGTGGTCTGGCGTATGGGCATGGGTCACGAAGTGACCGCTGCAGTGGGTACATGCCGAGAGCTGCAACAGATCGCTTTCGAAGAAGCGCACCAGGGTCCAGGCACGGGTCAACGCCAGCACCGGCTCGGCCTGGTCGATGCCGACCTGCTCGCCGTAGAGACGATAGGCAGTGACGAAGGCCTGCATCCTCTCGCACTTCTGCTCCTCGAGAAGATTTCGATAGATGTTGTAGAACAGCGAGGCATGTACGTTGGGCAGCCAGGTAATGAACCAATCGGTGGAGAACGGCAGCATGCCCTTGGGCGGCGACATGCCACGCACTTCCTTGAACAGCCGAATCAGGCGGGCCCGGCTCAGGTCGGTCTCGGTTTCCAGCACCTGCAGGCGCGCCCCCAGCTCGATCAACTCAATGGCCAACTGGACCTGCTGCATTTCCTCGACGAGGCTTTTCTGTGTCATTTTCACACCCCCCGTGACATGGAAATCGCTCCACGGCCCGCCATCAGCAGCGAGGCGTGGAACTGGGACAATCCATTGTCACGGGGGTTATCGACGACCTGACGCAGTTGCTCGGCTCCTTCGAAACCGAAGTGGCAAAGCAGTTGATTGGTACGCGCCAGACGCGTCAGCTGTGCCGCACCGAGCGAAAGCAGCAGATCGGCGGTTTCACCATCAATCTTCAGGCGGAACATGGCCGCGGCGCGGTCGTCGTTGAGCAGTCGCTGGGCCAGGAGCAGATAGGCAAGATTGAGCTCCTGGATTTCATCCAGGTGGTTTGCGTTCTTCATTTTGGGGTTCCCTGCACGCGGTTGAATCACGTGTACTTATATTTTTGTTACTTTCTGTGTCGAGGCTCAGGTCATGCAGGCAAAGCAAATCCACCCATCACAACCCTGAAAGCCCATAAAAAGCTTACATCTGCATTGTGACCACTGTTTTGCTACCTGCCAACCGTTAGCGCAACGCAAGCTCATTAAGGCATAATACTGAGCCTGCTAAACCTTTAGGACTAGTTTGTTAACGCCTTGTGCGGCAACACAAAAAATATTACATACGCCACTTGACAAATCGATTGAAAAACCCACCGAGATACAAAATTTTACACAAACACACTAATCGTTTCTTTGTACACCCCGTGTCTCGGCGACTTCATAGACCCAAACGAGCAGTTCAGCGATGACTTGGTAAAGCATCGGCGGGATGCGCTCATCGAGATCCAGCCCCATCAGCAACGATACCAGCTCCGGCGCATCGTGGACGTAGATCCCCTGCCTTTGAGCTTCGGCCAGGATTCGTTCCGCCATGTCACCGTAGCCCTTGGCCAGCACTCGCGGCGCATCGTCGCCGTCGCGATAGGCCAGCGCCACCGCCTGGCGACGACGCTCAGGCTTGGGCTTCGTCATGCTCTTCTCCTCCATCCGCTCCCGACTCCCACGGACGAGCATCGATCAATACCGTCTCGAGCCCGGCAGCCCTGAGCCGGCGTTCGAGTTCGGGCACTCCGGCCTGCAGCGCGCCCAGCGCAGCGTCGTCCCGACTCAACAATTGCAGCCTGACCTGCTGCTCCTGCAACCACAGGGCAACGCGAATCTCCCCCAGGCTGGGCACCGTCAACTGGAGCTCGGAGTGCCAGGCTTGCGACGAGGAATCCTCATTCTCGTCCGATGGAGACTCCTCACCTTCGCGTCTGGCACCGGCAGGCATATGTATCATCAGGGCCAGAAAAATGCCCGACCAGACGTCCCCTTCCCAGCGCAGGATGGGCGTGACCAACATCTCGAGCTGGTGACGGACCACCCCCTGGAGGCTTTCATGCACAGGTTCGCTGCGGGTCCGCAGCGTCGCATCAACGGCCTCACGCGCCGACATCTCCGCACCCTCACGGGACACAGCAGACGCGGAAACTGCCCTTGCCGCCCCAGGTAGGGCAGATTGCGCATCGCTACCTGAGCGCTCACCACGCGCTGCGGCAGGATACAGCGATTCGGTTGCGGTATAGGTCTGCGCGGCCTGCGCGGCCTGCCCCGGGATCGTCTGGCCCTGCATTGTCTGCCCCGGTATCGGCTGACCCGGTATCGATTGGCCCGGGCCCGCCTGGGCAGAACCTGGCGGCATGCCTACGACCAGAGTTTGCCCGGCCGACGGCGTGGCAGGCGCAGCACCAGCCGTTCCTTGCGCTGTCGATGCCGGTGTGAAGCGCAGGGTGCGTAGCATCTGAGGCTCGCGCTCCAACTGCTGGCGACTCACCTCACCCCGATACCAGCGCGAGAGGTGCGATTCGTAAAAAAGTCCGCTGTCGCGTATGGCTGTCTGCAACCTATCAGCCAGTGCCGTGGCGCCCGGCGCCTCGTTCGCTCCCATCAGTGGAGCAGGCGCTCTCAATACCGAGGGTGGAGCCGGAAAGCGCAGCAGAAGATCGGCAATGGTACGTGCCGAGGGACTGAAATGGGTCTGGGTGGAAGCGGGTGACGATAGTGCATCGGCTCGCGGCGTTTGACCCTCACCGCGCTGAGACGGCGTCGTCGCACCGGGGAGAGGACCAACGAGAGGTCGCCTCCCGTCCAGGCGCGAATCGCTGTGCAACGCCCGAGGCCCCTCACCGGGATCGACTGGGCGTACGGGCTCGTTCAGATCACGCGGTGGCGCCGTATCGACACGCTTGCCCAGTACCTGATGGAGCAGCGTATCCAGTAGCGGCGTTATGCCACTCACGGCGTCTCCGGACCGAACTTGTCGCTTGCTTCAACGACCGAGGCTGCCTGCTTGCCATAGCTGCGATGCAGATCACGCTGACGCCGGCTGGCCCCCATCAGCTGTCCGAGCTCACTGCGGCGTGCCAGCAGTTGCTCACGAATGGCCAGATCGTCGGCCAGAATTGCCTCGAGCAGATCGGCTTTGAGCTGAACCTCCGCCTGGTTGAGCTCGGCCTCCTTGTCGAGCTGCCTGAGCCGGTCCGCCAGCTGCAGGTAGCCCGATTGCCGCTCGATGAGGGTATCCCACTCACCGGCTCTTGCCAGCTCAAGCATGATGGCAACCTGCCGCCTGAGCTGGGAATAGCCGTCAAGGACGGCGCGTGCGGTGGACATTGCCATTCAACCTTGCGCTCCCGCGCTTCCAATCTCGCGCCAAGCCGACGCGATGTCATCCAGCAGGCGCTCGGCCTGATCGAGGCTTTCCTGATCGTTATGCAGGTTGGCCGCCAGCAGCAGCCTGCCGATGTAATCGTAGAGTGAACCGAGCCGCTCGGCGATCTCTCCGCCCTTCTCCAGGTCCAACGCCGCCAGCAGGCCATTGTTGACGATGTCCAACGCCTTGGAGATGGACTTGCCCTTCTCCAGCGTATTACCGGCTTGCATATGAATGCGAGCCGCGCGAATGGCTCCTTGGGCGCCGTCGAACAGCATCACGATCAACTGATGAGGCGAAGCCGACATGACAGCGCTTTCGACACCCACTCTAGCGTAGGCTCCCGCCCCCCTTCCGTAAGTGGCAGCTCCTCGCACAATGCTCATGGACGATTCTCCAATGTATAGTGGCTGCGGATTACCCTTCCTTGCTGCGGCTGAGCCGAGGCATATTCAGCCTACGGCTCAGCTTGGCAAGTGTGGCAGGCTTCGCGCCAAGGGTTCCGGTGAAAAGCCCGCAGCCTAGGGGTTATTTCCTTCTATCGGCGAAAAAGGGACCGACTTTAGCCCCCATTCAGGTGGAAACGGGCACCTCCTCGACCATCACCCCCAGGCGAGACTCGACGTCACCGCGCAACACCTCGCCCATGGCCTCTCCGGGCGGAGCCGTTTCTTCGGTCAGTTGCACCTGGAACGGCTTGCCCTGCTGATCGAGGCGCTGTATCCAGGCCAGTGCACCGCCGGAGAAGCGTACCAGAGAACCGACCGGGCGCAGCCCGAAACGCTGCACGTAGCGCTTCACCCAGCGCGGATCGAACTGTTGGGGCGACTTGAGCAAGTGCCGATAGACCGCATCGATACGCCAGGCCGGCCGGTCGGCCCGGCTGCGGCGCATGGCATCTACCACGTCGACGACCGCACTCATACGCGCCAGTTCGGAAAGCCCTTCACTCATGATGCCCGCGGGGTATCCGCTGCCATCCAGCCGCTCGTTGGCGCTGACCACCACGGCATGCACCACCTTCTCCGACAGCCATTGGCAGCGCCCCATCCTCTGTACCAGCAGGTCGACGTGCTGCTTGAGCCGAGCATGCTCATCCGGCCCGAACGAACCGACGGCAAGCAGGCCGGCAGGGAGCAACCCCTTGCCCAAGTCATGAATCATGGCACTCGCTGCCAAGGCCTTGCGCACGTCCCGCGGCACCGAACTTGCACCGGCCAGGGCCAGCAGATGTACGGCCACGCCAAGTCCGTGACGTACCAGCACCGGCTCCTGGCCCAGGCAACGGGTCGCGAAGAGCAGCGCTTCGATATCCTCCTCGGCCAGTTGGAGCAGCATGTCGGCATGCCGGGAGAGCTGCACCGGGTCGATGTCGTCGCCCTGCTGCAGTTCCAGCAGTTGCGCATCGAGATACCCCGCCACCCGAGCCAGGCGTCGTGCCATGGGAGTGGGATAGTTCAAGAGGTTGCGTCTGCCAACAGAAGGCGAGGCCCCGCCCGACTGGCTCTGGAACAGCATCGAGGGCAGCCTCCCCACATCGGGCTCATCGCTGTAGCGCGACGACTCGCGCTCGATCTCGCGCACGAAGAACCATAGCTTGCGCTCCTGTTCGGCACTGCAGTCGTGGAACTGGAACCCTACTCTCAGGGTCTGACGATCGCTATCCGCCACCTTGTGGCGCGGTGCCGCCTGCACCGTAAAGCGGCTGCCATTGGGAAAGCACAGCTCGATCTCCACCAAAACCGCCTCAGCCAGCAGGGTAGCTGCCGAAGAAGGCAGCTCCAGTTGACATCCCTGCTGGGAAAGGTCCTTGAGATCCCCCTGCACCGTGACATCGCCATCTCCCTCGCTGCCACGCAGGATGGCCCCCACTTCCATACCCAGTCGCAGACGGGCGCGATAGGCCTCACGCCGCTGCATTTCTTCCAGGTAGTGAGGATAATCGCACTGACATTGCACCCGTCCCTGCAGGACCTCTACCTGCAGAGCCTTGAGTGCGGGCGTGCGGATCATCTTTCCGTGCACCTGGCCCAGCAGACGAAAGCCCATGCCCCGCTTCAGTTCACCCACGATCTCACGCACCGCCGTGATGTCGAGGAGCATCGATTCCGGCGGCGCCTGTTCCATCACCACGACCGGCATGGGGGCACTGCCTGGCCTGTCGAGCAGCAGTGAGGCACCGCCGGGCTGAATCAGCTGATCCAGCAGCACCTCGATCTCGCTCGGACTTCCCACCCGAATGAATTCATCCCCTTGCTGCCCCATCCTTGCTTCTCCACCCTTTGGGTCGCTGATATTTTTGTTTCTTGCGATTGTCGCTCCCGCCTACGAGAGCCTGTCGGTCGGCAATGCGTCGTCCTCAGTAGCTACGGTAGGCTGTCCTAGATAAGCACGTAGCTGCTCCAGCGGCATCGGGCGGGCGAAGAAGAAGCCTTGGAACACATCGCAGCCATGCGCCGCCAGGAAATCCCGCTGCTCGGCATCTTCGATGCCTTCCGCCACTACGGCAAGCCCCAGATGGTGTGCCATGGATATGATCCCCTGAACGATCGCTCCATCATGACGGCTACTGGCGATATCGCGTACGAAACTGCGGTCGATCTTGATCTTGCCGATCGGCAACTGCTTGAGATAACTGAGGCTGGAGAAACCCGTGCCAAAGTCGTCGATGGAGACCTCGACGCCCATGTCACGCAGGCGATGCAGCGTCTCGACGGCGGCAGCCGAGTCGGCCATCAGGATGCCCTCGGTCAGCTCCAGCTCGAGATACTCCGGTGCGAGCCCGGTCTCGAGCAGCGCCTGCTGCAGATTGGACAGGAAATTCGGTCGACGGAACTGCAGCGGCGAGAGGTTGACCGAAACGCGATAGTGACCGTAGCCCTCTGCCGCCAGGCGACACATGTCTCGACACGCCTGACGCAATACCCATTCGCTGATAGGACCGATCTGGCCGGTGTCCTCGGCCAACGGGATGAACAGGCCGGGAGAGAGGTAACCCTTGATGGGGTGCTTCCAGCGCACCAGCGCCTCGACTCCGACCACGTCGCCGCTATGAGCATCGAGCAGGGGCTGGTAGTGCAGCTCGAAGTTCTCCGCCTCGATCGCCTCCTGCAAGTCGTTGCGCAGCGCCATGCGTGCGCTCACCTCATCATTGATGTCACTGGTGAAGCACTCCCAGGCGTTACGTCCCTTCTGCTTGGCCCGATACATGGCCATGTCGGCCTGCTGGATGAGCTCGACCGGATTCTCCAGCTCATCCTGTAAAAAGGCGATACCGACACTGGCACCGATGTAAAGCTCATGCTCGGCGACCCGGAACGGGCGACGAATACAGGTCAGCAGTCGCTCCACCAGACGAATGGCACTCTCCTCACGCGCAAGTTCCGGCAGCAGAACGACGAATTCGTCGCTCCCGAAGCGGGCCAGAGTATCGCCGGGGTCCAGCTCCTCCGCCAGGCGCTGAGCAACCTGGATCAGAACCTGATCGCCCACTTCGTGACCGAGACTGTCGTTGATCGGCTTGAAATCGTCCAGGTCGACGAACAGCACCGCCAGGGTGCGGCCATGGCGCTTGGCCAGTTGGACGTCGTGGAGAAGATGGTCCTCGAACAGGGAGCGATTGGCCAGCCCCGTCAGCGCATCGTGGCTGGTATGGAAGGAGAGTTTCGCCTCATAGGACTTGCGCTCGGAGATGTCGTGCTGAATACCGACGAAATGCGTTACCGCACCTTCTCCATCTCGCACCGGGGCCAGGTAGAGATTGTTCCAGAAAGGCGTACCGTCCTTGCGGTAATTGCACAGCGTGACGTGGATGTCTCGCCGCTCGGCCAGCGCTTTGTTCATCGATGCCACCGCTTCCGGGTCTGTCTCGCTGCCCTGAAGGAAGCTGCAGTTACGGCCCAAAACCTCGTCGCGCCCGTAGCCGGTAATTCGCTCGAACGCCTCGTTGACATATATGACCGGCCTTCCCTCTGCCCTGGCGTCGGCAATGACGATGCCGTTGATGCTCGCCTCGACACTGCGCTGAAGAATGCGCAGCTCCGTCTCTCGCCGGTGCTGCTCGGTCATGTCCTTGGCAATACCGTAAAAGCCGATCACGCCACCATTGACGACAATGGGCAAGTTGGTCACGTCGAGATAAACAGCCCGTGCCTCGCGATGGTAGATGGTGGCGGAATAGCGGAAGGCCTCGCCCGGGTCGGCATTGCGAAACAAGGACTGGATACGCGAACGGTCCTCAGGCAACAACAGTACCGAATAGTGCGAGCCGATGAGCTGCTCCATGGCGTAGCCCGTGATCTTGCTGCATGCGGCATTGACCGAGGTGAAGTGTCCCGCCAAGTCGAGCGAGAACACCGCATCGGGGTGATAGGTGAATAGCGAACGGTAGCGCTGCTCGTTCTCCCTCAGCGCCTCCCGGTTGCGTTCCCGCTCCACCGCCAGCGATACCAGCTCGGCGGCCTCGATCACGCGGCGCCGGTCACTTCTTTTGGGCTCACCCGGCTCGCGATAATAGACGGCAAAGGTACCCAATACCTCCGAATTGCTGCCACTTACAGGATACGACCAGCACGCCTTGAGGCCGTGCTCGGCAGCGAGCGCATGAAATCCTCGCCAATATGGATCGCGCGCGATATCGGCACAGACGACGAAGTCGCGGATATAGGCCGCGCGGCCGCAGGCACCGTTCTTCGGTCCTATCGCGGTGCCAATGATCGCGTCGCAGTACGCTCGGGGCAGGCTCAGACTGTAGATCCGGTCCAGATACAGGCGCGCCTCGTCGCACAGCATGATCGAAACGATACCCCCGGGCACCTGCGCCTCCACGATCCGACAGATGGCTCCGAGCGTTTCCTCCAACGGCTGGTCGCGGGCGATCAAGGTCTGCACGCGCTGTTGAGCCCGCAGGTGCCGCTGAGTACGCGCCAGCGCCAGAGAACGACGGCGGCTGAGGTCGGCCATGGCCAGACTGAATGCGAGCAGATAGCTCAATACCAGACCCGCCACCCCCACCCCCAGGGGGATCGCTTCGCCCAGACTGGACATCGCGAAGGGACCATCACCCTGAACCTTGACACTCAAGGTGGCTCCACCAGGCAGTACCAAAAAGCCTTGCTGAAGCTCCGTCGCCATCTCCCCGCTGGTTTGATTGGCCACCATCAGATTGCCCTGACGTCGAACGGAGAGCGCAAGCGGGGTAGCCAACGAACGAATTTCCTGCTCCAACAGCCGTCGCAAATCGAGCACGGCCACCAGCCTACCCTGAGCAGGCTGCGCCAGCGGGACCGTTACCATGGCCAGCTCGGGGCGCGCGGCATCGGGCAATACCCAGCGCGGATACCCACCGCCGACTGCCAGCCAGTCCAGCAACCAGTCGTGTCGCTCGAGCCAATTCAGAAGCTGAAACGAAGCATCCTTTTCCCGCCCCCACTGAAACCTCTCGCTCGTCCCTTCCTGCCAGTAGAGCGATACCAGGCTGGGCACGTCTCGGAAGTAGTCATCGGCTTCGACTCGGCGGAACGTGGGGGGTGGCAAGCCACCGAACTCGGCCCAGCGTGACGCCATACGCTGCAGCTCACGCTGCTGCCTGTCCACCACGCGCTCCGCGCTGACCTTGAAGTTAGTGAGCAACTCGGCGGCGTGTTGCTGTCTGGCATCGTACTGCTGCCAAGCCAGCGCATACCAGACCAGCCCACTCGACAGGACCCCACCGGCCAGCGCCACGACAACACCACGACTCAGCACCGGAGAGACGGCGGGATTGCGCGCCATCAGCACCATGGCGGTACCTGTCAGCAGAGCAGGCAAAGCGGTGAAAGGTGTGGCAAAGGCGGTACCCCAAGGGCTCGGCCTGAGCAGGTCGGGCCTCAACCCGGCGACGATGCTGAGGCCGCCGACCAGCACGATCCCCAGCCCACCTAGCCACCAGGTGAGGCGTCCTCGGGCGGAACCGATACCCGCCATGAGACAGATCGAAATGAGCAATACCGCAATGCTAGTGGCAGGTGAAATTGAGAGCTGCTGCGGAAGCACCGCTGCGACCGTCCCTGGTGGCAGCCAGGTCAGCAGGGGAGCGAACAGGCCGAATGGCAGCAACAACGCCCCACAGCACTGTGCCATCTTGGTTCGACCCAGCAGCGTTGCCAGCATACCGGCGCCCACCAGCAGCATGATGGGCAAATTGACCCAGGCCGGCTGCCACTCTACCGTAAGCTGCCAACTCGCCAGGCCGTTGACGCCTCCCATGACCAGCAGCAGCAGCGGCACGAGCAGCAGCCAGGTATGCAGCGCTACCTGCTGTGAATTGTTGGGCATCAGGCCCCCGCTAGTCGACTTTCCATGAAATCGAATATCGGCAGGCGGCTGAAAGACTTGAGGGTCCGTCACTCGCCGGACAAAGGATCGTTAGCCACCATGACCTGATTGCGCCCCTCCCGCTTGGCCCGATACAGCGCCTCATCGGCACGCTTCAGCGCCTGTGGTGGCGGCTCGTCCTGTAGCAACCGGGTCACACCTATGCTGGTGGTCACTGCAATGATCTTGCCGTCGTGGTCGGCGAATTCGCTCTTCTCCACGGCATAGCGAATCCGCTCGGCTACTTCCATCGCCCTTGCTTCACCGCTACCCACCAGAATGACGACGAACTCTTCGCCGCCATAGCGGGCGACACAGTCGTGCCGGCGTGTCTGTCTGACCAATAGGTCGGCGAACTGACACAGCACCCTGTCGCCGACCGAGTGCCCGTAGCTGTCGTTGATGCGTTTGAAGTGGTCGAGATCCAGCATCAGCAGCGAACAGGGTACGTTGCCGAAACTCCCCTGCCCCTCGGTCTCGCGCTGCCAGGCCTGCACCTTGCTCAGGTGTAACTCGAGCGCTCCCCGGTTGAAGAGACCGGTCAGCGGGTCGTGAGTCGCCTGGCGATAGAGCCGTAACAACAGACTGAGTTGGAAATGGTTGGCCGCCAGAGACACCACTAGCAGGGTCGCCAGCAGCCAGAGACTCTCTATCCCCTGTCCGGTAAGCCAACTGCCATCTGTCGACTGTGCAAAAGCCAGCAGACCCAGCATGGCGAGGCCAGCCCCCAAAGATTCCAGCAGCGTGAAGGGAAACACGCTGAGGGTCGCTACCAGGAGGAAGGGAATAAAGCCATAGCCCACCAGGTTCACCAACTGCTCCGGTGGCAGGATGATCAGCACCAGCACGTAGAAAGCCGCCGGGAGCGCCAGCAACATGCCGGCGCAGAAGCGAATGCGGCGAATGCGCTCGCGACTGAAATAGGCCAATGCCAGCACTCCTACCAGCCCCAGCATCAGCATGACCCGACCCAGCAACGTATAGCGCAGCAGCTCGACCGGCAGCACCAAGGTATCCACCACGATCCACAGCGGCGAGAGCAGGGCAAAGATGAGACCCACTGCCAGCACGCGGCTGCGCAGGTAGCGGGCATGGGCGAAGGCAAAGTCCCGCGAATGGTAGCGGCTGCTCAGAGTATCGCGCAGAGCGCTCAGACCGACGAACAGCTCATGCCCCACCTCAGGCGGCTCGGCCAGGGCATCCAGGCCGCGGTTCTGATACTCACGGGGTTCCCGCGATTTGTTGGAAAACATCGTAGCGTCCTTGTACGCGGCCATACGAAGCGGACCGATTGGCACGGACTGTGCAAATGCGGTTATATCAAAGCCCATCCAACCTAACGAGACTCAAAGGTTTGACATTTGGCAAACAACGGGGAGGTTCAACGCTATTTCGACTGGAGCGGCTATCTCAAACGCACAATAGAGCGGAAACGCCCCTCCGAGGTGAACGAGAGCCGAAAGGTGCCATGTATGCCATCGCGGGTCACTACGCGCCGCAACGCCTCCGCAGGAAACACCACCCGGCGGCCATCCAGGCTATAGGCCAAAACCTGCTCTACCCGGCCCTCGTAATGAGACAGGCAAGCCTCAGCGGAAAGCTCGATGACGACATCGATACTAGGCATGACGATCAAGACCACCCGAGCCAGACCGATTCACGCATATTCTATCCGATTCATGGCAGCACAAAACCTTCCCTATCTGTCATGATCAGCAGCTCCTCATGTTCGCCGGCTCGGTTTACTCTCTGCATGCGCCCGCCACGTTACGTTGCGTAACGAAAATGCCCGCGCCGAGCCTGGCTCGTCATCTGCTTTCTTGCGCAGGAAACTCACATGAGAAAAAGAACGAAGAGTGCCCGTCATCCCGGCCGGCTCATCCTGGCGGCCCTTGGCATCATGGCCATTGCAACCGCTCACGCCCAGCAGCCGGACTGGACCGCCGAGCCCAGCTACGGCAGCTATCATCTGATGGCGGGCTTCACGCCCGACCCTTGGGTACAGAGCCTGCAGGCCGGCGGCACAACGGAAGTGAACGGCAAGCTCGGCCCGGGCTGCACCGGCTACATCATGGCCAGTGCACCGGACGTGGACCTCCACTACACCACCGGTAGCATGCCGCTGTACATCACCGTGGAATCCAGCGCCGACACCACCCTGGTGATCAACGCCCCGGATGGACGCTGGTATTGCAATGACGACTTCATCGGCCTCAACCCGCTGGTGATGTTCCAGAACCCTGCCAGCGGCATGTACAACATCTGGGTAGGCATACACGGCAGCAATCAGATGCAGCCGGCCACGCTCAAGATCACTGAGTTGAACCCTACCCAATAAAGGGCCTGGCCTCTGCGCTGGCTCAACCGCGCAGAGGCCGACAGGTCATGCCGATACGGATGATGAGGGCACCTCGTCTAGCCTGAAGCGCTGCACCAGCCTGGCCAGCTCACGGGCCTGGTCGCTCAGGGGTGACTGGCGCCGGCGGCCTCCTAACCAAAGCCACCCAGCACCGTCACGAGCCATCAATAGCCAGGGTTCTGGCCGACTATTCGAAGAATTGACACCCCCTACCCCATGCCACCATCAGGCTAGGGAGTGCCTGCGCGCCAAGCACGCCCCGGCGGTAGCGTGCCCAGAGGCTGTCATGGTAGCGAGAGAAGCATGAAATTACTGATCACCGGGGGGGCAGGGTTCATTGGCTCAGCCGTCATACGCCACATCATTGCCAACACGCAAGCCAGCGTTGTCAACATCGACAAATTGACATACGCCGGCAACCTCGAGTCGCTCGCAGACGTTGCTGGCTCGCCGCGGTATGCCTTCGAACAGGTCGACATCTGCGATAGAGCCGAGCTCGAAAGAGTGTTTTCCGAGCACCAGCCCGATTCCGTCATGCATCTGGCCGCAGAAAGCCATGTGGATCGTTCCATCGACAACCCCTCGGCATTCATCGAAACCAACATCGTCGGCACTTATACACTGCTGGAGACCGCTCGAGCATACTGGAAAGGGCTGGCAGCCAGGCCCAGGGAGCGTTTCCGCTTCCACCACATTTCTACCGATGAGGTGTACGGCGACTTGGGAGATGACGACGGCTTGTTCTCCGAGCGATCTCCCTACGCCCCCAGCTCGCCCTACTCAGCCAGCAAGGCCAGCTCCGACCATCTGGTGCGTGCCTGGCAGCGGACTTATGGCTTGCCCACGTTGATAACCAACTGTTCGAACAACTACGGTCCCTATCACTACCCAGAAAAACTCATTCCGCTGATGATATTGAACGCCCTGAGCGGCAAGCCGCTGCCGGTTTATGGCAAGGGCGAGCAAATTCGCGACTGGCTCTACGTGGAAGACCACGCGCGCGCGCTCTACAAGGTCATCACGGAAGGCCAAGTGGACGCAACCTATAACATTGGCGGCCACAATGAAAAAACCAATCTCGAGGTCGTACAGACTCTGTGCGAGCTGTTACAAGAACTTGCACCATCGAGCATAAGCTACAGCCGCTTGATTACCTTCGTTGCCGATCGCCCAGGCCATGACCAGCGCTACGCTATAGATGCCAGCAAGATAGCGCGCGAGCTGGGCTGGTCGCCCAAAGAGAGCTTCGAAACCGGCATTCGCAAGACCGTGGCGTGGTACCTGAATAATCTCGGGTGGTGCCAGCGCATTCAACAACGCACCTCTGGGCAATTACACCAACGCTTGGGAATCTCAGCATGAAGGGCATCATACTCGCCGGCGGCACCGGCTCGCGCCTCTATCCAATCACCTTGGGAATATCCAAGCAGCTGCTGCCGATCTACGACAAGCCAATGATCTACTACCCGCTTTCCGTACTGATGCTCGCGGGCATCCGTGAGGTATTGATCATTACCACACCGGAAGATCGCGCCGGCTTCGAGCGCCTGCTCGGCGATGGCAGCCAGTTCGGTATCAGGCTCAGCTATGCCGAGCAGCCAAGTCCGGACGGCCTGGCCCAAGCCTTCATCATCGGTGAGTCGTTCATCGGCAGTGACAATGTGTGCCTGGTGCTGGGAGATAATATTTTCTATGGCCATGGCTTCTCACCCAAGCTACGCCAGGCTGCCGCGCAAAGCAGCGGTGCCACGGTATTTGGCTATCAAGTCAAGGATCCCGAGCGCTTCGGTGTCGTGGAGTTCGATGCCAAAAAGCGTGCTATCTCTATCGAGGAGAAGCCCGCAAAGCCGAAATCGCATTACGCTGTAACCGGGCTTTACTTCTACGATAATGACGTAGTAGAGATCGCCAAGCAAGTCACCCCTTCTCCTCGTGGTGAATTGGAAATCACCAGCATCAACCAAGCCTACCTGGAGCGTGGCACACTCAGAGTAGAGCTGCTTGGTCGCGGCTTCGCCTGGCTGGACACCGGCACTCACGAAAGCTTGCTGGAAGCCGCCCAGTTCGTGGAGACCATCGAGAAACGACAAGGCTATAAAATAGCATGTTTAGAAGAAATTGCTTGGCGCAACGGCTGGCTTGACACCAGCAGACTGGTCAGCACAGCAAAACAATTAAGCAAGAATAGCTACGGGCAATACCTGACCTCCTTGGTCGAAAACACAAACCAACCATTACCCAGAAGAATATGATTCCTGTCACCAAGCCTTACTTACCAGATCGCGAAAAGCTGGCTCGCTATATTGACGGTATTTACGAGCGCGGCTGGCTAACCAATAACGGTCCACTGGTACAAAAGCTAACCAGTCGACTTGAAGAATATTTAGGGGTAAAAAATCTGCTGCTTGTATCAAACGGAACTTTGGCACTACAAATCGCATACAGAGCACTAGGCATAAGTGGAACTCAACAAAAGGCAGAAGCAATCACCACGCCCTTCACCTTCGTGGCAACAGCTAGCTCACTGAAGTGGGAAGGCATCGAACCGATCTTTGCAGACATCGACGCAGATACATGGTGCCTAGACCCCGCTAATATTGAAGGAGCAATTACTCCACAAACGAAAGCCATCGTCCCGGTACATGTCTTTGGAAGCGCTTGCAATGTCGAGGCAATAGAGCAGATCGCCAAAAAGCACAATCTCAAGATAGTGTATGATGCCTCTCACGCATTTGGAGTAAAATATAAGAGCGAAAGCCTATTAAAACATGGGGATGCCGCCACATTAAGCTTCCACGCCACTAAACTTTTTCACACCATTGAAGGTGGCGCTATAATATTCAAACGAAAAGAGAGCCTAGAACGTGCAAAAAAAATGATCAACTTCGGCCTCACCGGATCTGAGGCGATCGATGCTTTGGGAATCAATGCCAAGATGAACGAATTCCAAGCAGCAATGGGACTATGTGTGCTGGATGAAATACAAGTCAATCTGCAGGCCCGCTCCGACATTTGGAATACTTACGAGCAAGCACTCTCTAACAAATTCCAACTCCAAGCAAGGCCCAAAGAGCTCGAGCAAAATTACTCGTACTTCCCAGTGGCACTAAAAAACAAAGACAGCACCAAACTTACTTTAGAAAAGTTAAAAGAAAAAAATATACAAGCAAGACGATATTTTTACCCATCATTAGAAACGACGGAATTTTTTCAAAACAGAAATAACCAAACCGTTTCACGATCAATAGCCGAACGCATTTTATGCCTGCCCTTACATCATCAGATAAATAAAGAAGACCAAGATCTTATTATTGAATTGCTTTATTCATAGCTCATGCCCTCACTAAGTCTAAGGAAATTTTAGTGTCTAAGATTATAACAGTTGGCATTTGCTCAATAGGTAGTGGCGTAGGCCAGTCAGTTATTGATTCATGCAACTTCTCACGATTACCTTTAAAAACTGTAGGATTAGGGAACAATCCATTGGCCTATGGGTTGTATGAATGCAGTGACTCAGCCCTCCTTTCGAGCTATTATAAAGAAAGCTATATTGACGAGCTCTTATCTTGTTGCATTGAGAAAAAAATAGATATTTTGGTTCCAGGCCATGATGATGAAGCATTATTAATATCACAGAATATAAACAAGTTTATATCTAACGGGACGAACGTCATTGTCTCTACGCCAGAGCTAATTAGTGCATGCAGAGCAAAGGACAAGATGTGTGACTCCTTTCCTGCTGCAAGTGATCTATTTGTAAAAAGCTACACACGTAAAATTGCTTTCGCTCTAGCTGAAACAGGAAATGAAATTTTTCCTTTGATAGCAAAGCCTCGAGATGGGTTCGCCTCTAAAGGCGTCTCTATCATAAATAACATGCATGACTTATTAAAAGTTAACGAAGATTTCATTCTACAAGAGCTCGCCCCCCCACATTCCCAAGACCCCTACCATTCCAGCTATAACAAAAGTTTAAAAGAAAACATCAATCTCCAAGCTTCTGAAATTTCCATTCAACTACTAGCGGATAAATCGGGTGAGATAAAAGCAAAATGCATTACTTACAACAAACTAAATAATGGCATACCCATTGAAATACTGCCATATGACAACGACAAAGTTGACGAGGCATTGTTGCGCCTTTTGCCATTACTCAAAAGCAAGGGCATGAGGGGGCCAATAAATATCCAGGGACGATTAACAGACAATGGGTTCAAAATTTTTGAGATTAACCCAAGGTTTACCGGAATAACTGGTTTAAGAGCCAAAATGGGGTTTAACGAGGTTGAAGCTTGCATACGTCACTGGGCATCTAATCAACCGTTGGAGCCTATCAAAATAAACAAGCTTGTTTTTGGAATAAGGCAAACAACCAGTAAAGCTGTCCACCTCTCTCGCGCACCGCAAGTAAAAGCCTTAAGCACTACAATCAATCGAAACACCACTAAAAAAACAGAAAAAACTGTCATTTTGATCACTGGTAGCACAGGAAGCATTGGCCAAACTCTAGTAGAAAAAATCGTATCAAAACCTAATATTGAGATATGGACACTTGACAGATCAGCGGAGAAAGCTAGAAAAAAAAATCCTCACGCAAATAAAAATTATAGTTGGGATGATCTAGCTGCAGGCAACGTTGCGTTAGGTAAAGTTGATAAGTTAATTCACTTGGCTTCGGCGCGCCCATTTCATACTGCCAAGGATATTTCGGATAGTCTAGAAAAAGGGATGCAGTTATTTTCAGCATATTCCCAGCACGGATCTGGTGAAATAATTTACGCATCATCTCAAAGTGTTTATGGTAGCCAAGACCAGACTCCATGGACCGAGTGTTTACCCCCTGAGCCCAATACGCTATACGCGCAGCAAAAATATGCATTGGAGCTTTACCTCAATCAACTTGGAAAGACCATCCCAAGCCTTTCTACGGTCATTTTAAGAATTGGTGCTGTTACTGGCAATGAGTCAGCTTTTCAAGAAAAAGAAGCTCTTGCAAGGCTTGTGCAACAAGCAGTGGTAGATCGAGCTATAGAGATCTTAGGTGGAAAGCAAAAATTAGGAAGAATCCACTATCTAGATGTAGTTGATGCAATTATACCCATAATAGAACAGGAAACCTATGAAAATAAATGCACTTACAACGTAGGTGGGGATAAAAATTTTACATTAAACGAAATCGCTAAGGAAGTCATTTCTGTTGTGGAATGTCTCGCCCCAGGGGAACCAATCAGTGTCTCTAGAAAATCCTTAAGACAAAAAGATTTAAAAGACCACACTATCAACCCCTCGTTATTCATGTCTTCATATAACTGGAAACCAAAGCGCAATTTACGAGAAATAATAATATCGCTAGCAAATATAGCTCTGAGTAAATAATTACACCAAAGGATAATAGATGAAACTACAAATCAACCCCACTTACTCTACAATCCAGAAAGCTAGCCATAAATGAAAAAAACGACTTGACAATTACTATTAAAGCCAAGAGAAAAATTAAGCATACAAATGATATACATTTACTGTAGCGACCTGAAAAATCATCAACCATTAGGTACTTTCCTTGAGTTAATATATTATTTACACTCAATCAAAGGAGAAGAGGTAGTACCTTTTGTGATTGCTGGAGAACGTGACGTATCAAGAACAGAAAATCTAAAGAAACTACTCGAAACGATAGGTGTAAAGCAAAGCATCATCATAAATAGCTCATCTTCTACAGATCATTTATTAGCAGAAAAGACAGCAAGCGAACTGCTGAAAAACGTGACAAGCTTGAAAAATCTGAAAGACATGGTATATCGAGGGATTCACATCGGTGTAGGTATAGCTTCAAGTTTGATTTCCAATAAAAGATGCACTAGTATCGATATTTCAAAACACATGGAGGAGGTGCACTCATATACCGTGCACACGATCTTTTTCCTAGATAGCTTTATAGACACCACCCACAAGAAACTTACCGAAAAAGATACTATATATATATATAACGGACGACACTACAATACCTACCCACAGTCATTAGCAAGCGAAAAACAAGGATATAAAATATACTATTATGAACGCATGAATAGCTGGAACAACTTAAAAATTCAGCATGAACGAATCCATGATTTTTATAGCACTTCCAGTATTGTAAAACAATTTTGGGAGCAATCAAATGACCCCAATAAAGCAAAGATAGGAGAATTATTTTACTCGCAAAATAAAGACAACAAATTCACCAAGAGATTTTCACAAGCAGTAAACATCAACAAAAAAATTATTTCTTTTTTTGCTTCAAGTGAAGATGAATTCGAGTCTCTAGACACAAGAATTACCCTGTCTAGAATTTTCACAAGCCAAAGGGCAGCTGTTACTTGGCTGATGGAATGGGCGAAACAACAAGAAGAATACGAACTTGTAATAAGGCTGCATCCTAATCAAAAAAATATATGCCCTCTAGATTATGACTATTGGCATAATTTAAAAGGAAAAAACACAACTATTATTTCAAGCGATTCGAATTTAGATACATACAGCCTAATTTCCAATTCTAATAAGGTACTGAGCTATCTTTCCACTGTTGGAATAGAAGCAACAAGGATGGGCGTGCCAAGCATTACCTTAGGCTTACCTATATATTCTGGACTTGATGCAGTCTACGAACCAAAAAATATCAAAGAACTTGAATATATGATTAACAACGACATTAAACCGAAGGATATAAACAATACACTACCATATGGCTACTACACCTTGGAATACGGACCTAAGCTCCGCTTCATGGAAAAAATGAAGCTTGTCTCATTTGAGAATTATCCAGAACTTTTATCTTGAAACTTCCAAACTCTGCATTTATAGCATGAAATCAGAGTTTACCATAGGTAGCATCTGTAAGATGCCTTATGGGAAACATGTTACCGTTGCTAGGTTTGAGGTGACTGGTAAAGACATGATTTTCCTAACACGCCATGGACGCTTCCTGTGTCTTGAGAATTTCCTACGCGAGCTGAACTGATCGCTGGCGAGATACCCTGCAAAAAAGTGGGGGCAGAAGCCCCCATCATACCACGTCACACTACCCCTCAGTGCCCAGTTTTGTTCAAGGCATCTAAGTAGCTAGCTATTACCACTGAATTGCTTGCGCCAGACTCATCCGGAAAAAGAGTTCTTGCTTGCATCAGACATGTCCGTGCCAGTATTTCACTGTCAATTCCCATCAGCTCACTTATATCAACCAACTTGTCGTAATATACCACACTTTCTTTATGCTTGAAATAATCAAGCATAGCCATATTTTCGTTACTCAGCACTCCACATCCGTTGTTGATTGCATGAATAAAACGCTCATGAAGCTTATCATGATAAGTCGGGTTGACATGAAGAATAAACTTACTCCTCTGGTAGTAAGAAGGCATATGCTGTGAATCCTTCATACCGATAAACTGCATATGGGCAGTATTACCAACCACCCTGCTGATGACGGTTTGTGTATTGCCATCTTGTAAGACGACGACATTGAGGCCTGTACTGAGCTCTCCTATTTTTTGTAACGCCCTTGCTCTTTCACGACCTCGTACAATATCGTCTATACCTCCCAGCAAAGACATGAGGAAGATATCTTTATCACTCCAAGGTAGGTTTACTTTCCATTGCTCGCCAATAATTTCTTCGTAATTCTTGAGGAATTTTTCAAACAAGGAGGTGGAAAAACTTCCATATTCCTCAACGACTGTTCTAACGATATCAGCGTATGCCTTACCTCTTCGCTTAGCCTGATCGAGCAGATTACTATATTTTTCTCTCCATACGCATGCATAAGCAAGATTCATTGGCACTAGTATATCAATATCCCGCTTCACATGATCAATATCATTAACCTCTACACCGCCCTCTGGCATAGCCCTTCTATCCGCAACCATTATATACGGCATATCAGGTCGGAGAAATCTTGCTTCTTGTACGAGCGAAGGGCTTCCAAGCAACAGCATATGTCTAGCTGCATATCGCATCCTTTGGGTCATGAAGGTAGCGTAAGGGTGGTCGCCTATGTTTCCTATCACAGGCTTGTTATAAACCTCATAAAGATTTTTAGCAGCAAGTCCGCTCGATTGCAGACAGGCATCGTAATACCTATTACTTGCAACACACACATTACCAGGATCAGCAACTATCTTTAGAAACTCATCGTCCATACCATTACTGTTAACATCGAAGCCTCGGGCCCCTATACCCTTTTCAACTAGCTTGGTAATGAATGCATCTTGCCCTTTTTGCACAACGCCAAAGTTGGCCATATCTCCCGTTTTGAGAAAAACCAGCTCACGACCTTTTAAGCTTCTCCGAAGACTTTCGAAACCATCGATAGACTCCTTTGCTTCGAAGAAGTCACTCAGAAATGCCTGTTTCTTTTTGTAGATGTTATCTTCTGGAAGCGAGTCGACCCAACCAGCCGACATCATTAGTATTTTTCTTTCGGACTCAGTAGAAATCAGCTTGATACTAAAACCATGTTCGACTGCCCAATGCTGCAAGGAATCTACATTTCCATTGCCAAGGCGTCCTGTATTGCTTGGCAACACCACTTGAATCAGCAGTGTCTTTTTCAAGTATTCTTTGGCATGCTGCAAAGCTTCCAGGACTTCGCTGTTTGCGTCGAGCAGTAGCATATCTACGCAAGGTAAACCCTCTATATCGTCCAGTCGTAGCGTATTGATTGGTAGCTCAGTGAGTACCTGAAGTCCTTTGCTGTTTTCGGGTGGGCTCCCAGCCAGCTGAGGCTTGAGTGTACCCGACTCCTCTGGATCGAGCGTGACATAGAGTTTTCTTTCCACCCCGCTTCCTAACGACACATGAGCATGGTGATGCCATTCGCCCAGCTTACGCAACTCATCCGATCGTTTCGTGAAAAGACTGCCAGGATCGAAGCTGATAACTGCCACATTTCCGCTTCCAAGGAGCTCACTGAAACGGTCATGGCGAGGCATCAGCGCCCCATTATCCACCACAATAATAGGCTCTTGCTCACTCCAAGTGTTATCTTTCAGTTGCTTTTTGTCAGAATTCAAAAATACAACCGGCTCATCCTCATCGGCGAACTTCGCCTCTCCCTCTTTGTCGAAAGTCAGCGCTTCCGGTGTTTTACCCTCACAGTGGCGTTGCCAAATGGCTCGCAGAGCCATAGCCAAATGGTTTCCAAAGCGAGGTCCATCACATACTGGCGAATGAGTAAGAATGGTCCGAAGGGCCGCACGTATGACCGCCAAATTGGGTATATCCGCCGCCAATTCCTTGGCGCGCTGTCGGAAATCGTCCCAATTATCGGTTACCAGCTCCGGGAGACCGGCATTTGACAAGTGAGAGGCACTGTGGCGCCCCGCAAAGGTAGGACCAACCCGTGTGACGACAGGAACGCCCATCATCATTGCCTCACAGGTTGTCAATCCACCTGAATACGGCCATGTATCCAATGCAATATCGATGCGTTGGTAGGTAGCCATGAACTCTTGGTGGTGAGTCGGTCCTTCCAGCACGATACGGTCGGCCGCGATACCATGCCCTACCAGAATGCTGGTGATTTTGTCACAATAGCGCGGGCTATCGAACTGAACTCCACGAAGCAAAAGCTTACTATCAGGCACATCCTTGAGCAGCTTGGCCCACTCTGCTAGTAATGGTGGAGATAATTTTGCTGGATTGTTTAGGCATCCAAACGTCACGTATCCATTGCTCAGCGCAGGCAAGGAACTTGCCCCTGGAGCGTGCTCCGGAATATGATAGCAAATATAATCGTCGGGTAAGCGTATCAGCTTTTCCGTGTAGTAATCATCCACCCCCTGCGGAGTTTCGAAAGAGTCGCTGAGAAGATAATCGAAGCAGCTCATTCCGGTAGTATTTATGAGTAGGCCTACCCATTTGACCATTAGCGGAGCTGGCTCGCGGGTCATGACATCGTAACGTCCACCCTCACCGCCGCCGCTCATATCGATAAATATATCGATTTGGTCAGAACGAATTTTATTATCCAGCTCCTCAGTACTCAGACCCTCTACGACATTCCAATGTTGAACGGCATGCTGAATCTTATGAGTCAGCTTGTCTTCCACTTGGTTGGTGCTATAAGCATAAAGCTCAAATTTGTCCAGCGGTAGATTTTCGAGAGCAGGCAGTATCATCTGCCCTACCGGATGCATCCTGAAGCCACTGGAAAGCAGGCCGACTTTAAGTTTCTTCGTCGCATCCTTCGGAGTGCTGGCACGCCCCAAGGGCGAACGCTTGGCAAAGCGACTGTCCCACTCCAACGCCTTGGTATGTAGGTCCTTGGTGCTATAATCAGGATTATAGTGCGCAGCCACCAAAAGATTGGCATGGACCTGACTGTTCGATGGATCTAGCTGCAACTCACGCGAAAAGTGCTCTTCAGCCTTTTTGTAATCCCCTTCCTTTACATAAAGAGTTGCGATGTGGTTGTGCAGTCCAATCCGTTTCGGGTTGAGATCAAGAACCTTCTCTAGCGTTTCCAGGGCCTCATCGTGCCTCTTCAGCTGATCAAGAATGCGTGCTCGCCACAGCAGAGTTTCCTCATGCCTGGCATCCAACGCCAGAGCCAGGTCGTTGACTTCCAAAGCCCTAGCATTGTTGTTGAGCTGATATTGTGCACGGCTCAGCCACACTAGGGCATTCAAGTTGTCCGGCTTCGCCGCGACAATTTTTTCCAGTAGGGGTGCTGCTACCGAAGCTCTTCCCGCCAATACAAGATATTGCCCCTGCTTCAAGCGTTGTGCATCGTCAACCTTCTTCAGTAGCTTCACTACTTTGGCCATGGCATCGCTGGCATCGGCGAATCGCTCCAGACGTCCCAGCACATTGGCATGCAGCTCATGGGCTTGAGGGGAACCTGGGTACTCTCTCGCCATGGCGTCGGCCAATTGGAGAGCACGAGCGTAGTTCCCAGCTTGGTAGGCACTATCGAATGCCTGCACTTGGCCGGCTGGCAAGGCAGAGCCAGTCGGTGAGACGGGGCGCTGGGAGCGTCGACGAGCATTTTTCTTGGCCATGGCCAGGTCACCTTGACAGACTTAAACGAGGATACCCGTCAGAATACCGTGCCAAACGTGCTTCGATAGATGCAATAGAGCCCACGCCTACGCCCTTTTTCCCTCTTGAGCCATGGCGAGAGCCTCTTGTCAGTGTCCTACAACGCAGCAAGGCTGGCCCTGGGGGCCAGCCTTGAGTGAGCGGTTGCTATGATGCACCCGCTCGGTACCGCCGTTCTGCATTAACCCAGCAGGGAGAGGACAGACTGCGGAGTCTGGTTGGCCTGAGCCAGCATGGAAGTACCGGCCTGCTGCAGGATGTTGGCGCGGGTCATGTTGGATACCTCTACTGCGTAGTCGGCATCCTCGATCCGCGAGCGGGCTTCGGTCAGGTTGGTGATGTTGGTGGTCAGGTTCTCGATCACGGAGTCGAAGCGGTTCAGCGTCGCACCAAGGGTAGCACGCTCATCATCGATGGTCTGCAGTGCATCGTCGATAGCATCGATAGCCGCCTGAGCACTAGCGAAGGAAGAAACGTTCAGGCCGGTCACGCCCAGAGCCGTGGCAGTGGCATCGACAGTCGACACGGAAATGTCATCGACATCAGCAGTGGTGTTGGCACCGACCTGGATGTTGAGAGTGGTAGCGGCGTTCAGCAGGTTGGTACCGTTGAAGGTAGTCGCACCGGCGATACGATCGATTTCAGCGATACGCTCGTCGATTTCCAGCTGGATGGAAGCACGGTCTTCGGCTGAGTTGGTGTCGTTGGCTGCCTGCACCGCCAGTTCACGGATACGCTGCAGGTTGTCGCTCAGCTGGTTCAGGCCGCCTTCCATGGTCTGCACCAGGGAGATACCGTCGTTGGCGTTACGCTGGGCCTGCTGCATGCCCTTGATCTGGGCGCTCATGCGGTTGGCGATGGCCTGGCCGGCGGCGTCGTCGGCGGCGCTGTTGATGCGCAGGCCGGAAGAGAGGCGCTCTTGAGCCTTGGCCAGCATGGCCTGGGAGTTCTTCAGGTTGTTCTGACCGATCAGGGCAGTGATGTTGGTATTGATCACGGACATGGTGTCATTCCTTCTCTACGTTGAGGGCTCCATCGACGGGCCCACTGAACCTTATCTATTGGCCCAGCATGTCGGGCCTGTCTCAACGGCGCCGTTGGCCGTTACTCTGAATAACGGCACGGCAGGGACAAACTTTAGGGAAAGACAGAAAAAAATTTCCGGCTTTGCAGAATCGACACCAACGCACAAGCTCGAGCCATAGAAACGACAAAAAGCAGCCCGGTTCATACCGGGCTGCTTGAATTAGCGAAGCTAAATATGCTTATCTTCTTCTACCAAGCTGGGCATTCATGATGTCGAACTGCTGGCTCAGATAAGCACTCATCGAGTTCATCTGCGCCATCATCATGTCAAGTTGACTGAATTGCTTACGATAACGTTCTATCGAGCGCTCGATGCTCGTCTCCATACGCTCAAAACGAGCCTTCAGGCTATCGATCCGAGTCTCGGAGCTGGTAATTGAGCTCTTGATCAGTCCCTCGTCCCCCAGGTATCGCTTCATCGAGTCGCCCAATCGACCGGCCAGACCCGCCTCCTTGCTGTCGCCAGCAAAGAAATCCGCGACAGCCTGCTGGTTCGTGGCGATCGCCTCACTGAGCTTGCTTTCGTCCAGCTCCAGGCGTCCGTTGGGGCGCAGCGAAATGCCCAACTGCGACATCATCGTGATATCACCGCCCGGCACGATATCCGTGAGGTCGCGGCTGAGGCGAGACTCTAGGCTGCGCACCACTCTGTCTCCCACCAGCTCACCGGCCGAGGTAGCGTCGGAGCCAGCCGCCGTCATCCGCCCAATGGTGGACTTCATCTCGTTGTAAGCGGATACGAAGCCCTTGACGGCTTCCTTCAGGGAATCCGTATCGCGCTGAACCGTGACACCAAGCGTTTTGCCAGCCGAATCGGCAGTCAGCTCCAGCGTCACTCCCTGAATGGCGCCTTCCACCCGGTTTGTGGCGCTGGTGATGGTGATACCGTTGATCTTGAGTTCAGCATCACGGCCCGCCTGACGCGCGGCAGTATCTTCAGCTATGGCACCCGGATCGGCCAAGCCGGCAAAACTGACACCCGTCACGCCGGCATCGACACCAGACTCACGTGACGACAGCACCAGACGATGCCCTTGGCCATCGAAGATGATGGAGGCATTCACTCCCGCGTCGGCATCGGCGTTGATGGCGTTTCGCATGTCGACAAGCGTAGCGCCTTCGTCAAAGGTCACCGTCCTGGTGCTGCCATCGCCGAAGCTCAGCTCGAGCGAGGCGTTTGGCCCGGCAAGCGCTGCACTCGAATCCGCGACACGGGTAGTGGCCACGCTGCCGGCCCGAGCGGTATTCAGCACCTCGACTTCGTAATTGCCCGGCGTCGCCGTGGCGCCTGCCGATGCCGTCATGCCATCGCCACGCACCTGAGTCGTCAGCCCCTGATAGAGCTTGGGATCGTTGAGCTTGGCCGTGGCATCCTGGAACTTGTTCAGCGCCGACTGTAGCCGTCCGTACGCCGAAATCTTGGCCTGTTCCTGAGTCCGCTGCGCCGTGATCGGCTGCAGCTTCTGGCGCTCTGCGGCGCGCAGCTGGTCAAGAAGCCCGGTGAGATCGAGGCCGGAGCCTACACCAAGTGCTGTGATCGTTGCCATCTTGGTTCACTTCCCTGAGTGACATGACATGGATAATGACCTTATCGGCAGCTTCGCGAAGAACTTTAGCCCGGCAGGCATCTCGTTTCCAAACAGGGTTTCACTGCCCCGACATGCCACCGCCCCCCATTTGCGCATCAAGCATGCCAAGCTGCTGCGTGAGGTAAGCGCTGGTCTGGTTCATTTGCGCCATCATGGCATCGAGTTGGCTGAACTGGGTCTGGTAATGCGCAATGCTGGTGTCGATGCGCTGTTCCATGCGCACATAGCGATCACCAAGGCTCTCGATGCGATTCTCCGCACCGGCCACTGCACTTTCCAAAGCGCCTTCTTCGTCGAGCAACTGAGACAGGGTCGCGTCCAATTTCCCGGCCAGGCCATCGGCCTCGTCAGCCCCGGAGAAGAACGCTCCGACGGCTTCCGGATTTTCTGCCAGCGCAGCATCCAGCTTCTGCTCATCCAGCTCCAACCTGCCGTCCACAGCCAGCGCGATACCAATCTCGTCCAGCCGCTGATACCCCTCCTCACCGACCAGGCCATTGCCAAGGTCGCTGCGAAGTCGAGACTCGATGGTACGAACCGCGCTGTCGCCGATCAGCTCACCTGCCTGACCATCCGCACCGTTGAAAGCCGTAAGACGCCCTGCGGTGGATTTCAGCTCATTGTAGGCTGAGATGAAGTTGTCGACTCCCTCACGCGCGGGCTGTGTATCCTGCTCGACGAGCAGGCTGCTCTGGCCGGTTGACTGGAGATCCAGCGCAACCCCTTGAATCGCGTCATCCACCTGGTTGGAAGCGCTCTCGACCGAGATACCGTTCACGGAAAATGCGGCATTCTGCCCGGCTTGCTCGATCGTGACATCGGTGAGCGTGGCATCGCTTGCCATTTCGGCAAAGTCGGTATCGAGCAGGGTTGCGTCGCTGCCGGTCTGCTTCGACATCAATGCAAGCCGATAACCGCTGCCGTCATTGATGACCGACGCGTTGACCGCAGCCTCCGGGTCCGCATTGATGGCGTCTCGCACGTCTTGCAGCGTGCTTCCCGCCTCGATCGCCACACGTTGGTTCAGATCAGCATTGGCAAAGGTGAGATTGAGTTCGCTGTCGTCTTCCGTCAGAACCGTATCCAGACTGTCGACCCGCTGAGTAGCAATGCTACCCGCCGTGGCAAGGGTATCGACACTGATGTCGTACCGCCCTGGACTGGCCTCGCCATTCGCCGCTGCCTGCACGGCATCGCCGCTGATGGAAGTGGAGAGACTCTGGTACAGAGTGGTCTCATTGAGAGCCTGAGTGGCATCCTGAAACGCAGAGAGCGCTCCCTTCAACTCACCGTAGGCGGAGATCTTCACCTGCTGGGTCTCGATCTGTTGTCCGATGGGCTCGAGCTTGCTGCGTTCGGCTGCGTAGAGCTGGTCGAGAAGTCCGTTGAGATCGAGCCCGGAGCCGATGCCGAGGGAAGAAATGCTGGCCATGAAAAACTGCCTTTAGGTCGGTGTATTTGCCTCCTGATACCCTTCATCTCGGCGACTCACTGAGATACTTTAGCTTTCCGGCTAAAAAAATCAGAACTCGTCGGCCGCTTCCTTGCGGCTCGACGGTCCCTGCGTCTCAGTCCAGCTCCACCAGTTGGCGCTGTTGCACCGACCTGCCTGGCCGTTGGCTCGACATGCCGGCTGCCGACACGACCGGCTCTCGCTCGCTCAACTTGAAACCGCTCACAGCCTCGGCCAGGCGATCGGCCTGCTCCTTGAGCTGTTCGGCAGCTACGGTGGATTCCTCCACCAGCGCGGCATTCTGCTGCGTCATGCGGTCGAGCTCAGCCACGGCGACATTGACTTGACCGATCCCGTCGCTCTGTTCGCCAGCAGCCACGCTGATCTCTCCCAGCACCTTGGCGACACGGCTGACGCCAGCGACCAGTTCTTCCATGGTGGTACCTGCCTGCTGAACCAGCTCGGTGCCGTTGGCGACCTTGTGGCTGGAGGCTTCGATCAACCCACGTATCTCACGCGAGGCATCGGCGCTGCGCGTGGCCAGTTGGCGAACCTCGCCGGCCACCACGGCGAAGCCTCTGCCCTGTTCACCGGCCCGGGCCGCTTCGACAGAGGCGTTCAAGGCCAGCAGGTTGGTCTGGAAGGCGATGCCATCCATCACCTTGACGATATTGCCGATACGTTCCGAAGCGGCGGTGATTTCCTGCATGGTCATCACGACCTGCCCCACCACCTCGCCGCCACGGGCCGCCACGTCGGATGCAGACTGAGAAAGCTCACTGGCATGGCGTGCCGAATCCGCCGTGTGCTCCACGGTACTGGTGATCTGCTCGATGGAAGCCGAGCTCTGCTGCAGGCTGGAAGCGGCATTTTCGGTGCGCCGGGAGAGATCCTGACCACCGCTGGCAATCTCACCAGCGGCGACGGTAACGGACTCACTGGCTTCACGGATGGTGATCATCACGCTCTCGATACGCGAGACGAACCGGTTGAAGGCACTCGCGATCTGCGCCACTTCATCGCGCCCATCCTCCGGCAGACGGCGGGTAAGGTCACCTTCTCCACTGGCGATATCGGCCATGGCATCACGAACCGACTGCAAGCGGCGGAACATGAGCTTTAGCAGCGCTCCCAGCACCACAGCCGCCCCTAGCACCACCAGCACCAGGGTGATCAATGCATTGCTGAGCACGGCACGCAGCCCGGCTGTGGCCTCGCGCTCATCCAGCGCCACGGCCAACTGCCAGTCGGTACCGCCGATAGGCACGCTGCGCAACCACTTGTCGCGCCCGCCCAAGGCCAGACGAACGGGATGCTCGACGCCAACCGGGCCGGAAAAATAGTCGGCCCCGAATGCCGGGGTCAGCCGTGAGGCCGGCTCGAGCGTCATATCGGGGTCGGGATGGGCAACCATAGTGCCATCGGCGGTGACGAGGAAGGCAAAGCTGTTCGGCGTCGGTGCGATCTCCCCTACGTTGTTCACGATCTCACCGATGGCGATATCTCCACCGCCCACGGCCACCAGCCGTCCGTTGGCATGAAAAGGCGTGGCAATGGTCACGATGAGCCCACCGGTACTGGCGTCCACGTAGGGCTCGGTGACGATCGTCTCGCCCGCTTCGACCGCCTCCAGGTACCAGGGGCGCTGGCGCGGATCGTAATCGGCGGGCGGTATCCATCCATCGGAAAAGACTCCACGACCGTCTTCGGGATAGGCAAGGTAAGCGGAAATGAAGCCGCCGGAGGCCTCGAGCTGTAGCAGCGCGGCGAGCGGAGCGTCGCTCTGCGCCACCGGGGCGAGAGCTTCCAGCATGCCGGCGCGGGCATCGATCCACTCGGAGATGGCCAGACCGTTGCCTTGGGCCACGGCGGCCAGATTACGTGCTACCTGCTGATCGTTGTGATGGCGAAGCGTCAAATAGCTGATGGCGGCGTTGACGAGCAGGGCTGCGGCAATGACGATGGCCGTTGTGAGTAGTAGGCGCTTACGCAAGGAGCTGAGCATTTAGGAAGTTCTCGAGTTGGCCTGAGATGCGTTTTTCGGCACTGCCTTGCGCCGGGATTGCCAGCATATCGGCCGCGAGAGCTTAGACTTTAGATGTATTTTTCACCGCGCGTGAATAATCACCTCGACGCGGCGGTTCTGGGCTCTTCCCTCCACCGTGTCATTGCTGCCCAGCGGGCGGGTATCGGCCAGCCCCACCGCGCGCAGGCGCTGCGAGTCGACACCGGAGCGCTCCAGCTCGTGAACGATGGCGATGGCTCGGGCACTGGAGAGCACCCAGTTGGAGGGAAACTCGTTGGTCTGAATGGGCCGGCTGTCGGTGTGCCCCTCCACGGCGACCTCGCCGTCGTGGCGCTGAATCACCTCGACCAGACGCTGGATCAACGCCTCGCCCTCTGCGGTGAGCTCGGCGGCGGCGGTGGGGAACAGTAGCCGGTCCTCCACGCGCAGCTTGATGCCTTCGGCGACCCGGGTCGCCTCGACGCCCTCCAGATCCGGCAGATAGGGTGCATCGTGCAGGTCTTCGTCCAACGACTGTTGCAGCAGCTGCGATGCCGCAATGGCGAGCTCATCGATCTGCTGCATGCCGCTCGGGGGGCGGTCAGTCAGTACTAGAATGAAATCGCCGCGCGAGTTGGGCAGTACATCGTTGGCCGCGAGCAGGGGCTGCAGCGATGACTGTAATGGCGCAAGCGTAGCCGGCGCCTGCCGCTCCAGTAGAGCCAGCGGCGTTGGCGGCGGCATGAATGCGGGCAAAGCGGCAGGTGTCGGTACCGGTAACGCCGGTAACTCGCCCCTACGCGGCAGGCCGGCCACGCCCAGCGCCGCCGCAATGGCCGACTGGCTCAGGCGTCCGGCAACGGGCCGGGGCGCCCCGGCAGGCCAGGCCTCATCGACGGCTGGCCGTGCCTGGGCCAGCTCGCTGGGCAGGGGAATCGCGAACGGCACCCGATCCGCCAACGATAGGCTAGCGTCGGAACGGCCGAAGCTGGAAAGGGTGAAGATCAGTACCATCAGCGCTACCAGCAGGGTCATGATGTCCAGATAGCCGATCATCCAGGCGCTGTCCTGGTCGTGATCGTGATGACTGGGCAAGAGCGATTCGTGGCGCATGGGGCCGCGATGATCGCCACTGCTGGCTTGCAGGGAGCTCATCGAAACGGTTTGTCATCCGAGGGAAGATGGCATACTAGCGTAACGGTCGAAGGCACCGAGTGAAACGGCGAAAAGCGCGACTCGCGAGCGCTTCCTCGGGCTTCAGCTGGTGCTTTCGGGCAATCCGCTGCGTGATGCCAGGTAGCGGCTGGCAAAGAGGTCGGCCGGAACCGCTCGCCCGGTGAGATAGCCCTGGATCAGCTCGACCCCGTGACGCCCGAGAATGTCACGCTGGGACTCGGTTTCGACCCCCACGGCGGCCAGGCACAGCTCCATTTCGCGAGCCAGTCCTGCCACGGCGGCGACGATAGCCGCACTGCCTTTCTGGCCGCTGTCCAGCCGCTGCACGAAACGGCGGTCAATCTTCAACATGTTGATGGGCAGCTCATGCAGGTAACCGAGAGCGGCATAGCCGGTGCCGAAGTCGTTGATGGCGACATCCCCTGCCAGGCGTCGTAGGCGTTTGAGTACCACGGCGGCCTGCTGAGGTTTGTCGAGTAGAGTACGCTCGGCTATCTCGAAGCCCAGCAGCCCGGGCTGCAGGTTGTGCTGCTTGAGTTTGGTCGCCACTCGCACGGGCAGTTCCGGCTGCCAGAACTGACGGGCGGAAAGATTGATGCTGATGGGAACCGACGCGCTACCGGCGGCATTCCATGCGACCAGTTGGGTGCAGATCTGCTCCAGCATGTATTCATCCAGCTGTGGCAGCAGCCCAGCACGCTCGACCAGCGTCATGATGTCGATCGGCGGCACGCTGCCCAGCAGCGGATGATGCCAGCGCAACAGGGCCTCGGCACCGTACAGCCTGCCGCCCTCTCGCTCGAAGATGGGCTGATAGTGCAGCTGCAAGCCTTCTCCCGTGATGAAGGCATCATGCAAGGCCTTTTCGAGTGCCCGCTGACGGTCGTCCTGCAGGTTCATCTCATTGCGATAGAGGCGATAGCCGTTGCGACCCTCCTCCTTGGCCCGGTACATCGCCACGTCGGCATTGTGCACCAGGGATTCCGCAGTAGTCGCATCGTCGGGGTAGAGGCTGATGCCCAGGCTGCAGCCGATGCGAAACTCCTGACCCTCGATCACGCAGGGCTCGCCAACGGCTTCCACCAGGCGACGAGCGATACGAGTCACCTCGTCGACCTCTTCGAGATCGGGGAGCAGGACCAGGAACTCGTCGCCACCCAGGCGAGCCAGAGTGTCATCTTCACGAAGGCGCAGCTGCAGCCGTTCGGACATCATCACCAGCAGCTCGTCACCGAAGGCGTGACCGAGTGCATCGTTGACTTCCTTGAAGTGATCGAGGTCGACGAAAATCACCGCCAGGCGGGTCTGGTTGCGGTGGGCATGCCGAATCGCCAGCTCCAGGCGATCCTCCAGCAGACGACGGTTGGGCAGGCCCGTCAACGCATCGTAATACGCCAGCTTGCGTATGCGCTCTTCGTTCTCGCGCATGTGGGTGATGTCGCTGAACAGCGCCGCATAGTGGGTCACCGCACCGCTGTCGTCGATGATCGCCGTAATGGTCAGCATTTCGAGATAGAGCTCGCCACTCTTGCGCCGATTCCATATCTCGCCCCGCCAGTAGCCGCTGCGCTTCAGCGCATCCCACATCTGGCCGTAGAAGGCGGCGTCGTGACGGCCCGATGAGAGTATCTCCGGGGTTCTGCCAATCGCCTCTTCGGCGGTATACCCGGTCATGTGGGTAAAGGCGCGATTGACGAATTCGATCCGGTTGGCGGGATCGGTGATGATGATGCCCTCCAGCGAGGAATCTATGACTCGCTCGGCCAGTTGCAGATTTTCCCGCGATTTGGCCAGCGCCTGGTCACGCTGCTCCAACGCCTGACGCAGATCCTGCATATATAGGCACTCGGCACTGGCCAACATATCGCGAAAGCCCAGCAGCCCAACCACCTCATCGCTGTCGTCGAGCACCGCAAGGTGGCGCACCCGATGGTTCATCAACAGGTCACGGGCGGCGATCAGGGTGTCGTCCTGATACACGGTCAGCAGCGGCCGGCTGGCTAGCCCATCGATGGGCGTATTGCCCGGGTGACGTGCCACAAATCGCACCAGGTCGCGTTCGGTGAGGATGCCCAGCTCGCCGTTCCCGCATTTGACGACCACGGCATCGCACTCGGATAACCGCATCGAACGCGCTGCCTGTGACAACAGCTGCGTACCTTCGAGTACCAGGGCACGCTGACGCATCGCTGCCTGCACCTCGCGCAGGCGAAGGTAGGGCTCGAGCCCCTGGTTCAGGGCGACATCCGTCTGCGACAGGATGCCGACCGGCGCTCCGGCATCGTCGACCACCAGGAAGTGGCGACGCCGCTCGGCGTTGAAGCGCAGCGCCGCCTCGCTCATCGGCGTGGAGCAGTGCAGGCTCGCTACCGGCCGACTCATCACCTCCGAGACCGGCTGACGTACAGCATCGGGGTCGGCGAAATTGACGGCCAGCGCATCGTGTTCGGTCCAGATGCCCAGCGGCTGTCCGGCCTTTATCACGATGATGGAACTGCATTGGCGAGCCGCCATCCGCTCGGCCGCCATCCACAGCGGTGTCTCGGGCTCGCAGGTGAGAAGCCCAGTTTGCATGATGCGTTCGATGGGTAGCTCTTGGCTCATGTCGCCTCACTGCTGGCTGCTGCTCGATGCATCGGCTACAACGCCCCGAACCCAAGAGCATCCGCCTGTCACCTGCATGTTCTGGAGTGGCGCAGTCTTAATGTAGCCAACTGTTACAGCATTTTATCCGCTTAGCTTAACTTTGCATCAACGAATAACGAAAACCGCCAACGCTGCGACAACACGCCACCATGAAAAAATGGCAAGATGCCCTAAAGGCGGCTTCTCTTCGGCCGATATAGCCTGTGGGAGAGGCTGTCCGCGAACGGCCTTGGGGGAGATGCTGGGTGCCAGCATCAGCAGGACAATACATAAGGAAAACAGTCGATGTCTTCGCCACTGACCGACGCCACCAACGCTTTGAGCACATCAGCACTGCACGACCTGACGCCACGTCAGCGCAAGGAGAGCGTTCTGGCCTCGTTGCCCAGCGCCGGCTCCATGCTGGCCCAGGCCGAGAGCCACGGAATGTCGCCCAGCCAGGCCGACCTGGTGGAGCCGATTCAGCGCATCAATGAAGTGCTGCGTCAATACGGTGTGGAATTCGAGCTCAACGATACATCACGTGTCATTACTCGCATCGTGGACCGCGAATCGGGAGACGTGCTGCGCCAGATACCTGCAGAAGAGGTCCTCGCCATCGCCGAGCGCCTTGACGAACTGAAGGGAAACCTGATCAGCCTGAAGGCCTGACCTGAAGGGCAGCATCGACTCAAAAACGCTGAAATAAAATGGCGAGCAAGGGCTTTCCAGCTTCAGACCTGCATGTTCATGACGTCACGATAGGCGGAGACCAGACGGTTACGAACCTGCAGGCCCATCTGGAAGGCCACGCTAGCCTTCTGCATGTCGACCATGACGTCATTGAGCTCGACATT
>ERZ869909.643-NODE-643-length-36742-cov-32.620128_pt1 | contig 36742 bp, 27 predicted proteins | sample MGYA00520892_ERZ869909 | MGnify/ENA primary metagenome ERZ869909 (study PRJEB32215, sample SAMEA104723947) | bioreactor metagenome | biome: bioreactor; feature: anaerobic bioreactor; material: water | place: China | collected 2015-03-12 ...
GTCATCAACAATCTCCGGCTCGGCGCTGCGCTGACGGGCGAGATGGAGCTCGATCCGCCGATCAAGAGCCTGTTCGTTTTCTGCACCAACCCGGTGAGCCAGGCGCCCGAGACGAACAAGATCGTCGCGGGGCTTAAGCGCGAGGATCTCTTTACCGTCGTCTCCGAGCACTTCATGACGGATACGGCGAAGTATGCCGACATCGTGCTGCCCGCCGCGATGGCGGGCGAGGCCGAGGACATGATGTGGTCGTGGGGCCATCTCTATCTGACGTACAATCAGAAGGCCGTCGATCCGCCGGGCGAGTGCAAGCCGACGAGCGACATGTGGCGCCTGCTGGCGGCGGAGATGGGCTTCGACGACCCCGTCTTCCAAATGACCGACAGCGAGCTGGCCGCCGCCTACATCAACTGGGACGATCCCAAGATGGGCGGCATCGACATGGAGTACATGAAGACGCACGGCTACTATAAGCTCGACGTCGGATCGGCCGACACGCGCACGCCGCACAGGGAGGGCAACTTCCCGACGCCGTCGGGCAAGGTCGAGTTCCTGCTGCACGACGCCAAGAACTTCGTCGCGGGGCCGTTCCGCGCGATGTACGAAGGCGAGCAGGACGGCACGCCCGTTGACCCGTTGCCGGGCTACGTGCCACCGCGCGAGACGCCGGAGACCAATCCCGAGCAGGCGAAGCTCTATTCGCTCAACATCATCTCGCCCAAGAGCCACGGCTTCCTCAACTCGTGCTACGCGAACGAGCCGCACAAGATCAAAGGCCAGGGCGAGCAGTTCGTGATGATCTCGCCGCACGACGCTGCGACGCGCTCGATCCGCGAGGGCGATCCGGTGCGCGTCTACAACGGGCGCGGCGACTTCGAGGGCGTGGCGCGCGTCACCGACGACGTGAACCCCGGCATCGTGGTGGCGACGCTCGGCTACTGGCGCTCGCTCAACCGCTCAGACGGGTCGGTCAACTCGATCTCGTCGCAGGAGTGGGGCGGCCTCGGCCGCTGCCCGAGCTTCTCCGACAATCTCGTCGAGGTCATGCGCGTCAACTGACGGCGCGCGCACGAGAAAGTGTGAATGGCCGCGGCGCCCCCGCGGCCATTTTCGTTTTCGGCCTCTCGCCGCGAGCCGGGGCGCATCGTGGCGTGGACAGCACACAGGCCACGCAATTCAGCGTGCTGCCGATTGCCGGCGGCCCCCGCTCGCCAGTACATCTACCTCAGACTCGGGTCAGCGGGGTGGAGTGTCATGCGTCGTGTGCGTCGTAGCGTTTGCGCGCTCGGTCTGTGCCTTGGTGCTCCGCACATCGCCCATGCCGACGCCATTGCCGACAATCTCAACGTCTTTCGCATGAGCCCACCGCTCGCGGCCTACACACCCGGCACGATTGCGCGCGGACATCTCGACAAGCGCACCTACCAGCGCACGGGCGAGAAGCTGCTCAAGGTCAACGTCGTGCGCTGCCGGGCCCCCTTCGACAAGGACGGCATCGAGGAAAACCTCGACAGCGCGGCGTTCGCCGTCCGCGACCAGAAGACGTTTGGGCTTTCCGCGGGCTGGGCCAGCCTGCTCAACGCGAGCTTCAAGGGCTCCTACGTCGAGGACGTGACGCTCACCTTCACCGGCACGATCTACGAATACACCGAGGACAAGCTCGCCGCGCTGCGCAGGGCGTGCCTCGGCTCGGCGAACCCGAAGGGCGACGACAGCCGTTTCCAATTCCAGATCGTGCGCCAGGCGGTCGGGCGTTTCGAATACCAGATCAAATACACGAGCGCGGCCAACGCCAATCTCAAGGTCAACATCGCAAGCAAGCTCGCTGCCGAGCTTGGCGGCGGCGGTGAAGTCGGCCGCGACGGCAAGATCACCATTCCGCGCGGCGCGATGGCCTACCCTCTGTGGCGCGAGAACTGGTGAACGACCGCGCACGTCACGCTGCGGGCTTCAGCGGGAACCAGCGGCGGTAGAGGGAGACGGCCGCCGGCAGGATGACGAGCTGCGCGAACAGCGATGCGAAGAGGCAGACCGCCGCGAGCAATCCGAAGAGGCGGAGCGACGGCAGATCGGACAGAACCGTCACGCCGAGGCCGAGTGCCAGCACGATCGTCGTCAGGACGACGACAGGGCCGATATGGTGTGCGGTCCGTCTCAAGACCTCCTGCTCGCTTCCCGGGCCGGCGCCGAGGCGGTCCTCTTCCAGCCGGAAACGATTGAGGAAGTGGATGGTCGAATCGATCGCGAGCGAGAACGCCACCGCGATGGCGACGATGGAAGCGAACTGAAGCCCCTGATCCGTCATGTAGAGCAGCGTTCCCGTCACGAAAATCGGGAATAGCGAGGGGAGCACCGCAGCCACGCCGACCAGCATCGAGCGCAACGCCACCGCGAGGAAGATGAACACCAGGAAGATGTCGCCGACGAGCCCGACGTTGAGCTCACCAATGAGGAGCGCAGAGTTGCGCGCGGCGATGGCAGGGAGGCCCGTTACCGAAATCCGATAGTCGGGGTTCGCCGTGCGCACGGGGGCGAGCGCGCGGTCGATCTCGTCCACGACGGGCAGGATCTCGCTCGCGTCGATGTCGGGGAGGCGCGCGGTCACGAGCACCGCCTGCTCGTCGGCCGCAATGAAGCGGCGCACGAGGTGCTCGGGCAAGAGGCCGACGTATTTCTGGACGGTCTCGATGCTCGGATCGCCCGCCGCGCGCAGCCAGCGGCGCAGGCTTTCGAGCGACCACACGTTGCCGAGCCCGGCCTGGCCCTCAAGCACCTCGTGGGCGCGTGCAATGACGGCGAGCGTCGCGGGATCGTAGAGGCCGATGGGCGCGCGGGCACCTCCGTGGCCGCCTTGCCACTCGATCATGACATGGACGGGATTGGCGCCGGTCAGCTTGGTGTCGAGGCTGCCGGTGGCGGCGAGCGCCTGCTCGCGGTCCGGCACCTGATCAGCGAGGCGATACATGGGTTTCAGGTTGACGTAGGCATAGCCTGTCGCCGCAACGGCCGCGAGGCCGGCCAAGACGAACAGGAGCGGCCGTGCGCCGACGAACGTCATGATGCCGGTCGTGGCACGCTGCAGCACGCCGATGCCGCCCTCCTCGCGCACCCGCGGATCGACGGCGGCCGGCGGCTCGCGGCGAATGAGGATCGCGGCCAAAACCGGCACCACGACGGCAACGGTGACGTAGGTGATCGTCACGGCCATCAGCACCGCGAGGCCGAAGGTGCGAATGAGTGCCGATGTCGCGAACGCGAACACGACGAGAGAGAGCGCCTGGTTCATGGCCGTCAGCAGGCAGGCCGGCGCCACGTCGCGCACCGCGTTTCGGGCTGCTTGCACGCGATCGACGCCCGCAAGGATGTCGCGCCGGATCGCGAACACGAGGTGCATCGAATCCGAAAAGCCGGTGACGAGGATCAGCGGCGTGATCACGTTGATGAACACGTTGAGGCGGAAATCAAGATGGCCGAGCACCCCCAGCGTCCAGCAGATGGCGATCGCGGGCCCGAGCACAGCAATCAAAGTCAGCGAGAGGCGTCGGAAGAAAAGGTAGGCGACGACGATGCCGGCGAGGAAGCCGAGGCCGTTGTAGATCAGCCGGTCGCGCTCGACGGCATTGCGGATTTCGAGTTGCATCACCGGCGCGCCGGTGAGCTTCGCGGCGAGGCCCGTGTCCGCGAGCTCGCGATCCACCGTTTCTCGAATACCGCCGATGACGGTGCGGGCCGAAAGGTCCGACACCGCCTTGCGGTCGAGCGCGATCACGATGAGCGCCAACTCACCGTCCGCGGACAAGAACTTGTCCTTGACGATGTCGTTCTCCTTGAGCGCGGCCATGACGGCGGCATAGCCCGCGGCGTCAGCGGGCAACTCGTCGGGGACGACGGGGGCGGCATAACCGTTCTCGTCGGGCACCGTGCGGGCGGAGAGCATGGAAACCAGGCCGCCGACGCCATCCGTCAACTGCAGCTCGATCACCGCGTCGCGGAAGGCCCGGATGCCGGCCGGCTCGAGCAGCCCCTTCCCCTCGACCACGACCAGCACGTCGTACTCGCTCGACGGAAAGCGGCGGTCGATGTCCTCGTACTGGCGGAACTCAACCGTATCGGCGCGGAACAGCTCCGACAGGCTGTCGTCGACGCGCAGCTTCGCCACGCCGGCGAGTGCGAGCCCGGTCAGGACGAGGATAAGCGCGAGAACGGCGTAGGGGGCCCTCAGGGCGACGAGCCCCAAGCGGTCGAGGCCGAACGAAAGCCAAAAGGATCGGCGCGGCACATCGTCGTCAGCCATGCATGCAAGCCGGCGAGCCGCCGGCTTCCCCTCGCTCCGAGCCCCCGCTCTTGGCCGTCTGCCGGTGCCGCCGCCTCGGAGTCGCGCGCAGGCGCGGCACCGTGGCACTGGCCCCTCGCCCGCGCAAGGTCCTGCCCGGTTGCATCCGCCATTGCAGAGAGGCTTCCGATACCCTAGCTATCCGGCAACTGGGCCTCGGTTCGCGTCGGCCTGGGCAGGAGATCACGTGCCATGGAACCCGCCCCGGCATCCGCTACCCTCGATACCATCGGCCTTCGGTGTCCGCTGCCGATCCTCAAGGCTCGCAAGGCGCTTGCCGGCCTCGCCCCGGGCGGGGTGCTGGAGGTGCTGGCCAGCGACCCTGGGGCGGCGGACGATTTCGAGGCCTTCTGCCGCACGACGGGGCATCGGCTGGTCCGCCAAAGCGCGACATCGGGCGTCCATCGCTTCCTGATCGAAAAGGCGGCCCAGCGGCCGAATGCTGCCTGAGCTTGACAGGCCGGGGACGCTGCTCGCATAACGGCGTCGTCTTGCGCCGGGATCTTCCCGACCCGCATTCCGCAGGACCATGGACGGGGACGTTCCCCGAACGGGCGGTTAGCTCAGCGGGAGAGCACACGCTTCACACGCGTGGGGTCACTGGTTCAATCCCAGTACCGCCCACCATTTTCACGACGGCAATCTTTTACTTCCGCAACTGTCGTACATTTTAATACGTCTGCCCCCCAAACTTGCCCCACCAATAAGTCCAATCTCGGGATGTGCTCTTCTTCTGCGTCCCAGAAGCGGAAGTCGGCACCTATCGGCTGGCGCACGTTGAGCCTTGTGGTCGGCAGGTCTGCCTCGAGGCGCAGAGCTGGCGCCGAGCCGCTCCATGGAACGGGCGCCACTTGAGCCGTTGCGATACGCGCCGTCCGAGGCCACGGCGCGGCGTGGGACGTGAGAACGTCCGCCCTCCTCTTATGGAGCTGGGCTTTCTGGTCCAAAGCGAAAGCCACGTCGAGCTGCTGTCGCAAGATAGCTTGCGCTACCGTGCCGTATCGAACTCCAACCCGCTCACACTGTCGGCCCCTTTGATGCCTACCAAGGCTGCGTTGGTGAGGTCGGCATTGGACAGGTCCGCTCCCGTCACATCCGCGCCGGTGAGATCGGCGCCCGCAAGCTTCGCCCAGTTCAAGCGAGCTTTGACCAGACGCGCGCCCCGCAGCTTGGCATATTCCAACAACGCATTTCTGAGATTTGCATCCGTAAGGTCTGCACCGTCAAGAACGGCGCCTGAGAGGTCTACCTTTGGCGGCGCCATGTTTGCGTTTGTGGGATCGAATCCGAGATCGGCTCCAATGAGCTTTGCGCCATCAAGTCGTGCATTATTGAGCCCGCCGATGATGCGCGCGCGGGACAGATTGGCGCCGGTGAGATTAGCATTGCTCATCATGACGGCGAACATGTCGGCGTCCCTGAGGTCGGCGTTAGACAGATCCGCATCCGTCAGCACGGCACGCGTGAGGTTGGCATGTGCGAGATTTGCGCCGCTGAGCTTCGTGCCGCTCAAATTCGCGGCGAACAAGTCGGCCCCCTTGAAGTCGATACCCGACAGATCCAGGCCGGCGAGGTTTCTCCGGCTAAGGTCGGGGGCCTGCCCAGGCTTCGCAGCGGCGATCTCTCCGATGACCTGCGCACGATCGAGATCGCCGGCGATTGTGGGGATGGGCGCAACAATGGATAGAAGGGAAAGCACCACCAATCCGAACCAAGCCCGCCGGATGTGATCCTCGATCATGGATGTGATCCGGGAACGGTTTGCCGCGCTCATGAAAATGCAGATGCCATCGCACTTCATCCACACAGTTTGATCGATTTTTCTACGCATGGAAACCCTCTGCGAGGCGAGGAACATTGGCACACGCATATGTGATCACTTGCCAGATCGGCATACGGGCAGGATACCCGCTATCGTTGCTCGCAGCCGTCTCGCTTGCGCTGATTTCTTAGGAGAACAGTTGGGATAGACCGGAAGCTCGCACTCTCAGAAGAGAGCTCTTTATTTATCCGAACCTTGTGGAGTACGGATGCCGCAACCGATCAGCTACATCTGCAACGCCCTCATCGAGGGGCGCCAGCCTCGCGCTCTCCTGAGATTCACGGATCGCTATGGAAACTGGATTCGCGGCACTGTTACGCTTTCCGACGAGCATGTGCGTTTCTCGATCAGCCGCTCGAACGCTCTGCTCCAGGAAGACGGCTCGGATCTAATTATTCCCTACCACGAGGTGACGGCTTGCTCGCTGGGGCGGCTGGCTTACGTTCTAAAAACCGTCGATCTTGAGACAACCCAAAACGGGATCGTCCGCTTTCGCTGCCTGTTCGCCTGGAATGAGCGACTGCTGGAAGAGTTGCAGAACCGTGTGGGGTGACTCTCCGTCGTCGGGGTTTTTTGATCCGAACCGGACACCGCGCCGCCTGACCCGAAAATGGCGGCGAACGGGTACCGAATTTGATATCAGCATCGGGAGTTTTTTGGTCGCTGGGCTTTCATAAGCTCTCCGCCTCGCGTTGAAGAGGAGCGAATGAAATGCGATCGGCTGTGGAGGTCGCGGTCGCAACGATCGCGGCTCGGGGCAAGCGTCGGCGTATGGCTGCCAGCAGCTCTTCCTGTGCGCCCGGCTCCAGGGCTGAGGTCGCCTCGTCGAGCAGCACGACGTCTGCATCGGATAAAAGAACGCGGGCAATGCTGACGCGCTGCCTCTCGCCGCCGGAAAGCGTCTCGACGACCTTCTCATCGTGCAGCCGGTCACTCAAATGGCCGAGCCCGACGTCGCGTAATGCCAGCTTAGCGGCCTGGTCCGTGACGTGTTCTGCCTGGTGCGGATAGGTGACGCAATCTTTGAGCGTTCCGCTCGGCATGTAGGATCTCTGCGGAAGCGCAATACTCCTCTTACCGTTCGACAGCTTCACCGTGCCATCGGCATACGGCCAGGCCCCTGCAAGGACGCGTACAATACTTGTTTTTCCGGTGCCGGACTTTGCATGGAGAATGACGGCATCGCCTTCGCCAAGATCGAGTTTATCGAGAGCGCCGATCGAGTTCCCATCGGCCCCGTCCATCACCCGCAGGTCGCGCACCGAGATGAGGGCATGCCCCGAGAGGGTCGTCTTCTCGACATCCGCAGAATGCGACGATTGCAAACGCTCGAAGTCGTGATCCAGGCCGGAGAGGCGTTGCGTCACCGCGACCCACTCGCTGAGCTCGCGGTACGCGGTGACGAAGAACGACAGAGACGTGCGAACGGTTGCGAAAGCAGAGCCGGCCTGCATGAGCACACCGAGCTGCATCTCGCCCGCGAAATAGAACGGCGCCAGAACCAAATAGGGGAAGTAGAGCGACGCATGCTTGTAGAACTCGGCGAAAATTCCGAGCAGTTTTTGGCGGCGGATAAGTGAAAACCAGTTTTGCAGAACATCGCGGAACCGCCCATCGAGGTGCTGGCGCTCGGTGCTGCCTCCCCCCAGAAGCGCGATTTCCTCCGAGTGATTGCGAACGCGCGCAAGACCGAAGCGAAAGCTGCCTTCGACTTTGTCCTGCTGATAATTCAAAGCAATCAGCACGCGACCGATGACGTGGGCCAGAAGTGTCCCGACCACCGAGTACGCGAGCGCGGCCCAGACCAGCAATCCCGGGACGACGTAGGTTTCCCCTCCGAGCGTGATGCCTACAGTGGCCGAGATCGACCAGAGAATGGCGACGAAAGATGCCAGCGTGACCAGCGCGCCGAGGAACCCGACCGACAAGGACAGGGCCGTGACCGCGAACTTTTTGGTATCTTCCGCGATGCGTTGATCGGGGTTGTCGCCTGATCCGTCGAGAAATCGGATCTTGTAATGTGCACCGTCACGCAGCCACCGATCGAGAAGGCGCGACGTGAGCCATTCCCTCCACCGCATGGAGAGCCACTGCGAAAAATACGTCTGATAGACGGATGTCAGGATCAGCGCGGCCGCGATGGCGAGATAGACCCAGAACTGACGCACGAACTCTTCCCAGTCCTTGTCTTGGAGCGACTGGAAGAAATCGTTCCTCCAATGATTTCGGGCCACCTCCGCGGCGACGAATCCGAGCTGACACGCCACGACGGCTGCCAAAAGCAGGATTGGGCCGATGCCCGACCGGCCTCTGAAGTATGGCTTGGTATAGCCCCATGCCGCACGGACGAAGGCCCTCACGGCCCGGTCCCCTGCGATGACCGTAGCGGGGAGGAGGTGCCGCGCCGCTCTGTTTCATGCAAGGGGCAGGCGCAACAGAGGACACGATCTGGCAGTTGATATCGAAGACAACAAACGCGCCTTCGCCGCACGCGCTCGCCGCCGACCATCGGATAGGTTACCGGCTCGTAGAGCCGGTTCCTGGCACCGTCCGGAAATACGCGCGTGCTCAGGAGGGCCAGACCTTCGTCGATCCCAGGCGCTCTTCCTTCCACTTTCTCCAAATGCCGCACCACGCCCTCGAAGAGAGTGCCCGCATTGCTCCAGAGCACGCGCCTGCTGACGCCCGTGTGCCCATGGAACATCTCGATGAACGGTTCGATATTGCCTTCGATGAGCGGTTTGAAACGCGCGTCTTGGCCTGCGGATACCTCAAGGCTCTTTCCGTTCGGAACCGCGACGCGCTTGATCTTGTAGTCTGCATCCAGCGCCAGGCGGATCTCCGAAAGCCGGAACGGAGGGAGCCTGCCGAGCAGGATTCCGGAGCAGATCAGGGTCGGCAGAACGGCGCCGAAATACCACTTCGACCAGATCGAGTAGATCGCGATCCGAGGCGTCTCGCCATGTGCCCGGCAAAACGCTTCGGCGAGGGCGGCGAGGTGCTCGCCGCGCATCAGGTCGACGATTGAAAGGGTCGGCTCTTCCACACGATCCCGATCGACGAAGATGCCGTGCAGGTGCTGCAGTGGTCCGACGAATAGCTTGTCGAACTCCGCATGGAGTCCGCCCCAAATCTCGTCCGGCTTTGATGATGTGCAGGAAGCCATGGCGCCTCTGTCAAAAGCGGCGGGCAACGCGATGCGGCATTGCCCGCCGCGCATTTAGAACCGCATGCGAAGCGCAGCGTCGACGGTCCGCCCCATGCCATAAACGCAGGCTGTCGCCGCAACGCAGTTCGTCACGTAGCGCTCGTCCGCGAGGTTCTTCGCGTTGATCGCGAGCTCCCAGTCTTCGAACTCGGGCGAAAACACACCCAGGTCGTAACGGGCCATGGCGTCGTAGAGCGTGAACGATGGGGCGAAGAACGTGTTGGCTGCATCCCCCGCGGTCTTTCCGAAGTAGCGGACGCCGCCGCCGAGCGTGAGGCCGCGGAATGCACCCTCGGAGAAGGTGTATGAGGTCCAGAGCGAAGCCGAGTGCTCGGGGACGGAAACAAAGGCCTTGCCCAGACGGGCCGCCTCGAGTCGGCTGACTTTCGTCACCTCGCTGTCGAGATAGGTATAGGCAGCCGCAACGTTCCATCCGTCCGCCAGCGACGCACGCACCTCGAATTCTGCGCCCTGGACGGCAACCTCGCCGATCTGGATCCGCTGTCCCGGATTGTTCGGATCCGCCGTCAACACGTTCTGCTGGACGAGGTCGAAAACGGCAGCGGTGAACAAAGCATTGAAACCGCGAGGCTGGTACTTGAAACCAAGCTCCTTTTGTTCGCCGGTGGTCGGTAAGAACGGCGCGCCGCCTGCCGTGCTGCCAACGGTCGGGAAGAAGGACGTCGAGTAGCTCACGTAAGGAGCGAAGCCGTTGGCGAAATGATAGATCGCCCCGAGATTGTACGTGAGTTCCTGATCCTCCACGGGCGTCACCGTGGCGGCACCGAACACCCCGTCCGCACCAGCGACGCGTCTGGTTTCATCCCCACTGGCCCAGTCGTGACGAAGGCCGGCGCTTACGGTTAATCCAGCAATCGAGATTTCGTCCTGAATGTAGATCCCGGTCTGCTTGACGTCCTGGTCGCGCTTGTCGTTGATCGCCGGAATGGATAGCGCTTGTCCATGGACGGGATTGTAGAAATCGATCAGAAACGGATTTGCAGCGGTGTTGCTCAGGCCCCGTCCCTGGTAGTTGGGGATGGCGGCATAATCGATACCGGCAACAAGTCGATGATCGAGTGGGCCTGTCGAAAAGCGTCCGCGCAAGCGGGTGTCCACTTGGTAGTTCTCGATTTCGTACTCGATGTTCTGGATCTGGCGAACGGCCCTCGTTCCCGACACCGCTCCCGTTGGAATGACTTCGCGAAGGGCAACATCGACCTTGCGGTATCCCGCATCCTGCTCGAACGACCACGTCTCGTTGAACCGATGACGGAGCTCGTAGCCGATCTTGAAGGATCGGATATGCGAGTCGTGATAACCAGGCTCGCCCAGGAAATTGTCGCGCGGAATGTATTGCCCGTTCGGGCCGGGGAGAATGGCTCCGAAGCGCGGCAATAATTGCTGGGCCGTGATCGAAGGATCATGCTGATAGCTCGAAAGCAGGGTCAGGCTCGTGGCGCTGCTCGGCCGGATGGTCACGGCCGGCGCGATGTAGACGCGATCCGTCTCGGTAAAGTCGACCTCGCCGTCCGCGATCCGTCCCATCGCCGTCAGGCGATACGTCACCACGCCGGAGTTTCCGACCGGGCCGCCGAAATCGACACCGGTCTGGAGCTTGTTGTGCGTGCCGGCCTGGAGAACGACCTCGGTGAATGCCTCATCGGTCGGGCGCTTGCTCGTCAGAGCGACGACGCCGCCGGGACTGCCCTGGCCGTACATGTTGGCCGCAGGTCCCTTGAGCACGTCGATCCGCTCGAGGCCATAAGGCTCGATGCCCCAGTTGCTGTCGTGCTGCTTCAGGCCGTCGACGAACTGATAGGCGAGGAAGCCCCGAAGCATATGCTGATCGCGCGTCACGAAATTATGGGAATAATAATACGCATTGACGCCGGACGCGTACTGCAGCGCCTCGCTGACGGTCATCGCGTTACGCTCCTCGATCTCCGCTTTTGTCGCTGTCGAGATCGAGCGTGGCGTGTCGAGGATCGTGCCCGGAGCCTTCGTCGCAACGCCGCTCAGCGAAGCGACGAAGCCATTCGTGCCGGGGTCGTTGCGATTTTGGGGAAGTGCGGTCGATGGCGCGGCTCCGAAGCCGGCTGGCTGTGGTGCGATCGTCAACGACCCAGCGCCGTCTTCGATATACTGACCGGAGCTTGGCGGTGCCCCTGTCACGGTCACGGGCGGAAGCTGCTCCTGTTGCGTTGGCTGCTGAGCGGCGGCTTGGATGCTGCTGGCCATCAGGACAAGCACGGCACCGACCGGTGCGCTCGAACACGCTCCAACGACCGCTCGTGAGAGCAGTTTCGACTTTGACGATATTGACATGGACCTGCACGACGAAGAGGGGGCACGTCAGCGCAAACGAAGCCCCAAACCGTCCTCAGACGTTTGAAGCGTCCCCATCAGATCACCCCGTCTGACAAGTTCCACGCGTGACCACGGCTGACGGCAGGTCTCCTGGCTCGCGGAATTGCGCCCCATCGCCTTCCCGGGAGTTTCCCAGTGACTTCGTGATGGCAGGCTAACCGCTTACAGTTGCGGGGGCAGCCGCGGCATCTGGCCGATTGGCCATCACCGCATTCCCTATTCACCCAATGAAGGGACCGTCAGCCCAGAGCAATGCGGCCCAACCAATGCGGCGTCAATCCCGGCCACAACTATTCAACAGGCCTGTGCTCAAGCAGCAACAGACGATAGCGATCAGTGGTCGACACATTCAGGAGAAAGCTGCGTCATGCAGGTCGAACGAGGCATACGCAGCAATCCGTATCATATCGCAAAGAAGGACAGGACCTCGGACGAATCTCTGACGGATGTCCCTGCCGGAATTCTCGTTCCTGCCGGATCCGGTCGCCAATATCTCGTCGCCGGCTTCAATCAGATCGAGGCTCAGGTGATGAAGGTGGGAATGGCCGCGGAGGTTACTTGCGTTTCGAAGCCGCTGACGATCATTCCGATGGTCGTCACTGCCGTGCAGGATTCCATAGCCGCCGGCCAAGTGCGCACGTCGGAACAGCTTCATTCCCAATCGCCGCTCGAGGGCGTTGACATGCTTGGCCGCCATGGCCGGCGACATCCCGAGAGGACGCGCGGCGCTGGACAAGCGCCCTTCCGCCGCCGCTCGGACGAAGACCTGCATGCTCGTCACGCGATCCACGTCACCAGCTCACACTATTCGTATTAAGTGTTGGCCGTTTTTGGCTGGTTCCGTGCTTTTGGTTCATAATCTAGGCTCACTCCATCGTTTTCCAGGAGGATCTGAGCATGGATTCAGCACCCAACCAGAACATGCGAGCCGACTCTGCGGTCCGATACGGCAGTGTTTCCCGCCTCTTTCATTGGGGCATGGCCTTCCTGATCGGTTGGCAAATGCTCAAGTTCTTCGACCGCATCGACGAAGGGGAACATTGGATCGGCCAGACCCTGGTGCCGGCGCACGTTGCCATCGGCACGTTGTTGTTGGCGCTGGTCATGCTTCGCATCGCCTGGGCATCGAAGCAGAGCGACAATCGTCCCAAGCTGGAGCCGACCCTCGCGATGCCGGCAAGGGTAGGGCATGTCCTGCTCTATGCCGGAATGGCATTGTTACCCGTCACCGGCATCCTCACCTTGATCGGTGGAGGCCATGGCTGGACGGTCTTCGGCATTCGTCTCGTCGCTAAGGGCAACGAGATTCCTTGGATGTCCAGTCTCGGAAGCCTGCATTCGCCGATCGCGTGGATGTTGCTGGTCATGATTGTCGGCCACATCGGCATGGCCTTCGTTCATCACGTCCTCAGGAAAGACGACGTCCTGCGGCGAATGATCTGAAAACGCCGCAACATCGAACGTTAAGAGTTCGATGTTGCGGGCACCATCAAAGGAGATTCGCGATGAGCACCACCAAGATCGCCGTCTTTGTCGGCAGCCTGCGCCGCGACAGCTTCAACGGCAAGCTCGCCAACGCTCTCATAAGGCTCGGACCGTCCGACTTTGCATTCAGCACCGTCGAGATCGGCGACCTTCCCCTCTACAATCAGGATGACGACGGCAACCCGGCACAGGAAGTAAAACGTCTCAAGGCCGAGATCACCGGCGCCGACGGCCTCCTGTTCGTCACGCCGGAGTACAACCGTTCGATCCCCGGAGTGCTCAAGAATGCGATTGACCACGCATCCCGGCCTTACGGACAGAGCGCATGGGGTGGCAAGCCTGCCGGTGTGATGGGCATTTCAGTTGGCGCGATCGGCACCGCCCTCGCGCAACAGCATCTGCGCAACATTCTCGCCTATCTCGACGTGCCGACACTCGGTCAGCCGGAAGCGTTCCTGCAGATGAAAGATGATCTGTTCGAGGCTGACGGAAGCATCGGCGCCGCAAGCCGCCAGTTCCTGCAAGAGTGGATGGATCGCTACGTCGCGTGGGTAAAGACGCACTCGGCCTAGGCGCACAGGAAAGGCTCAGCGATGCTCATCGACGGCAAATGGACCCGGGACTGGCAGCCGGTGCAGGAGACCGACGCCAAGGGCGGGTTCGTGCGCCAGACCTCGAGCTTCCGGCTTCACGGCCGAGCCCGGACGTTATCACCTCTACGCGGCGCTGATCTGTCCGTGGGCATCGCGCACGCTGATTGCGCGGAAGCTGAAGGGCCTCGATGATGCGATCGAGGTTACAATCGTCGAGCCCAAGCTGTCGGACCAGGGCTGGCGCTTTGCAGGCGCGGACCCTGTGACCGGCGCCCATTTTCTTCACGAACTCTATACCCGCGCCGATCGGCACTTCTCCGGCCGGGCGACCGCGCGAGGACGAACGCTACTACCGCGCCGAAGTCTACCCGCACGAGGGGGAGGACAAGACTACGAAGTGATGGGCTGGCGCCGCGAGGATCCGATCCACGACGTGCTGGACCAATACCAGCGGCATCGCCGCTTCCTCGACGCGGCGCCATAGAGGTTCGCTCAATGCGAGGAATATCGCCACCTTCCTCCCGCCAACGGCTCACCAGAATATCGACGTATTTCCGCAGCAGACATCCTTCGCGGGCGCCCACCTGCCGAGTATTGACCATGTGAAAATCCGGGGAGATCGATGTCGCTCGAACTGTGCATCCTTGCCAGCGGCTCGGCAGGCAATGCGGCGGTCGTCCGCTCGCCGGGCGGCGTCATGCTCGTCGACGCCGGCATCGGTCCGCGCTCGCTCTCCGAACGCCTGGAGGGAACCGGCGTCGATCTGACCGACATAAAGGCACTTTGCCTCACTCACCTCGATGGAGATCACTTCTCTCCCCGATGGTCTTCGACCCTCCTGCGCCTGAACATTCCAGTGCATTGCCACGTCAACAAAGTCGCCGGCCTCGCACTAAGTTGCCCGGAGCTCGTGCCGCTCATCCGGTCGTTCGACAGTGCGCCCTTCTCGCCAATCGACGGCCTCACGTGCAATCCGATCCATTTCGCGCATGACACGCTCGGGTCCCATGGCTTCGTCATCGACGGCTTCAGCTACCGCATCGGCTATGCCACCGATCTCGGACACGTGCCTCGTTACCTGTTCGACCGTTTCCGCGATCTCGATTGTATCGCGCTCGAGGCCAACTACGATCCTCAGATGCAAGCGAACAGCGGCCGTCCGTGGTTCCTGAAGCGCCGCATCATGGGTGGCCGCGGCCATCTCTCCAACCCTCAGGCTTTTAGCGCCATCCGTACGATCCTCGACAGCGCACGCCGGCTGCCAGACCACATCGTGCTGCTGCACCGCAGCCGGGAATGCAATTGTCCGGATCTCTTGCGAACGCTTTTCAGCGGCGATGGCCGGATCGCGCCGCGCCTCACGCTGGCTGAGCAGCACGACCGCTCGCCTTGGCTGGGGCGCAAAAATCGGGCTCCGATCGCGGGAGAGCAATTGACACTCGCGTTCTGAGGCGCAGGGCCGATCGATGATCGCCTTGTCACGAGCTTGGTGGTGTCTGCTTTTATAACGAGAGCAGACACCACAGGTCGCACCCTTTCCAATGGACACAAGCAGGATAGGAACCTCCTGCGGTGCCGAACGTGCGAGAACTCCTCCTCATCCCTATCCTTGGTCAGAAACGGATATAGGCATAGCCTTCGAGCTGAAGCTCGATCAGCCGCTGATACGCGTTGGCTGCCAGCACGACGTCGGGATGGACATCTTCTTTCGACCAGCCGTTTTGAACACGCCGTGAATCGCACAGCTCGACGGTTACTCCGAGTTGCGCAAGCTCCGCGATGATGTCCCGGCTCGGATTGCCGCCCGTCTCCTTGCGCCATCTGTTCCAGGCCTCGTCGGTGAGGAGATGGTCTGCCGCATCGCCATGATACACGGCGCGAAGATCGAGCTGCTTCGGGTCGATCCCAGCGGCGACGTAGCTCTTGTGCATTTCCCTCAAAGCGAACAGCCCCTTGTGCACGCCATCCGTCGTTTCGTCTTTGGTGATCTGGAAGACGGCCTTGATGGGCCCAGCGCGCTCGATCCCGACGACGGCGCGCTCGCTGGAAGGCTCCGCCCTCGCAGGCGCCCACGCCGATCCTGCCACGACCACGAGAAGAAATGCGATCGCGAGCACGAAGGCGACGGCGGTGGCGATGAGATGGGAGGCCGACATATGCCTCGCAGATTGGCTGGTCAGCGTCTTAGTGGTGGTCATTGGCGATATCCTTCTGAAGCTGATGCAGGGTCTGGGAACGAATGACGCCGGAGCAGTCCGTGCAGCGAATGCGCATGAGCCCCGACGTCCGGATCGGCGAGTGCAGCCGCAGATACCGTTCCACGGCGTCGTGCGTCGTGATCGACATGTGCCGGATGAATTGACACCCTTCGACCCGGTGAACGGAGTTCTCCGGAGCGCCTTTTCGGCTCCCTGCGGCAAGCGTGTAGGTCTTCTGCGGCTGCACCGGCGCTCCGTCGATGAAGAGATCACCGACGCGACCGCCGACGGGATTTTGAACCGCGACGTTCAGGGTCGTGCCCGCGGAGCGGGGCATCCACCCGCCGAACAGCCTTTGTGGATCGCGGGAAAAGACGTTCTCGAGCTCGGTCTCCCAGTATTCCTTCAACTGAGCGCCCGTAGCTTGCCCCGTCTTGAGTGCAAGCGGAACCGGCAGCCAATTCCAGAGATCGGCTTCGGTGATCGGCCCTGGAGCGGTCGGCGGCGCAAATCGGAAGCCATTGCTCAGCGCGACATCGGCGCCGGTCGCGTCGCGGATGGCACTGGCGACGATGTTGTCGAGCGGCGTGTTCAGCACTTCGTAGCGGGCAAGCCAGACGTCGGTGTAGCCGATCACACGGTTCATCCGGGCGCGGTGGGGGGCGAGCACATCCTCGACGACGCGTTTCACGTCCGGGTCTTCCGGGAACAACTCGGGACGCAGCTCGATCAGGCGCCATGCGCGGTCGACAACTTTGCCGGCCCCATCGACGAACAGGTCGAGCGTCCCGACGAACGAACCGAACGCGCCGGCTTCCACCACCCACGTGTCGCCGCGGACGATCGGCTCGTACGTGCGCTCGTGCGTGTCGGCCGATAGGACGACATCGACACCGACGAGCGTCTCGGCCAGGTGGGTTGCCTTGGGGAGGCCGATATGCGTGGCGACCACCACGACGTCGACGCGATGGCGTTCACGCAATTCTGTCACGAGAGGTTGGAGAACCTCGGTCCCGCGAAACGAGAGACCTTCGCTCATGTGGGGTGGCTGGCGGGTCGGAATGTCCGGCTCGGTAAACCCGATCAGGCCGATACGGACGCCGTTGCGCTCCTTGATGACATACGGCTCGAAGAGCAATTCGCCCGTTGCGGCATCGAGCATATTCGCTGCGACGACCTGGTGGCTGAACTCGTTGGCGCGCTCTTTCCAAGGCCCGGCGCCGTACGCAACGGCCCAGTTCCCAGGGACGGCGAGATCGAGCCCGAGCGCGTTCATGGGCTCGACCACGACTTTACCTTGTGTCCACGCCGCCGGGCCCGAGCCTTGGATCGTATCGCCACCGTCGATGAAGAGCAGCTCGCCCGGCCGGCTCTCGCGCAACTGCTTGAACACGGTCGCGATGCGGCTCACTCCGCCGACATCGCGGACGAACTCGTCGCGTCCGCTGGACCAGAAGAGCTCGGGATGAGGTTCGAGCTGAGCATGGACGTCGTTGATGTAGACGAGCGACACGCGTCGCAATTCGTGCGCGCGCAGCTTCTCGCTTGCGGCCGAAGGTGCGAGCGTGAAAAGCGAGCTCACCGAAAAGAGAATGAGAAACAGGTGTCTTGCGAAGCGGGGCACGTGGGCTCCCTCCTCTGAATATCGAGTTGGTGGGACAGGGGTTCTGATGCCGCCGGGATGTGGGATCAGGCGCGGCGCGTATCGGACGCCCGGCCCGGCGCGGGCGGCACGATGACGTCGTAGCCGGCTTCGAGCCAGCCGCCGAAGGAACCCGGAACGCTGTAGACGTTGAACGACGCTCGTTTGAGCAGGCTTGCCGCGATGCTCGCCCGGTATCCCGTGCCGCAATAGACGGCGATCGGCTTGGACTTATCGAGCTCCGTCATTCGCTTTTGGATTTCCGGCAGGAACATGAAACGGGCGCCGGGCAGATGTCCTTGGTCCCACTCTTGCGGCTGGCGAACGTCGAACACTTGGATCTCGTCTTTGTCCATTCGCTTGCGCAGATCGTGGACGGAGAGTTGCGGGATCGCTGCAAAATCCTCGCCCCCCATCACCCACGCATCCATTCCGGAAGGATGCTTGCCGACGTCGAGCACGGCTGCAAACTTCGTCAGCCCGACTCGCGCCAGCCACGCAACCACCTCCCGTTCCGCGCCCTTCGACGGCACGACCAGCGCGATCGGCTGCTCGGGGTTCAGAAGCCAGCCGCCCCACATCGAGACCGACGGCGAATGGCCGATATTGATCGCGTGAGGGACATGCGCGCCTCCGAAGGCCAGCATGTGCCGAGTGTCCAACAGTTGCACAGTCCCCGACTGGACGAGCGTCTTGAACTCTTTCGGCGCCATCGCGTGGGGCGTCGGCAACTCGCCCAGGACCTCGGGCCCGCGTGCGTTGATCTGCTTCATGCGTGGCCAATAGTACGGGACCGGCGGTTGCGAGAAGAGCAGGTCCTCGATGAACTTCTCCTCGTCCTTGAACTGCAACGCTGGGTTCAGCTCGCGCTCGATCCCCAATGTCGGAATCCCGTCGCGCTGCACGATGCCCGCGCCGCACGGCGAGCCCGGACCGTGCGCCGGATAGATCGGAAGGGCGTCCGGCAACGCCGTGTATGCCGATTGAACGGATTGGTAGAGCAAACGCGCGAGCCGATCGGTGTTTTCCACGCCCATCAGGTCCGGGCGTCCGACGGCGCCGGCAAACAGGAAATCGCCGGTGAACAGGCCCCAATAGTCATTCGGCTTGCCGCGGCGCGAGGCGAGATAGGACATGTGCTCCGGCGTGTGTCCGGGCGTATGGATCGCCTGGAGACGGAGGTCGCCGAACTCCAGCACCGCGCCGTCGCGAAGCGGCTGCACGGCGTATCCGTACGCCGCGCCCCCTTCCGCGCTGGCACACACCGCGGCCCCTGTGCGGTGGGCAAGCTCCCGCGCGCCGGACACGAAGTCCGCGTGGATGTGCGTGTCGATCGCGTGCGTGATCGTCAGGCGGTGCTTTCGCGCCAGCTCGATGTAGTCGTCCACATCGCGCTTGGGATCGATGACGGCCGCAGCCCCGGTGATCGTATCGCCGATGAAATAGGAATAGTGCGAGATGCCGCCGGATTCGATCGTCTCCAGGATCAGTCCGGGCACCTTCGTGACGGCGGTGCCTGCGCGAGCGGCAGCACCGTGCGCCACACCACCGAGACGGGTCAGGAAGACGGCACCGAGCCCAAACGCACCGGCATGTTCCAGAAATTCTCGTCGTGTAGACATCGGAGTCCTCCGTTTGCCGTTGGCTTTCGAAAACGGATGCTCAGGTCAACTCGCCCCCTGTGCACCCCGTTCGACGATGCCCGCACCGAGCAGACCGCAGGCGAGCGCAGCGTGTCGAACCTCCTGCGCGGTCATCGCAGGCGGCGTTGAAGACGGCGCACATTAAGGCAGGCTTAAGAGGGCGATCTCTCTGCAGTCGAAGCGCGAGAGTTTGCATCGCCGGGCGCGTTACAGCGCGATGCGGTCGCTGCCGATCATGATCGAAGCGCGAAGCCCCGGCCCCGGTTCGCGGCGTTCGAGGCGAAGCGCGAGATCGTCTTTCTCCAGCGCCGCCTTGGCGATCGCCAATCCGAGTCCGCTTCCGATTCCGGTCTTGTTGCGCCCGCGATAGAACCGCTGCGTCACGAGCTGCATTTCCTGATCGTCGAGGCCATGCCCCGAATCCTCGATGCCGATCGATGCGTTGCCATCGGCTTCGCCCAACGTCCAGTGCGCGGACTCGCCCGGCGGAGAATGCTGGAGCGCATTTTCCGCCAGGTTCCGCGCGGCGATGTGAAACGCGTCCGGGTCGACCAGGATCCTCGTGGCTTTCAGTCTCGGGCAGACGGCGATCGCCGTTTCCCCGTCACGAGGGACAAGCTCGCGCCCTATCGTTTCGAGGTGCTCGCCCGCATTGATCCACTCCCGGCGCGCGGGCTCCGTGTCGGCCTCGATCTCGGCCAAGGCGAGCAGCTGCCGGGTCATGCGTGTCGTCTGATCGACGGCAACGATCGCATTCCTGAGCGCGGTTTTTCGCGTGTCGGGATCGTTGGCGGCGAGCGCTACCTGAACTTGCGTGCGCAGTCCCGCAAGGGGCGTCTTGAGCTCGTGGGCCGCATAGGCCGTCACGCTGCGCTCGTGCTCGCGCGCCGATATCACCTTCGAGAAGAGCCCGTTCAGCGCATCGACCACGGGGCGAATTTCGCGCGGCGCGGCCCCGATGTCGATGGGGACCGTTTCGTCAGGATCGCGAGAGGCGACGGTGTGCGTCAGACGGTGAAGCGGCCGGAGCCCCTCGCGCAAGACGATCCAGAACAATCCGCTGAGAACGAAAAAGACCCCGATACCGGGGACGACCAAGCCGTAGATCAAGCCGCGCACGAGGCTCTCGCGTCGATCTATCCTGTCGCCGACAAGGACCCTGAAGCCACGCGTATCGTCCTCGTGCGCGTAGACACGCCACCGCGTTCCGCCGATATCCTGGTCGGAGAAGCCGGTCGAGGTGGTGCTCAATGCCTGTGTCGGAGCGTGCGCCGATCGTCCGACCAGTTCCCCATGGATCGACCAGATCTGGCAAGCCAGTTCGAAGTCGGATTCCGCACGGCCGGCGATGGCCGTGGACTTGCCGCCGGCCCTGACGCCGGACACCCCTGTCGAGACCTTGACGTCGGCATTCTCGATGAGGGAGCTGACCATCCGACCGGCTTCCTCGAGGCGCGCGTCCAGAACGCGTTCGAGTTCCTTCTTGCTGCCAGAATAGATCCAGGCAATCCCGGATGCCCACACGAGACCCGTGGCGACGACAAGGAGGGCGAAAAGGCGCGCGGTCATTGAATTCATTCGACGGGCTCCCATTCTCCTTGGCGTGGCTCGGTTGTGGGCTCGGTTGTGGGCTCGGTTGCGGGATTTTCGGTCGGGCACCTTTTACCCCGCGCCTTAAGGCAGCCTTAAGGTGTTTCGAGCATGGGCCGCCCTTTCTACACCTCGCTCGGGGAAAGCACAGCGATGCGGGTTCTTATCGTCGAAGACGACCTCGTCATACAGAACGGCCTGACGGTCGGGCTCGGGATTCACGGTATCGTCGCCGAGCCCGTCTCGACATGTGCCGATGCGCTGGCCGCGCTGGACACCACCACATTCGACGGTGTGGTGCTCGATCTCATGTTGCCGGATGGGTCCGGCTTCGATGTTCTGAAATCGCTTCGACAGCGGGGAAATTCCGTCCCCGTTCTTCTATTGACAGCGCGTGACGGGGTCGGCGACCGGATCCGCGGACTGGACGATGGAGCGGACGACTATCTCGGAAAGCCGTTCGATCTCGACGAGGTGGCCGCGCGGTTGCGCGCGCTTCGCCGCCGCGCCGTGGGTCGTGTCGACCCGATGATCACGTGGGAAGACATCTCCCTCGATCCCGTCAAACGCACCGGCACCTGCGGCGGCGTGCCCCTCAATCTTTCGCGCCGCGAGTTCGCCCTTCTGCAGGTGCTGATGGAACGGCCGGGTGTCGTTCATTCGAAGGCAGACCTCGAAGCCGCGTTGTACGGTTGGCAGGAGGAGGTTGAGAGCAATGCGGTGGAGGTCCATATCCATAAATTGCGCGGCAAGATCGGCCGCCATCGCATCGAGACCGTTCGCGGCATCGGCTACAGAGTGAGGGAGGCATAGGCGATCGCCAGGAGCTTCCCAGGGCACGCTGGCAGCTCTCAGCACATCCGGGTCCGCCGTTTCTGCAAGGCGCACACGAACGACTATCGCGCGTCTCTTTCCTGGTTTCCGGCTCGACTATTCGACAGGCATCATGATCGTCACGTCGACACACTCGGGGTCTTGCAGATGACGCGGCGCAGTGTGGATTTCGAGCGCGGGCGCCGCAGCCGGTACGCGCCCAATCGGAATGACCAACTTGTGACACAGCACATCGTATGTGTCGGGAATGCTCGAATAATGCCCGATGTGGCGTATGCTGGCATATGTGCCCGGGTATGTTTCGATAAGCTCCAGTTCGGGAGGGATGCGTTCGCGCCCAAGCGGGAAACTTTCTACGTCTAGGACAATCCCACAGTCGTAACGCACCTTGTCAGGCGGGGTAATGCGCGGATCATCATAGATCTGCCCCACGTAGAGCTTGCTTCGCGCGCTTTCCCCGAGTTCCGGTAGCCTTGCGCAAAAATCCTCCCAATACGTTCGCATGCGGAATATATCGCCGATGTAGCGGCGGCTCAGAATCTGCATGGCGGGCAACTCGCGCATGAACACTGGGAAGCCTGCGTGATCCCGCAGTGTCATAGCCTCGCCGCGAAAGCTTTTTCGATAGGCGGCAGGCGTGACCCCAAACTGCCGCTCGAACGCGCGCGCGAATGCGGGGCGACTGCGGAATCCGACGGCATGCGCAATTTCGCCGGTGGCCTCATCGGCCCACTTCAGCCGAAACACCGCTTCGTTCATGCGAATGCGCCGCAGAAATGCAGCGGGGGTTTCGTTCGTTTCGCTGACGAAAAGGCGATGAAAGTGATGCAAGGAGAGATCGACCGCGGAGGCGACGGCGTCGATCTGCACATCCTCCCCGATGTTTCGCTCCATGAGGCGAACCGCCCCCAGAATACGAGCGTCCATGCGCGGCTCTCGTCTCGACTATGGAATGCGTGTCGCGCTCGACCGCAGCGAGAGCCCACGACGGCATCTATCTCGGCGGATTCGGCGCTCTAGTACGACAGTGTCGTCAATTTTCCTCCGACATCAAATATGGGTACACATCGTTTTTTGAGGCGTGTTAGCGACGAGTCAAATAGATTCGTGAGCACAGCGAGCGTCAGCACCGCTGAGCCCAACACGGGGGAAACGGAATGCGCCGCAACATCGATCGCAGCGTTGCATCGGGGATGCGCGTCACCCTCCAGGTTGCCAGCTCAATCTCGACGTTAGGCGGCATCGGCACACTGATGCTGGCGCTCGCCGCCGCGTCGGCGCAGGCCCAGGTTTGGTTGGGCAACGACGCCACGGATCCAACCGACTTCAATCTTGTCGCGAACTGGAGCACCGGCGCGGTGCCCGGTAGCGGACAAACGGCCACCTTCGGGGCGGGACCTGCCAGCACGTTCGTCAATGTGACCGCTCTAACCGGCCTCGGCGCTGGAGGCCTGCTGTTCGATGCGGCTGCGCCAGCCTACACGATAGATCTCAACCACTCTGTCTACCTCACGAACATCACGAACAACTCGGGAGCGGTCCAGACAATCAACGTCGGCGCATCCTCTGGACCGCATATATATCTTCATTTTGTGGATCCGGGTGTGGCCGGTCCGGTCTCCATCAATCAAACGGGGTACGGCGTCGTCCAGTTCGACACCTCGTACGATGCAAGTGCTGCCTCCATCACCGCGTCGGGAACCACCGGCGCACTGTTGATCCTCGGTGCCGGATCGACGGTATCGATAGGCTCGCTCAATGCAAGCACGGGACGGATATCGTTCGGCGCTGCCGGGACGATGATCGAGGTGGGAGCGCTCAACCAGAACGATACGTTTACCGGGAATTTTACGGTACAGGACGACGGTACGGGCGGCATACGAAAGGTCGGCACCGGCACCCAGTGGCTGAATTTGTTCACGCAAGCGGGGGTGGGATATTACAGCGGGCCAACCGAAGTCAGGTCCGGCACACTCAACATGGGTAGTGCCGTATCGTTCGGCGTAGGCAGTGGCGGAACAACTGTATGGGACGGCGCAACACTCGGCCTAGGCGGCAGCAACTATATTGTCGATGAACTTATCAGCCTGGCAGGTCAAGGCGTGGGCAACGCGGGTGCGCTTCGCAACCTGTCCGGCAACCACACGCTGGGCGGAGTCATCACCTTGACAGGGAACACCCGCATTAATTCGGATGCGGGGCGGCTGACTCTCACGGGCACGCTCGTCCAGGGTTCTCATGACCTCGACTTCGGCGGAGCAGGCGATACGACTGTCACTGGCATCATCAACGGCAACGGTTGGGTCAACAAAGACGGTACGGGTACGCTGGTGCTCTCCGGCGAGAATACGTACACGGGTCTTACCATCGTCAAGAGCGGTGCTTTGCAGGCCGGCGCGGCGAATGCTCTCTCTCCGAACAGCTATTTGAGCGTCTGGCAATCGGGCCTACTCGATCTGAACAATTTTGATCAGACGGTCAAAGGGCTCGGGAGCCATGCACTCCTAGGAGGCGGTGCCCTCTCGTTAGGTGGCGCAACGCTAACTCTTTCAGACAACTCCAACGGTGCAATTGCGTATTCAGGAGACATCCATGGAGCGGGCAGCCTGATCAAAGAAGGCTCGTCCGAGCAATCGTTCGACGGAACGAGCACCTATTCGGGTTCGACGCTGATCAACGGCGGAACCCTGTCTGCGACCGGGGTCAACGCCTTGTCTGCAAACAGCGCGCACGTCGTGGCTGCCGGCGCAACTTTAGGTTTGTGGGAGGATCAAATTATCGGTTCGCTCGCGGGTGCGGGTGTCGTGTCTCTCACGAGCAAAACGCTGACGGCCGGAAGCGACGACACTTCCACCACCTTCTCGGGCAGCATGACGGGAACGGGGAGCTTCATCAAGACGGGCGCGGGCGCTTTCACGCTTGAGGGCACACAGACCTATTCCGGTGCGACGACGATTGCGGGCGGCACGCTCGCCGTCAACGGCACGCTGGCGGGCTCAGCTGCGACCGTGAATTCCGGCGCGACGCTCAAAGGTACCGGCACTGTTGGCAATGTGACGGTACAGGCGGGCGGCATTCACGCACCGGGCAACTCCATCGGCACCCAGTTCGTCAACGGGCCATACATTTTGCAAGCCGGATCGATCCTGGAGATCGAACTCAACGCGGCTGGCCAAAGCGATCGCGTCGTCGTGACCGGCACCGTCGATCTCACGGGCGCGACGCTACGCGTACTCGCCGATGGCGGCAACTACGCGATAGCCACCGACTACCTCATCATCGACAACGACGGTGCCGATGCCGTGAGCGGCACCTTCGGCGCGGTGACAAGCAATCTCGCATTCCTCACGCCGACGGTGGTCTACGACGGCGGGGACGGCAACGATGTCATGGTGACGATGACGCGCAACGACGTCGAGTTCGGAGATATCGCCCAAACGCCGAACCAATCCACCGTGGCAGGTGCCCTCAACGGCTTGCCTATCAACAGTCCGCTCGTCGCCGCCGTCTTCGGGCAGAGCGCGGAAGGCGCACGCCAAGCGTTCGACGCGCTCTCGGGCGAGGTCCATGCGACGCTCGCCTCCACGCTCGCACGCGATGCCCGCTTCACGCGCGGTGCCATCTTCTCGCGGCTTCAGCAGGCATTTTACGGTGGCGCGTCGGCAAACGGTGGGGGAAGCGGCAACAGCGGCGAGTTCGCCGCGCTCGGCAACACCGGCACCACGTCCGTCGCTGGCCGCTTCGACGCGCCCATGATGGGCCTTGGCATGGGCAGCACCAAGGATGCCGGCGCTTCGCCGTCCGCCTCGCCGCTCGTGTTCTGGACGCAGGCGTTCGGCTCCTGGGGCGATGCAGACGGCGACGGCAATGCCGCGACCGCCAAGCGCACCATCGGCGGCTTCCTGTCGGGCGTCGATACGGGCATCGGCAACGGCTGGCGCGCGGGTGCAGTCCTCGGCTATTCACGCTCGAACGTGAGCGTCTCGCAGCGCATCTCGTCGGCCGAGATCGACAGCTACCATCTCGCAGCCTACGCGGGTGGTCCGGTCAGTGCATTTGCGCTCCGCACCGGCGCATCGTGGTCGTGGAACGACATCGACACCGAACGCACGGTGGTGTTCCCCGGCTTTCTCGATCGCGTGGAGGCCGACTATGGCGGCGACACGGGCCAGATCTTCGGCGAGATCGCGCTGCCCATGGGCGCGGGCACGCTTGCCTACGAACCGTTCGCGGGCCTCGCGTATGTGCACGTCTCGACCGACCGCTTCACCGAGCAGGGCGGCATCGCCGCACTCGATGGCTTCGGCGGCGATCAGAATGTAGGTTTCTCGACGCTCGGCATCCGCTTCGCGGCTGAAACCACGATCGGCGGTACGCGCGTGACGCCGCGCGCGTCGTTCGCATGGCAACATGCTTTCGGCGACGTCGACCCCATGCGTACGCTGGCGTTTTCCGGCGCTCCCGGCATGACGATTGCGGGCACGCCGCTCGCGCGCAACAGCGCGCTGATCGAAGCCGGCCTCGACGTCAGCCTCTCGCCGTCCGCAACGCTCGGCATCTCCTACAACGGCGAGATCGCAAGCGACGTCGAGGATCACGGCGTCTCGGGCCGCCTCAACTGGCGGTTCTGACGTCAATGCATCTCATGCCGATGGCGGCAATCGCTCGCCCCGTTCAGATCGTTCCCAAGCGCATGCTGATTGGCCACGAGAGCGCGCGCGCTCTCGCTGGATCGCCCCAAATTTCGGAGATGTCTTGAGCGAAATTTTCGAGGATGTCGCTGCGGCCGGCCTCTTCGACGCGGCGGACAGCAGACCACGTTGAGATATAGCCGAGGAAATCGCCGAGATTCATGGTCCTGTCGATGGCCATAACCGGCCCTTGGCGCTCGCTAAAAGGAAAGCTGATGTCGACGTATCCGTATCGACCAGTTTGCGCTCGGGCGGCCAGTAAGGTCCGATCTCGTCCCGGTAGAACCGGCTGAAGCGATGCTGCACATCTGCGTCAGCGAGTTGTAGAACGCCGTAGCTGACGAGGGCGATGACGGCTCCGTCGACAGCGATCCGCCGCGCCTCGGCGTAGAAAGCAGGCAGGTCGAACCAATGCGCAGCCTGCGCAGCGGTGATGAGGCTGACGCTGCGATCAGGCAACGGCAACATCTCCGCCGGAGCGCACAGGTACTCGATCCGCTCGTGCGGCACGGTGTTGGCAATCTGATCGGCACTCGGATCGACACCGACGACACTGCTGAAATGATCCGCCAGTTGGCGCGTCAATTGTCCGTTTCCGCATCCGACATCGACCGCTCGCCTGCGGTCGGGAGCACTCTCCGCAAGACATCGCGACAACGCGGGTGGATACTCTGGCCTGAAGTCCGCGTAGGCTTGCCCTCCCTGATCGAACCAGTTCTTCGGTCTCATCGGATCCCTTGTCGCGCTCGCGCCCCGCATCGTTGTTCTGCGCAGCGGCGATCCCGATGCGGTTCGCAAATCCCGCGGCGTGCGATGCCCGCCAGCCGTGAGAGTGAGCTCCCACGCCGCGATCACTACACGGTCTCTGCGCTGGCAACAAATTTGGAATTGTCGTGCGATACGGGTCTGCTTGGAACGGCCGTTGAAACAGCGAAGGCTCGTTTCTCGGCGTGCAATCTCCCGCCTTCCTCACAAAGATCGGCCATGGAACATTCATTCAGGACATTGATGAATTTCTGACGTGCCTCGCTCACGACGTCCAGCAGAATGGCGTCGGTATCCGCCTTGGTTCGCCAGGCTCTCTTGTCCTCGATGAATTCGGTGATATCGCCGACCCGGATGACCGACGCAGGAAGGGCGAGCGCATACCCGCCGTTGGTGCCCCGGACACTCTTTATGAAACCTGCCTGGCGCAGCTCGTAGATGATCTTGCCCGTGTAGGGAAAAGGTGCGGAAACGGCTTTTGCGACCTCCGCTCTCGTCGCAATTCCGTTCGGGCACGTGGTGAGGTGGTGCAGAATCCTGCATGCCAGCAGCGCTCGGGGCAACAAAACAAGCATGATGTCTTGTCCTTGCTAATGACCGGAGCCGGGGAACGCATTCCCCGGCGCCTCCTTTCTGAATTTTGACGCTAGAAGTTCTGCTTCACGCCCACGTGGAATAGACGAGGCGCGCCCGGCAGGATGCCGCGCGTACGGTCCACGATGTATTCCTTGTCGAAGACGTTCTTCACGCCGACGAAGACGTCGGTGTTCGTCGGCTGGTAGGTGTAGGTGGCGCCGAAATTGAAGATCAGAGAGTCGCCGATGGTGCCGAACCGGCCAGAGCGCGCGTTGTTACTCGCAGGCCCGTCGGGATGGTCGGCTCCACTCCGCAAATTTTGAAAGTCGCCGAACTGCTCGCCGATGTAGACCGCCTCGACGTGGATGTCGAAGGAGCCAGGCTCGGCATAGCCCACGCGGGCGGTGACAAGGTGCTCGGGCGCATAGGGCTGGCGGTTGCCCACCGCGCTGCCGGCTACGATGCTTCCGTCGCTGACGGCGCGGAAGGCGCTCGACTGCTCGGCGGTCCACAGCCAGGTCCATGCCAGCTGGCTGTAGATATTGTAGGGCGTTCCCGCAAGTTTGCTGGAGTCGAGACGCGCGAACAGCTCAAATCCTTCGAACAAGGCTTCGCCCTCGGCGATGGGCACGCCGCCGCCTGCAATCGTGCCCGACGCGACCAGATTGTCGAAGTCGTTGCGGAAGTATGTTGCGTCGAGAATGAAGCCGCGAACCATTTCGCTTTTGACGCCAGCCTCGAAATTGATCGAGTGCTCGGAGCCGACGTCGGTCGTCACGCCCGATCCCTCGATCGAATCCGCGACGGTCGGCGGCGCGAATCCCTCGTGGACGCCGGCAAACAGATGCACGCTACGTGTCGGCGAGTAGCCGACGCTGATGCCCGGAACGACTTCGGTGACGTCCACCGTCCCGGACTGGCCGTTGCGACGGTTGTACTGCTCGTACGAGATGTTCTCGTAGCGGATCATAGGCGTGACGCTGAAGGCGCCGATCTCAAACCGGTTGTAGGCAAACAGAGACCAGGCTTCGACATCGCGAGTCAGATTTTCGTCCAGGCGGACCCCCGGGTCTCCGACACGATCGAAGGGAGTTGGCGTCGTATACGCCTGGCGGTCTTGCGTTTCGGCATGCAAACGGTAGCCCACCTTGAGCTCGTTGTTCACGCCGTCCGCGAGCTTCGTCGCCAGCGTCGCGCGCTGCTCGAAACCATACGTTTCGTACGAACGGACGCGCCCGGTCGCACAGGTGTTGTCGACGTCGATCGCCTGGCCCGCGAGCCGGGCGTCCCGAATGGCCGCGCCGTTGGCCGGACCGATGTTACAGAAGTTGTCCGTCGTATTGCTCGACGAGCGCCACCAATCGCGGTCGAAGTTGTTCCAGTAGACGCTGGAAGCCAGGTTGAGGATGGGTAGGATGTCCCAGTTGTGGGTCAGCGACGCGGCGAAGCGCTCGGTATCGAAGCGGTCGTTCTTGAACGGGTTGTAGCGGATGCCGAAGTTGCGCGCTTCCGCCTCCGTGATTCCCGAATAGGCAACCTGCGAATTCTCTTTGAAGTAGCTGAACTTTCCGATCAGGGCCTGGGTCGAGTCGATCTGGACAATGCCCTTGAGGCCAAGGTCCTGGACCTCGTGCTCGACATTGTCGCGCGCGCCGTCACCAGACTTGTTCACGTAGTCGATCTGGCCGCCGAAGGGGCCATACCAGCCGCCGTAGTAGATCTGTCCGTTGACATAGTCGCGATTGCCGACCGTTAATGCGCCAAAGCCACCGGGTGTGCGCGGCGGATTTGGCGTGACGTAGTTGACCAATCCCGAGATGGTCTGAGGGCCATAGAGAAGCTGATCGGCCCCTTTGATGACCTCCATGCGCTCGTAGCGATCCATCGGCGGATGGAAGTAGGTGGCGTTGTCGCCATAGGGTGCGAACGCGAGGAAGAGGCCGTCTTCGAGCAGAAGCGTCTTCGACGAGCGCACCGGGTTGAGGCCGCGGATACCGATGTTGGGGCGCATGCCGAAGCCTTCCTCGTCGCGGACGTGGACGCCAGGCACCGACTTCAGCGCTTCGTTGGTGGTAAAGACATGGCTCGTGTAAAGCTGCTCGGCGTCTACGACGTGCGCCGACCCTTCGGCATTGATCACACCGTCCCGGTCGCCGACGACTCCTCCCACCACGGCAATGCCGGGCACCGTCTGCGCCACGGGGACTGTCTCCACCGGTTCGGCAGGAGCAGTCGAGGTCGGACCCGAAGAGCCCTTTTTTCTAGCGACGCGCGGCGCAGGGTATTTGCCCTTCTTCGGCACGGGCGCCGTGACCTCGACGGCGGGAAGATCGATAGATCCGGCGTCCTGTGCGCGCGCCTCCGCTCCCAGCCCCACACTCCCCGACACAACAGTACCGATGAACAGTGCCGCGGAACGAGCGCCCCGGCCTTTGATGTCACGCATATGACTATCCCCCAAGCATGAACCCCTGTGGGTCGCACCACGACAGATGCAGCTGTCGCGGTACGGCCTCAGATCGCAAGCGGACTGGCTCGCGGAGGCAATGCGTCGGAGCCAGATGACTTGCGTGAGCTCAGACTTGGTTTGCTTACGGTAGTAGTAAATAATTGAAATGCGTGGAAACTCCGACAACGCCGCATCGGTGCGCAATCGCAACATCGCGGATCGAAGCCGCAATGCGCTTCGGCAACGCACATTCCAAACTCGTTTCAGGCGCTCTGTGCCAGCGAGAGATGGGCCTGATATCGACGCTCTGCAGTCTGCGATGCTTGGCTTGCTGCGATGCTGGCGCGATCGACCCGCGTTTTCGCCGAGAGAGAAACGCTGGAAGCAGATTCGATGCCCTCTCCGATGGGGCGATCTTGAGCGCCAGCGAGGCATCCTGCCAGCGAACTTGTGCTCATGAACCGCTCACAAACGCAAAGAGTGATCGCTACGCGCAAAAATCGAACGACATATTCTTGATCGGTCTTGTCAAGTTACACGCTGACCGGCCTTCTGAGCGCGAGGGAGGCTGGGATGGCGCACACCATCGAGCCTCCCTTCGCTGTGGGGATATGTCATTTGGGGTGGCTAATGAGTCTGAAAAACGAGACTTCGCGTGGACGCACGTCTTCGAGTGTGACGGGCGACGCGACGTTCATAAGCGCGATGTCGCTCGGCATCGCATCAATGGCGCTGGCGTCTGGGGCCGCGGCGCAGAACTCCGGCGGCAGTGGGAACGTCTCGCTGCCCGAGCTCGAGGTTTCGGCACCGCAAGGGTCGTCGGCGCAGAGCGAACAAGCCGGGGACATGGATACGGTCCCTGCTCAGATCCAGGCACAGGGTGGCGGTGCGGGAACCGGCGACATCAACTATTCTGAAGACTATCAGATCAAAAGAGCGTCGACGGCCAAGTTCACGGCACCGCTTCTCGACACGCCAAAGAGCGTCACGGTGATCACCCGAAAGGAAATGGATGATCGCGCCGCAAGCTCGCTGACGGAAGTGCTTCGCACCGTGCCGGGCATCACGCTAGGGTCCGGCGAAGGCGGTACGTCTCTCGGCGACCGCCCCTTCATCCGTGGTTTCGAGGCCAGCGGCGACATGTCGATCGACGGCGTGCGCAACCTCGGTCGGGCCAGCTACGAAGTCTTCAATCTCGAGGCCGTGGAGCTGAACAAGGGACCTGGCGGAGCCTACAACGGCCGCGGGTCGACCGGCGGCAATCTCAACATGGTCAGCAAAGCGGCGCGTAACGAAACGTTCTTCAACAGCTCGACTACGCTCGGGACCGACGCCACGAAGCGCCAGACGATCGACGGCAACTATGCCACCGACAGCGGCGTAGCGTTTCGCTTGAACGCGATGTGGCACGATGCGGACGTCGCTGGCAGAGACGAGGTGTTCCACGAGCGTTGGGGCGTTGCGCCGTCCATCGCCTTTGGACTGAACGGGCCGACGCGCGCCACGTTCAGCTACTATTATCTCAAGACCGACGAGCTTGCGGATTTCGGCCATCCTATGCTCACCGGAACCGAAGCGAATCCGGGCCGTCCTGTGGACATGAATCGAAACGCGTTCTATGGCGCCGTGAACCGCGATTTCCGCGAAACTGAGACAAATCTTGCGACGATAAAATTCGAGCACGATTTCAGCAATTGGTTCCGTGTCCAGAATATTACGCGATATGCGGACTCGCTGAACGAGTACATCTATACGCGTGCGACCGCGACGACCAACAACACTATCGTCAATCGGGACGTGCGCAACGCGAGACGCTATAGCGAGGGAATTCTCAATCAAACCGATTTCACGGGAGAGGTCGACACCGGCGGGATCGGACACTCCTTTGCCTTCGGCGCGGAGTTCAGCCGCGAACGCCTGCAGTCCGGCGGATTTGCGGGCGTACCCGCGATTCTGCCGCCGGATCTCAATATCCCCATTGGGCAGTGGCCGAACCCCTACCCCAATATCGCGAACACGACCGTGACCACCACGCCGTTCGGCACGCCGACGACGACGGAGACGGCGGGCGCATATATCTTCGATACGATCAAGCTCACGGATCAATGGTTGGTCAACGCCGGCCTGCGGTACGATCACTACGACGTCGACAATACCCAGGCACGCAACGTTTCCGACATGTGGAATTATCAGGTCGGGCTTGTCTACAAGCCGGTGCCGTTCGGAAGCATTTACGTCGCGCACGGCACGTCGTCGAACCCGTCCGGCGAAACGCAGGGGCAGGCCGGCAACGCCGATCCCTCGGGCAATTTCGGAAACAATCGAGAAAACCTCGATCCGGAAAAGAACCGCAGCTTCGAGGTGGGTACCAAATGGGATCTGCTCAACGAGCAGCTGTCGGTGACGGGCGCGATCTTCCGCACCGAGAAAACCAATGCGCGAGCGACAGATCCCACGACCGGTCTCGTCGAGCTGATCGGCGAAACGGTGGTCGATGGTATTGAAGTCGCCGTTACGGGCAAGCTGACAGACCGGTGGGAGATCGTAGGAGGATATACCTACCTCGACGCGGAACTCGTCGATGACGGCGCGGGGGCGAACGACGGCAAGCAGGTCAAGTACATCTCCCCTCATAGCTTCAGTCTGTGGACGACATACGCATTGACCGATTATTTCAAGATCGGCGGCGGCGCATACTACTTGTCTGAGCGCTTCGTCGACGACGCCAATACGCGAGAGCTCCCGTCTTACTGGCGCTTCGATGCGATGGCGGCGTATCAGGTTACCGAGAACTTCAACCTCCAGCTCAACGTCAACAACATTCTCGACGAGACGTATTACGATGCGTCCCACGTCGGCTTGTTCGCGCTCGTTGCGCCAGGGCGGACCGGCCTCCTGAGAGGCGACGTCAAGTTCTGATCTTGATAAGGACCAAACGAGCAGGCGGGCAATGCCCGCCTGTTTTCGTTTTTTCCGAGACCAATCCTGACTGCGTTTTTAAGAGCGTGCGTGATGTCGACGGACCAGCCACAGAAGACAAGCGAGGACTACAGATATTCTCGCCTGGTTGCGATGAGCCGCGAGGATGCGGAAACGATCGTCAAGAGCGGGACGCGCGAAACGGCACGCGCCGCCGAGGCGGCCGCAAAGCTGGGCATCGTCGATGCGCAGCTTGTATGGGCGCAGATGCTGCTCAGTGGAACCGGTACGCGACAGGATGCCGAAGCCGCATTTCGTTGGTTCAAGGTCGCGGCGGCGGCAAAGCGCCCAGATACGTTGAACATGCTCGGGCGCTGCTATGAGCTCGGTTGCGGCGTGGAGATCGACTACGCCGAGGCGGCGCGGCTTTATGAGGAAGCCGCCGCGAAAGGCTACGATTGGGCCATGTTCAATCTGGCGACGCTGCTGTTCTCCGGCGCGGGCGTCCGGCAAAGCTACCGAGACGCCCTTGCCCTCTATGTTCGCGCGGCGCGCCTAGGGCATGCGAAAGCCATGACCGTGATCGGCCGTTTTCGGGAGGAAGGCTGGTCGGTGTCTCAAAAGCCGTCTGCCGCGCGCCGCTGGTATGCATGGGGCGCCAGGGGCGGTGATTTCCGCGCGCACTATCGCCTTTGGCAATTGAGCGTCATGACGGGCGAGCGGGAGAGCGGGCTTGCTCACCTCACGCAGGCCATTGACGGGGCGTACCCGGAATTCTGCCGCGACATCGCACCCGACTTGCTCGCGGATTCAGACGGCCAGGTCAGATCCCTGGGCCAGCGCGCCCTGGAGCGCGCGGGTGCAACGCGAAAAAGCGACGAGCTTCGCCAGGACGCGACGGTCTCGCCTGGAGCGCGTCAGCCTGCCGATGCGAAGCCGTATCGACCGAAGCCCCCGAAAGACCTCCACCGGCGCTTCCGCCTCCCGCTCTTCGACGGGCTGCTGTCTTCGGCGAAACGTGCGTGGCGCCGGCATGTCCACAACCCGCGAGCAAAACGCGAAGTTGCGGACATGCAGGCGCCCAGACGACGACCCAGTCTGTCAACAGACTAGAGCGTGATCATTTTCGATTGAATTGGGATCACGCTCTATCTCGTTGGTGAGACCGATGATTCACGCTTCAGGCTGATAGGGCCTGAAGCGATCATGGTCTAGGGACGTCGCGCGGCGGGTGACGACGATGGCCAGTTGAACCGCTCGACAAGCGCGCGGCTCTCCTCCCGCTTGTCTGCGGTCTTCGCCACGCCGCTGGTGTTCAGCTTGACCGGCGCCCCCAGGGCGGCAAGCTCATCGGGGAGGGCGACGTCGGAGGCGGCCGGGAAGAACGCACGACCGGCACTGATCCGCTGCCCCTCATCGGAAACCAAAAACTCGAGAAACTTGACCGCAGCGTCGGGATTTTTCGCGCTCTTCGCGAGGCCCGCACCGCCGGGATGGACGATGGTCCCGGTTCCGTCCTGGTCCGGCCAGACAAGCTTCACCTTCGCGAGCGGCTCTCGCTCCTCCGGCGTGTCCGCAGCCTTGAGATTGATGAAGTAATAGTGGTTGGCGATGGTGACGGCACAGCGGCCGTGCCCCACGTTGAGGATCTGCACCGGATCGTGACCCGCTGGCGCGTCGGCGCCGTTTGCCACGTAATCCTGGACCCACTGCTCGGTCGCAGGCAGCCCCGCGTCGAGGATCATCTGGCTGAGGAAATTGGTCGTGTACGGCGTTGCACCGTTGCCGAGACAGATCTTGCCCTTAAAGCGCGGGTCGGCGAGATCCGCGTAACGCGCGGGCGGCGCATCAGGCACGAGGTCGGGATTGTAGAATATGGCGCGACCCCGCAGGAATGTGCTGAACCACGCTCCGGTCGGGGCCCGCAAGTGTTCAGGAATGCGCTTCACGACAAGATCGGACGAAAGCGGCTGGAAGAGGCCCTTCTGTTCGAAAAGCGTCAGAGCATCGACATTGCCGCCCATGATGACGTCGAGAGCCGGGCCGCTGCCGTCCTCGTGCTTCTCGATCAGCTCATTCGGTCTTCCGTCCACGGAGACGACCGAGATACCGGTTGCCTTCGTGAATGCGTCGTAGAGTGCGGTGCTCGGCCGGGCATTGTAGACGACGATCTCGCCAGAGGCCGCGTCCGTCGCGCCGGATGAGATTGGAAACCCGGTGATGGCAAGTACGAGGGCGATATGTAGGGCTCTATGCATATGGGTCTTCTCTTTGGTGCTGGGCTCTTCGAGCAGACGGCGGTTATTTTGAACTCATACGATGGGCAGATCGGCGGATTTCCGATGGCGTGCGGCCATAGCTCCGCTTGCAATGCATTGCGAAGCGCCGAAGCGTGACAAAGCCCCATTTCCTCGCGATGTCGGCGATCGAGACGGCCTCCGGCGCATTCATCAGGTCACCATACGCGCCTTCCAGACGGATTTGCCTCAGATACTCCATAGGAGACATCCCGAGAAATTGCTTGAAGCCGTAGTGCAGCGCTCGAACGCTGATATCCGCGGCATCGGATATCTCTTGCAGCGTGAGAGGACAGTCGGCCTTCGCCCGCATGAAATCCGTGGCGCGCATGATGTAGCTTGGCCTCACGGCGCGCACCGGATTCGACAAGGCATCGAAATAGCTGTGCTGGAAATTCTCCAGAATGAAGAGCGTGAGAGCCTCGCTGAAGCTGGCCGCCGCCGCGGAGGACGGAGCGATGAACGGCATTCCATCGACCGGCTGAGATGCCACCTGCGCCAACGACAGCAGCGTTCGCGCCGCCGGAGACGAGGCGCATATTTCGTGGGAAAATGCGATCGGACGGATGATCGGACGATCCAGCAATTGCGATAAGGTTCCGATGAGCTGAACCTCAGGCAACTTGAGGCCAGCAACCGAAAAACGCTCCGAACACGTTAGGATGTCTCCCTCGTTCATCGGACCGAGGAAACCTTGCCCTGGGCTACAGGCCACCTCTCGCGAGGCCATTTTCATCACGGCTTGGCCCGATGTCGGAAGAATGGCGAAGATGCCTTCGAGATCCTCCTTCTGGAGGAAGGTCGCACCGTGCGGAATGGAATTCCTGAACGCGATCGCACCGGCGACAGGCACCACCGACGATGAAATCTTAATTCGGCCGGGATCGGAAACCGGAGAAATCGCGACCCTTGAGACGTGCTGCGAGAAATACTCCGACAACTCATCCTGATCGCGGCTTTCTATCGTCAAGCGTCGGAAGGCATCATCGCTTGCGGTGGAGGCGCGATGACGCGACGAGTTGGTGGACTTCACACACACTGCCTAAAGGTCATGGCAACCGCACGAGCATGGTCTTGCCTGCGCACGACATATTTCGTGCACAGCGGGTCGCCTTCAGCTTCTACTGAGTCGAGATCTTTGATTGAATACTGTAGTAGTAAAGAATGAAAATCCACGAAAAGCACGACAGAGACACGCCGATGCGACACCGCAACACCGGTATGGTTTGCTTTCCTAGAGCGTAATCAACTTCGATTGAATCGGGATCACGCTCTATCTCTTTGGTGAGACCGATGATTCACGCTTCAGGCTGATAGGGCCTGAAGC